>ENA-UOXV01004979-UOXV01004979.1-marine-metagenome-genome-assembly--contig:-NODE-4979-length-14925-cov-5.652522_pt1 | contig 14925 bp, 14 predicted proteins | sample MGYA00238165_ERZ766961 | MGnify/ENA primary metagenome ERZ766961 (study PRJEB28924, sample SAMN03173240) | marine metagenome | biome: Marine; feature: Water; material: Subsurface seawater | place: North... | reverse complement strand
GGGGGGGGGGGGGTCCAATCTCCTGCAGCGCCGCCAGCTGCTCCGCGTACCTGCTCGCCGCCCCGCGTCATCTCGCGCATGTCCTACGCCCCCTCCGGCCCAGAACTAGAGCGAGAGTGGGCAGCACTTGATGTGCGGCGGCGCCGCGAGCTTGGCGGCGCGCTCAGCCTCGAGCGCGGCCTTTGCTTCTTCCTCCGCCCGTCGCTGCGCCTCCTCCGCCTCGCGCTCCGCGTGCTCCCGCTCTTGCTCCTCCTCCCATGCCTCCAGCGGCAGCGGCAGTGCGCCATCAAGCTGCCAGCCCACGCCACACCGCGTGAGAGCTGTTCCGCGAATGAAGCGTGGGGCCTGCGAGGGGATGGGGCACGGAGGGCCCATGAAGGGATGCGGGCAGTTGCCTGCTCGCGCATCTCGGTGGCATTCAGCTCGGCGAAGTACAGTGCTAATTCGGGGGTTCCAGCGGCGTCATCTGCCGCCTCGTGCTGCTCGCAGATGCGCCGAGCGACCTCGGCGCATTTGATGCGCTCCTGCAGCCACGCGCGACACCTACGTGCTTGCTCCTCCTCCTCTGTCAAGTCCTCGTCCATCACGTCCTCTAGTAAGGGCGCCTCTGCATCTTCTCCCGCCCCTGCCTCCGCATCGGTATCGCTGGCAGCTCCACGCGCGGCGCTGTCACCTGAAGGCTGCCCACGCTGTGCTGCGTCCAGCTCCGCGCGCACCGCAGCCCGCTCCGCGTCGACCTGCACGGCGAGCAGGCGGCAGTGTGAGCGGCAGGGTGACTGATTCAGTGAGTACGTGCAATGACGGTGTTGGCCTGAGGCGCAACATCGCGCGCGGCCAAGTGCAGGGAGGACCGCACCTGAGCGAGCTCTTCGGTGTCGGCTCCCGCCGCTCGGCTGGACGCAGCGCCCTCTCCATCTTGCGCCCCTCCCTCCTGCTCTTCGTGCCCTTTGACGTCCCCTAGACCTAGGGGAGCTTTCTCCCCTAGGTCTAGGGGAGCTTTCTCCCCGTCGCTCGTCTCTCTCCTTGGCCCGTGCCTGAGACCACTCCCTGCACCCACCGCCGCTTGGGGCTCGGTCGGCTCTGTAAGCGCAGACGCATCTACTCCCTCCTCCCCCTCCGCCCGATCGTACGCCCCCTGCGTGCCATGCGGCAACTTTCAGCCCGCAGCTCGTAGGGGTGCGAAGTCGCCGCGAGTTCCACGCGCCATTAGTGGCGGGCCGCGCAGAACGAGGCGATATGCTCGTTTGCGTGGAGCCTGGCGGGTAGTGGGGCGGAAAAGGCGTTCCTGAAAGTCGGCCTCGGCGAGCCACCGGAGCTTCTCGAGCATGGCGGGGTCGTGGAACGCCGCGTCTGCTGCCAACAGCGCTGCGTGCGCCTCACGAAAGCACGTAGACGCTTCCTCAAACCTACGCCACCCGCGAAACTTGAGGCAGGCAGGTGGCACGTGTAGGCGGGTGGGTGGCGCGCAGAGCAGACCGTGCTTCCCGAATGGCTTGCTCGCCGCGGACGATGACCGCCTTGATCTCCTCCATTTGCCGCTCCTCTTCTACCGCCACCTCGTCCTCCATGGTCTCGTTTCCGTCCCGCGCCCCCATCTCGTCACTTGCACGAGGCGAGCGTTCCGTTGTAGCTGCCATGCGCTGCGGCGGGCGCCCTGGAATCGCCCAGCCCTCCTCGCCTCCCTCTCCGCCAGATCCGAACCGCCAACCGCCGCCACCCGGCGCCATTCCCCCGTTAGACCCCGCCTCGGCCGCTGCAGCTACGGCTCCAGCCGCCCCGGCCGCCCTGGGACCTCCCGGTGCCGCCGTGGGCGGCTGCCAGGTCCCGCCCTCTCCCGCACCTTGGACGATCGGCGCACCGCCCTGGCCTTCCCGGCGCCCTGCCTCGTCTTGAAGCTGCGCGAGGCGCGAAACCTTTGGGTGCGGTGGCGCGGATCTGAGCGTCTGCGAGTGGGTAAGCGGCAAAGGCGGAAGGGGGGGGGGGCTGTACCGCACGAGCAGTCTGGGGGTCCGATCTCAGAAGCCGCACGAAGCTAGCGAACTGCGCGCGGCGTGCGTCCGACAGATTCGCAGTCCCGGCAAGATCGTCGTCCGCATCAGTCCCGTTGAGCCGAGCCAGCAGAGCGCGCATCTCCGGGTCCTCGCGCAACATATCAGCGAAGGCCGCGCCCTCGTCCGCGCCCCACTCTCCGAGCGCATCCTCCGCGTCGTCGTCCTCCATCGCATCCGCCCCTGCTATCCCTGCCCTCGCTGTGGGCGCCGGCGCCCCGACCCCTTGCATGGCAAGTTGCATCGCCTCCTGCAGCTGTGTCGCCGTCACCGCACCTCCAGCCGCGCTTCCTGCGCCCGCAAACAGCGACCCCATGCTGTCTGCCCCCGAGCTTTCCCTCCCTGCAGCCGCGCTCGGTGAGTCCCACCGCCCCGCCAGGTTCGGCTGCGCGACGCTTGGCGAGGCGCCCGCGATGGCCGCGCGGCGCGTGCACTGGAGTGCCTCGGCGAGCTGCGGCAGCTCTGCCGCGAGCGACGCGTTTGCGAGCAGCGCCGCGCGCGCCGCGTCGACCGAGCGCGCGGCGCGGTACATGCGGGCGTACTGTGCCGCGACGGTGCCGTTGGTCCTCAGGGCGTTGCGGAACGCCTGGGGGTCCCAGCCCTGCTCCTCCCGCTGCAGCACCTCCCGCGTGCGCAGCGCCCGCTGCCGCTCGTCCGCGGGCAGCAGCGCCAGCTCCTTGTCAAAGGCTGCGGCGTCTAGGCGCGCCAGGGGCACGTAGCTCGGGTCCCCGTGCCTGCCCGCGCGCCACCCCGCTGTCGGTGCTGCTGCTATCCCTCCGGGACCCTCGTGCACCCTCGCGGGCGGGCGGGCCGGCGGGCGGGCCGGCGGGCGGGCGGGCACTGCTCGGCGACGAGGCGCTCGTCGGGCGTGAGCTGCGACGCCTTCTGGAGTGCCTCCGCGTGCGCCGCAGCAGCCTTCTGCCGCGCCTGTCGCCGGATTGCGTTCACAATCACAGCGGGGAGGGGCAGGAGGGCCCTGGACACCATTCCTGGGTCTACGAAGGCGGAGGAGCGCACCTGCTTTCCCATGCGCTTGAGAGCAGAGGCGCCACCCGGCTGCGCAAGCAAGTTGCGGATCGCGGAGTCTTGTTGCTGGAGCATCGAGCGCATCATCGTGGGGCTCTGCGCCGCCTGCATCATGCGCTGAAGCACAGCCGGGTTCTCCCGGATCTCTTGTAGCTCCGGATGGGCCTCCAACATCTGCCGCACCTGCGATTCGCGCCCCCAGCCCAGGCCTTAGCGTTCCCCCCGAGGTCCGTCGCGAGGTCCGTCGGAACAAGCAGGCGGCGCAGAGCCTCGGGTTCGGGCTCGCCTCAGGGTTGGACGGATCGAGCGAAAGCAGCGCACGAACGTAGTCAGCACTGGATATCATGCCCGTCCCTGCCCCGCCATCCGCACCGAATAGACCTCCCCCGCCCGCGCGCGCGCGCTCCAGCGCCTGCTCGCGTTCCGCGTGCGCCTGCGCCGCCTGGATCTTGTGCCGCACCAGCAGCCGGTGCCACTGACCCAGCGCTCCGCCGCCCGCCGCTTCGATCGCGCCCACCACACCCACCCCGTAGCTTTCCAGTGTCTCCCCGCCGCTGTCTTTCAGCTCGATCCCGGACCTGCGACCCGCGTCCGCGCGTGATTCCTCTGGCACCGCCAAGCCAGGCACCGCGCCTCTCTCGGTGGTGTCAAGGGCGCCGAGCTCACCAGAACAGCTCGATTTCGTCAGGGGCGGCAATATTTTCCGTGTGATTTGCATGCAGTGCCGCTTTGATGTCCTTGATCCTGGTGCTTGCCGCGAGCGTGACGTTGAAAAACTGCTGGCGCCGGAAGCAGGTGTTCTGCACCTGCCTCCTCGCACCCCGCACTCAGCGGCACATCTATGGGCCCACACGGCTGCACGGCAGAAGAGGTCGATAGACAAAAAATTCACGGTCATGTAGGTGGGGGCATGTTCCTCAAGCTCGATCCAAGTCTCCTCCTGGTCTTCCTCCGGGCCCGAGAGGTTTCCGTCCTCGCCCTCGCCACCCGCCCCCGACACTTCCATGCGTTCGTCTGTCGAGTCACCGCCCCGCAGCATCAGCTGTCTGTGGCCACCGCCCGTCCATCGCGATGAACAAGGTGCTGACTTCAGCCGCTGGGTGCCCCCGTCCGTGCAGCCCCGGCCGAGTGGAGGATCCCCGCGCAACGAGCAGCACAGCGTCAGGGAGGGGGCTTGTCGCTGCGGAGACAGGGAGCGCGCTCTTGCAGACAAGAGCAACAACACACTGCAGACCCCCACCGTCACTGTCCGAGCCTGCCACCCTCGCCACGCGCTCCGCGAGGGGGGCACGCTCATTCCCTGCTGGTGGGGCGGATTCAGCAGACCGTGAACGAAAAGTTGATTACAAATAACTTTTGGTAATCGACGCGGGGAACTCCACAGGGGAATGCAGCAGTTTCCCTCTGAGGGGCGAGGGTGCGCGGCCCATGTCGCGACACGTGGTCTTGGGTGTGCACCTGGATGAGCATAAGAGAGCGGAGAAGGACGAATCTGTGCCGCGTTCGGCTCCTGGGCGGCTGGTCGTGGAGCGTTCATTCAGACACCAATCCACCGTGCATGGCCTGGAGGACCCAGACGCCGGGGACGGGCCCGAGCGCGCCGAGCGCGTTGCATGGACATCGTGGGCTGCCAAACGACCCACATCATCAGCGAGTCGGTCCCTGCGCCAATCAACAGGGTTTCATCGCGCGATGCGGCCAGGCCCTGATGCTGCGCGGCAGCCCGCGCGGCTCTCCGCGACCGCTGCGCTGCGTGCGGTTCAGGCGCCGCGCGCTCTTTCTGTCCACACCAGGGACACAGTGGGCGTGACCAGTGCAATGAGGTCAACCAAGAATAGGTCTCAAAGCAGTCGCGTCGTTTCGGCGTGTCTGCCGCTGTCACCTGCTCGTGTCCTAGGACCGTCCCCCCAAGGCAGAAAGGACCTCTCCACTTCACCAACTGATGACTGCGACCATGGAAAGGGCCCGCGCCTGTCGGATGTGACCGCAAGCCCGTGCCAGGAAGGATTCTGGCGCGGGGGAACACTGTACCTTGCCAACGAAACGGATGGCGGGCGCGCGGGCGGTGGCGGTTTTGGTAAGGCTTGGGGCATGCGAACAAGTTGCGAAAAGGGCCAGTGGAGCGGGAGGTGGCGGACGAGCAGTGCAGCAGAAAGTGACGGGATGCGGCGCCAGGCAGAAAGACAGGCCCGTGGTAGCGACGGGCAAGAGCGGCGTGGTGCACGGAGCTCGTCGCAGGAGCCAGGGCCAGGGCGGCCTCATGTGCGCCGTGGTGCTGCCAGCACATCGAAAGCACTGGGTGACATGCCAGCGGGCGAAAGCAGTCCGCCCAAGGTAGGTCGGCAGATGAACCGGGGGCAACTTCACGCTCCCGAACCCCAAGCGGCGCTTGCACCTGATCATTTGGGCTCCGAGGGTGTCGAGGGCACGAGGAGTTGCGGTGAGGGCGGGGCAGTACAAGTGCACTTCGCACGCTTCGGGAAGGATGCGCTGGCGCCCGGCGGCGCTGCGCGCGTCGCGCTGCACGGCTGCGGGCTCCTCGAGCTCCCGCGCGAGCTGCTGGCGGCACCGCGCGACGGGGGGGCGCGGGCGACTCTGCAGCACCTCTCCCTCGCGTGGAACACGCTTGCCGCACTGCCCCCAGAGGCCCATCCCGCCCGTCTTGCGCCAGAGTGGCGATGTGCGGCGCCTGACGTACCGGGTTCGCGGTGCAGATTTCGGTGCTTTCCGCGCTCCGAACCCTCGACGTCTCCTTCAATCGCCTTGTCCATCTTCCTGCAGAGCTCGCACAGTATGCCCCTCACACCGCACCGCGCCGCACCGCGCAGGGGCTCAAGCGCACCGCGCGCAGGCTGTCTCGCCTCGAAGCGCTTGACCTCTCCGACAATCGATTGGCCCGCCTCCCTCGGCGGCTTGCCCCAAGTCACGCCCCAGGGCGCGTCCCCGCGTGCTTTCCTGGCCTCCAGCGGCTCGCTCTACTCAATCTTTCATACAACCGCTTCGAGGTTACCCCACTTTCTCAACCGACTTGACAGGCTTGCGCGGGCGCGCATTTGTGGTGTTGATTGCCCGGCATGCACGCTGCCCAGGCGCTATCCGCGGAGCTCTTGCGTCTGCCTTGGCTGAAACAGCTCGACGTGCGCGGCAACCCGCTGCCACCAGCTGCGGGGACGCTCCCGTCTGACGACCCCGCAGCAATCATCCACGCGTCCTGCAGCAGTGTCAAATATGCCGGCAAAGAGGACGGGCACAGCACTGGCCCCAGCAGCGGCGCAGCGCCACGCCCAGCGACATCTGCGGCCAGTGTGGACGACGTGCAGTCTGGGCACAGCGACAGGGACGACGTTGAGGGGTGGGGCTGGCGGCGAACGCAGGCGCGCATGCCCCTACAGAGCGACGTGATGAGAGCGGGAGAGGACCCGGCGGCGTCCGGGGGGGGGGGGGGGGGGGGGGGAGGAGGACTCGTCAGCGGGAGAGGCAGACGAGGCGGAGGCGGACAGCGTGCGGGTTCGACGGCTGCTCAAGCGCGCGGGTGGGGATTCGCTCCTCGAGGCTTTCGACAGAGCAATGGAACACTGAGAAAGGGAGGCTTGCGTTGGGACTGATGCATTGACAAGCATGGTCCTGACTAAATGACGCCACAGAATCGCACACCTTTTCAGTCGCACGGCGCGAGGGGCTCGGCGAGGTTGAGCTCTGCTCTCCCGCTCACGACCAGCGGTCGTCAGAGTCCTGCTGCACGGCCTCCGCGCTGCGGCGAGCCTTGGCACACTGCGCAGCCAGGAAACGAGCGAGTGCCATGCGCTCATTCTGGCGCTCCAGCGACTCGCGCGTGGTGCGCTCCGTGCGCCACTGCCATCACGCGGTAATAGGGTTCGATAAGCAAGACGTGTCAGCAATGGCCCGGCTTCCCTGAGAGGGACAGACCTCGGTGAAGATCGACTCGCTTGGAACTGAAAACTGGCTCTCGTTGATGAGGCCCCGCGGCATAGCGTCTTTTCGCTTATTAGACAGGGAATGGGGAAAAGGCACAGCCACCACCGCTCCCGCTGGAAGGCGCCAGTGCGCAGTTCGTGCGAGTGACCAGCGCCATGAAGCGCTCGAGCTGGGATGTGCTGCAGTCCCAGGGCCGGAAAGACTATCGGGCCCGCAGTCCGAGTGGGGCGCCGTGGCGCCAAGCCTGCGAGGGGGTGCGGCCGGACTGGGAGGCTCCGGCATGAGGCACGGTTGGCAGCTGGGACGCTTTGTATGAACCAAGTGGTGAAGAGAGGCTCGTGCTTTCGCCCATCGTCCAGGGCGGGTCAAGATCGGTGCCTCGCCCGCATGTGAAACCCTGCGGTTGCTCTGACCTCGCGTGGTCCGTTCGGAGCGTCCCGGGCTCCTCAAGTCGCCGGACAGCGACGGCAGGGGTCGCGGCTTCTCCCAAGGGGGGCGGGGAGTGAAAGCGCCTGGGTTGGCTTCCTCGATACGCTGACTGTCACGAGGGCCGGCCTGTCAGAGTGGTCGCTCAGGTTCGCACTGCAGCTCGATGCGAGATGGGGCTTGCCGGAAGCGGCGCTCAATCGTCACGTTAATACTCTCGTGCGCCGTGGGGGAGGGAAGCCGCGGCTGTGCGTTGGCGAGGGACAATGAAATTCGCGCCGCCGTCTGCTGCTCTGACTCGTACTGCGCTGCCCGGCCGAGGTTCTCGGCCTGCTGGAGGAAGAGACGGTGTCTCTCCCAGGCTGCTGCCCCTTGGCGGGTCGCATTCCGTGTCCGGCGGCGCACCCGTTTCTCACTATGGCCGAGGAGACATTCCGCGCCACAGGCGCCGCTGGTGCCTGCGAGGTCCATCGTTGCAACAATCGATCAGCTTTTGTTTGCTTTGACCAGCCCTGAGCGCCTGGTCAAACCAGACCGCTCTGAGCAATAATTACGTTAATTATTTGCACCTGCCGAAAAGAGAAGGTTTGCAATTACGACCCTAGAGCGGTACGAACGGATTGCAATTACAACCGAACATGCCTCCCCGAAGATTTGAGGGTCGGATACTTGTCGCGCGACTTTTACAACACTCTAAAACTACGATCTTACGCGTTTGAATGGCTCTGTCCGAGGTCGCAACGGCCTCCTTAGGCCGTAGTAAAAGTACAAGAAACTACACCCCGTCAACTACAATACAGTAAATGTGTTATGTACCGCGTCAGAAAAGTGAAGCACTGTAGTTTCGTAGCCGTTCACACGGGTCATTCACATTTATTTCCGTGGCTCTTTAGACCATTTTAGCTCCTAATCCAAGTAAGTCTGTTAGGGTTGCAAGTCCTTCACAAATTTGGCGGGGCCCCGTACGTTCCATCCCGTCACAGCGCGCAAAGGTGCGATGCCTACACGAGCTGCCGTTACTCTCTATTCCGGCGTGTGCGGAACATGAGCCACCGCCCCGTTTCCTTGAGATAGTTCGCATGGTTCTGGTCGGAGGCTTCGGTGCAACCCCTGTATCGCAAGGGATCGGCCCATTCATGGGGTTCAACTGCAAGGCTCTTGGGATCGGGCTAGTGGTTCGGCAGTCTACGTGAACCGGTTCAGGTGTTGAAGCTGGTCAGTGCTGATAATACTGTTGGTTTGTTGTGTGTTGTGTGGAGTCTGCAAGACGACACGCAATGCCATTTCTTGTTTCTGGTGTAGGGGTGTTTGTGGCCTTCTGGTAGGGTCGGTTGGTCTCCGGTCAAGTCTAGAGCGCACGCCCAGCGTTTTCGGGGAACATCTCCGTGGCCATTGCGATCCTAACATTTTGGTGAGCAAGTCTGTGAAGTGGAGCCGCATCTGACATGATGCGCGAACGGAAATCCAGGTTTCGCTGAACTCGTCACAGTCAAGTTTAAAAAGCAGCTCAACATGTGCGTTTATGAGAGCACGCAAGCTTCCCCAGCTCCAATGTGAGCACGAAGCCATGCTCGGCACGCCCTATGCGATGTCACATCATTTACGTTACAAGCGACTCGGATTGTGACGAACTAGATGCGCGCCCGATTGGGCTCTGGCCTTGAGACGCGCGAACTGATGGTCGTGTTTTGCAGGGCGAAAGAGGACGCAGAGCACGTTGATCAGGCGGAGCACAAGTTTGCTGCGGCAGCACTCATGCAGCTCTTCGCCGCATCCCTCGCTGATCCTGTTCCTTCTGCACTTGGCAAGTCGACCAAGATGGCTTCGAGCCGGAGCACGCACTCGGCCGCCGAAAGCGACGCACGCCGCGGTGGACGGAAGCGCAAGCCCTCTGCAAAGTAAGAATTTCCAGATTCCCACGTAGGCTGATAGAGTGCATTTAGATCCGCGCGGGTCGAATCTCCGGGCAGCAGCTGCGATGGCTTCACAGAAACATGAGGCCGGGTTCTTTATGGAGAATTGTCATTGATTTTCGCGCCTTCTGCAGGCTTGCCGACAACGCATACTCATCGGACGACACAATGACTTCAGAGCCTGTTCGGAAGGCGCAGCGCATGCAATCGCATGCGGAGCACAAGTGTGGAGTGCGCGATGACACGGCAGCGGTTAAGGACGAGAGCGATTCCGTCAAGAGCGAGTGCGCGACGCCTGCTGTATCATCCCCGCTCCATTCGCCTTCCGCGGCGCCTTCATACAACAAGTACTGCCATTTCTGTCAGCACGTCAAGGTGAAGCGGACAAGCAGCATGTTCGGGTGCTCCAATCAGGAGTGCCAGCGCCGCTACTGCGAGTACTGTCTGCGCATCCACCTCAACGACCCCGCCCCCACGGATGCTTTGTCGTCGGCTGGCTGGCTTTGCCCGCATTGCCGCGCATCGTGCTGCTGTTCGACACTCGTCTGCGACAAGCCCCACCGCCACTGCAAGGCCTACCGTTACCGCCTTCTCCGCGCTCAACAGGCAGCCCAGCGTTCAGCTAACGCCGCCGCAGCCAAGCCTGTCCTCGCGACGGTGCGCAAGGGCGCGTCGCCCAAGAAGGTGGTCAAGTCAGATGAGTGCAGCGTTGGACCTGCGGGGGTCCTGCCCGAGGAGGAGCGCTCTTGCGGCCTCGCTGGCGACATGACTGCTGCTCCGTCGCCGGAGCCGAGGAGTCAGTGAGAAACTCCCGGCCGTTCACTGTTCTGGTGGGTGTGCGTCACAAATGCACTTATTTGCGCAGTGATCGAGGCTATGTGTCATGAGAAGGTTCGAGGTTTATTTTGTAAATGTCTTGACTTGCGAATCACGAGTACCAGCGGAGCGGCGCGCCGCACACTTCCCAATTAAGACCCCCACGCTCATCGCTCCTCTAGCGTCTGCAGGATTGTGCAATTTGTAGGCAGGCGCGGCACGTGCGCTTGCATCGCTTCCTTCGCTGTCGCTGTACGGGTTCAGTCACGGCGTGCCTCAAGTTGCTGCCGCGCCTCGGCGAACTTTGCCGTGGCTCGATCGAGGAGGCGAGGAAAGCGCCGCTCGACGCTCTCGACGACAGCGGCGCCGCCCACGACGAAGACAAAGAGCACGAATGGAAGCCGCGCGTCCTGGCCCAGCCACGTGTCGAGGGCTTCCAGTGCGGAACCCATCTCCGACAGCACAGCAAACCACGCTGTGCCGCTGCAGCTCCCGAGAGCGGCCCCTGCCAGGACCTGCTCGGGCGTGTGGAAGCCAGCTCGCACGCGCCAGTGAGCGGCGGAAGTGGAGAGCACGCAGAGGCCGGCGACCGCGCCGCCCCGCGCGGCGGCGCTCCAGCCCTCAACCCAGAACAGGATTGCCTGCAACCCGCACTCACTCAGAACGCGATGGGGAAGGCAGTGCAGAATCGGCGGGAGCAGCGCGCTAGAGCGGTGCAAGGTACCCCCGCGAGGAAGGAGAAGAAGAAGAAGATGGAGTTGGCATGCGATGAGGGCATCCCAGGATCTGAGACGGGCGCGCCCGGCGGACGCTCCTCCTTGATGATCCGCTTCAAGACCTTCCCCAGCAGGGCATTTGCAATAGCACCAGCCAAAGTCATGATTGCGAGCGCGTCGTGCCGATAGATGAGCGTAAACGCCGCGATCAGCGAAATCAGAACGCGTGTCCGCTTCGCCAGCTCCCACGACGCAATCTCCCACAGCGCGGTGACCGTGCCCAGCCCGCCCGACTGCTCCCATGCCTCAGATGTTGCCTTGTCCACCTGGGCACATGGGCTGTCAATACACTGCCTCACATGCGCGTCAAAACACGAAGGGGGTGAAAATGGTTACGTGTGGGTACCGAGTCTCGCCAATTGCATGAGCAGCTACGACCCATACACGAATCGCGCCCGGTCACTGGCTAGGGATAGGGGCTTGCCTCGTCCGAAAGCTCCTTCTCGCTTTTCAATGCCAACATCCCGCCGCCCCGCTGATGGGCCATGTTCAGTTGCCCGTAGGCTGGCTGATCCTGTAGGACGCAGGCATGCTCGTTACAATCATGCTAGCCACGCGGCCACGCGGCAGCCGCATTGCAAGTTGTAGTGGGGGCGGAAGGCCACCGAGATCTGCCTCAAAAAACGCGTGCTCGGGAGAGGAAGCCGGTCGGTCGATGCAACCCGGTGCAGGCCCAGGTGCACCGAGTGCGGCCGTGCTGAGAACGCAGCCGCACCCGACGACAGCAGCAGCACGCTAACGCACGCACTTCGAATCGATACTTGAACGCGGACTGTCAGGGATCTGGCGACAGTCTGTTCGTTCCTGGTCGCCGGCATCGACTCGCAATGCGCCTGTTGCACAACCCCCGTCTCGACCTGGAACGATGCGCTCCTTTGATCCGCAACACGGGTGTTCCCCTCCACACACAGCTTGAGGTTCCCTTATCGCCCTACGGAGTCAATATAGTAGGATGATTGAGCGTGCAGAAACGTAAAGTTGACCTGATCATCCACTTTGAATTTGAGAACCTCGGCCTGCGGGCGCACCTTGCCAGTGCTGGGTCACGCTGGGCCACGCCCCCATAGGTGGGCACGATCCACACTTCCAGGATGGGCATTCGACAACGGATGTTGAATACAAGCGACAGGTTTGGCGTTGACTGCCCTGAATCGGCTGTATTCCATAATGGATTAGGTTTGCAGCTAGACCGCTAGCGATATAGATGCCCTGCAGTGCCTCCTGGCTGCTTCTTCTATAGTAAGGCGTGGATTGAGGGTCGTCCAGGATGGCAGTGTGTAGCAGGTTGTTGGTGAGGCCTGACCGAGTCCCTCGCGCGGGCGCGGGCAGAGTGGTAGTAAGCAGCGCGGAGCTCTGCAAGGCGCTTGTGCGCGAGTCATTCAAGTTCGGACAGCAGATTGCCAACTCTTCCTCCGCTGCACTCATGCAGGTATCGCGTTTGCGTTCCAGGGATTGCGTGCTGCGCGCAGCGCCTCTGCTGTGCGGGCGCCAGTGCAAGCCTTAACCCGGTGCTTCGCGGGAAGGTGGTCAACAACGACCAGTACTATGCGTCGCGGCGGAATCGCATCCATCGTGGGCCAGAAACCCAGCTGGTAAAGCGATCCGTGCGGCGCTCGCGCTTTGCGGCGATGCTGGTGGGTCCTGGCAGCTCGAGCGACGACGAGCCTGCCGCAGACGAGCGCCGCCAGGTATCGTTCGACCCCGCGGCGGATGGCGCGGGAGGGGAGCGAGCGGGAACTGCTGGGTCGGATGCTGTGTCGGACACGACTGCTGCCACCGTGCGCAACATCGGCGAGGTGCGCCTGCTTCCCCCCTCCAGAGTCCGCTCTCCCTTGCTCTGTAGCGACCTGCCCGCCTCGGCCCTCCAAGCGCCGTCTTGGGTGCGCCGCTGACGAGGCGGGGTGGGGGACGCAGATTGTGCTGGGGGCGGGGCGGCAGCTTGGTGCGTGGCTGGTGCAGCGGCTAGTCTCGCTGCTGCACCTCCTGCTCATGTGGCTCCCGGGAATGGGCTCGCGCGCCGAGCGCCTGGCCAAGATGCTGGGCCCAGAGCGCGCGACCACGGTGGAGTGGGAGCTGGAGCACACTCACACCGGCCTCCTGGAAGACGCCCAGACGCGCATCCTCCTCGCCATCGAGTGGTGCTGCTGGATGGTGCGCCGCGTGCTGTACGCCACGCTCGGCGACGGGCGCGCGTACTCGCAGGCGCCGAGAGACCAGGAGGACTTCCTCACCTCCCACCTCTCCATGCGAAATCGATTTCGGTCCCCCGCGCCCGCCCCCGCCCCTTCTTCGCCTCACGCCCCGCCCCGCGCGGTCCCGCGGCCCTCCGGCGACGCTCTGCGCCAACACTGCGCGCCGCGCCGACACGGGCAGGCGCGACGCGGCCTCGGGGCGGAGGACGCACAACCTCCGCGCGTCGGTGGCCCAGTCGGGGTACCCGTTCGAGCAGATCATGGTCACCACTGCGGACGGCTACTGCCTCGAGCTCCACCGCCTCCCGCGCCCCAACTCCGACCGCGTCATGTTTCTCCAGGTGCGGCGCGCCTCCGCCCGCCCGTGCGCGCCCTGCCCGCAGCAGCGCACTGAAGCGCGCGGCTCGCGTGCGCCTGGGGCCGTGCAGCACGGCATCATGGACTCGTCGTATTCATTCATCGCCAAGGGCGCGTCGGACGGGCTCGCTTTCCGCGCCTTCGACAAGGGCTACGACGTTTTCATGGGCAACTTCCGCGGGACGTCCTCGCTCAAGCACAGCTCGGACCACATCTCTGCGCGCGCCTACTGGGACTTCACCCTCGACGACCACGGCAACCGCGACCTCGAGGCCTTCATCCTTGAGATCCAGCGCATCAAGAGCAAGGACCTCGCCGCGCCCCCCCCCGCGCGCGCGCCGCCTCGGCGCCAGCGAGCGGCCAACCAGACCCGCACGGTGATGCCACGGCGGGGGTCAACGGGCCCGCCTCAGAGACGGTAGTGCTGGACACCACGCTCGTCGCGCACTCCATGGGCGCGGCGGCAGCCCTGATCTACGTTGTCAACAAATGCCGCGCGGGGCAGGCGCATCACCTCAACCGCATGGTCCTCATGTCGCCCGCCGGCTACCACCAGCGCATCCCGCGCCTCTGCCGCGTGCTCGGGCCCTTGATCGACAAGCTGCTCGCATCGACTGTCTACACGCTCTCCATTCCCTCGGCGCGCGCGCGGAGCCTCTCGACTAAGCTGATGCGCGACGCCGTCTCGCTCCCTGCGATCCGTGACCTCGTCTACTCCTTCGGAGAGATGTTCCTCGGAGGAGACTTCCGCTCGACGGTGCACCCGCACATCAACGTCGCCACCGACAACGTGATTGCAGGTACGTCTTCAAAGGTCTTCAAGCAGTTCTGGAACAGCTACCTCAAGGGCCGCTTCCTCTCCTTCGACTACGGTCCCGAGGGCAATCTGCGCCACTACGGCACCCAGACCCCGGTGCGAACCCGCCACGGGCCCGCGCAGCGCGCGTGCGCAGCGCGCCAACAGCCGGGCAGCGCAGCGTGCGTTGGGGGCGCTGAGGGGGGCGGAGCGCGGGTAGGTGGACTACATGGCGCACTACAACCTGATCGACGTGCCGATCCACTTCATGGCGGGGCTCAACGACAACCTCATCCCGGCCAAGGACACCTTCAAGCACTACAAGGCCCTCCACCGCGCCTCCCCTTCCCTCGCCACGTGCAAGCCTCTCGCCGGGCGCGGCCACCTCGACTTCACCTACGGCCTCGACCAAGAAATCGCAGGCCCGCGCGCCGCTCCCCCCGCGTCGACCCCGCGCCGGGTCATGGGCGCTCACAGCCCTGCCGCGGCGCAGGGGACATTTTCGCGCACGCGGCGCCGCACGCGCCCGCCGCGCCGCCCGCGCGCCTCGGCTCGCCGCGGGGCAAGGGCGGGTCTCCGCACGCGGGCGCCGCGCCCCCGCTGTGGCCCCCCGCGGTGGGCAAGGCGGCATCCGCCGAC
>ENA-UOXV01004977-UOXV01004977.1-marine-metagenome-genome-assembly--contig:-NODE-4977-length-14929-cov-6.628546_pt1 | contig 14929 bp, 16 predicted proteins | sample MGYA00238165_ERZ766961 | MGnify/ENA primary metagenome ERZ766961 (study PRJEB28924, sample SAMN03173240) | marine metagenome | biome: Marine; feature: Water; material: Subsurface seawater | place: North... | reverse complement strand
TCTCCCGGCCCCCGCCCGTCGCCAGTTTTTCGCTCTGCGATTTGCGACTGTTTGTGATTGAACGTATCTTTCTCTAGGACGTGCTCAGATTCCTTTTCGAGACCAAACTTCATTCACATACTAAGCACGCTATCCGCGGAACACACTGCTGACCCGCCCTGGCTGGCGCAGAGCTGAAGGCATCTCAAGTCGCTCAGTGCCTTCGCTTGCAACTCATCGCTGATCGGTTATAAGCAGGGAGCCCCCTGCTCGAAGCTCACTGCCGCGCTGCGGCGCAAAATTCCGACGAACCGCTCTTGCCGCGTTTACATGAGCTCAGGAACCCAGGGCTGGGCGTTGAACCAGTACATGAACGCGCTGCGCCGCCGCAATGGACCCACCAGTCAGACAAGCGTCTCAACAAGGGGCACAGAGCATTGCGGACGATCAGGACAGCCTCAACGCAGCGCTCGAGAAGGGAAACACTACCAGGCGCCGAGTAGGTACCCTGTGACGCCGATGAACATCATGTACGGAGATGACTCCCCTGCAGGGACAATTGTTTTCAGGCACACACTCGTGCCGATTCACAGGGACGGCTATGCGGGCAAGCAGAACATATGTGCGCTGGGCCAAGACGAGTATATCTTGCGACGACATTGCTACAGGTATCTGGGGGTCAGTCGCTTGCGCTCTGCCTGGCCCGGTGTTCGGTGCACACACCAACGTACTGGCTTCCCTCGATGATCTCGTCCATCGTGTAGTGTGCGCCAACACTTCCGTCCTCTGGAATCTCGCCCTTTGGCCACACTGGCCAGACAGGCTTTGTTCGCTTGTCGAAGATGGCCCCTCCTCGCAGTCGCATTACTCCGCTGCTAAGGCCATGGGCAGCTTGCGTGGCTGGCGCTGAAGGGGTTCCCAGAGACAACGCATGGCACTGCAGCGCAAAATACAAGTCAAAATTTGGTGCCTGGGCAAATGTAGCCCCCAAAAGACACTATCTTTCAGGGCGCGGGTGCTCTGAAGCCATCAGCTCGCAGGGCTGGTGCTACGCGGGAACAGTGGCAGCGCATCCAGGGGGCACATCAGCTGCGGAGGTGGCCTGGGGTAAAGGCGATTTCCCGGACCGTCGCGGGTTGCAATGGGAAGGCACGCAATCGTGAAAGCGTCCGACCATATGACTCACCGTTGAGGCGATGATCGCAGGCAGCAGGAGCGCGCGCGAGACCGCTATCGGGGAGGCCATGTTTTCCCAGCTCGCCGGGACTCGCAACCTGAGACAGTCCCCAAACCAAATCGCAGCAAATTCCCCGTGTCAGTGCCAAGTGTGTCGTTCCCTTCAAAACGCAACCGTCCAAAGAGTTCACCGCATCCCATCTCTTAAACAAACGAGCTCCGCAATCGTTTCTTGTGTCTACATCTCGAGGAGAGCATCTGGAGGAGAGCATCGTCGGAGCGCTGCGCCAGATCCGGTCCATCTCCGTGCTGCAGGCAGCGTGCAAGCGTGCTTATTCTTCGAACACGTGCCGTGGTACCGATCGATCGCACAGCTTCGACCTGCCATGTCCAAATTACCCAGCGCGAAGACCTTCCTCAACGTGGGAGCCTGGTCCTTTGCAGCAGGGTTCCTGTTTGAGCGGGTAAGAGACACTTCCAGGCCGCTTCCCCTAATGCCCTCGTGGATGGACCCAGCATCAGCGGAGCGCGGGGAATCTTCGTCTGGGGGCGCGCAAAACATCATCCGTTGGCGCTGAGCCTCACGTTCAGTCTGAGGGTTTTGTAAATAGCTTTGGGAGATTGAGCGGCAAGGATAGAACATGCGCAGTAGGCGCCTGCATACTGCTATAATAAACATGTGCATGCCAGATGTTGAATGTTGCCTTAGCGCCTGGCCGTGCAGCTACAAGTCAGATCGCAGTGACCAGTGTACACCTCACACTCCCATCCCACACTTGCACTGCACTTCTCTCACTTCTCAGTAGGGATATACAGCTAAATCAGAGCAGCGGGAGCTTCCCCGCCCGTCGCCTTTTCGTAAAACCTTCTTTGATGATCCTGTCCTGCTCGATCTGCACACAGAGACTCACAGACGGTTCAGGGTCCTGCTCCAACTTTTGTTTCACCGTAGTGTGAATCGGTTCCACCACAGACGACCTGTCGCACAGTAGGTCCCTGACTTGCGCTCGGGCCGCAGCTGGCATCATTTTTACCTTGAAGATCCGGGCAGCGAGGAGAGTTGGCAAAACGAAAACGTGAATTGCCGGGAAAAAGAGTGACACGCAGATGTATAGGACGGTAATGCGCGCAAGCATCCCATACGCTGCACAAATAGATATTAAACCGTCAGTATCACATGTGGACTATTCTATTGCTTCGCACGAAAATGCATCGCAAGAAAGTCAACACGCCGGAAGTTGTGCGCAGTGAGGAAAGGGAATACACCGAGCAGAGATTTCGGCAGCCGCACGATGATCCCAAAGAGGCTGAACGGCACCCACGACTTTCTCCTCTCCCTCGCACGTTCTGACGGTGAATCCCACCTGCAAAGACGATACCATGACCTGTAAGGAAGCGGGAGGGTTGCACGCAGCTTCTGCTGATCATGGACTCATGCGTGTCCCCCTTCCGCTCCTAACCTCCTCCCGAATACATTCTGGGGTTGGATCGTACCGATTCAAACCGAAGGGCAGCCCTGACAGAAAACCACTCAGTGAAACTTCACGAGTTGGAATCCCCGATTCTCCCGATTCTCGTAGTTCAGTGAGCGCAATCTCCCCAGTTTCTTCTCGGCTTTCGGTTCGTGCTTTCCCGCCCTCAGAGCCCGCTCCAGGGGAACTCATCGAGAGTCGGATGCAGCGCCGATGAAATCTTGGTGTGTTCAAGAAGACCGATACGCCCAAATTTCGTGCGGGACGTGCAGTCGTGGCATGGCGGAGAACACTTCCTTTGTGCGGTGCAGTCCACGGCCCTCTCCCTGCGCCCTGCGGGAGCAATGACGAGACTGCGAGGTTTGCAGCGAAACACGCCAACCGATGCTGGGGCATTGCTGCCCAAACAATCTCACTGCTTACCCCACTCATTCCTTTTTCCCGCGATACGCTCACTGCTGCTTCAAACCGTGCCTCAGGGAGCTGCAGGGCACAAGCAGCCTGCAGTGGGACGTGCATCAACACGAGGAGACCAGCAGCAGCAGCTGACCGAACCAGCATCAATCTTGCGACACGGAGACGGCTCAATTCACGCCCCATGACTGCAAACCGAAGCAAGACCGCGCTTCCCCCGGCCCACCCGATCGCCTACCACTTACCTTCGATGCGACACTTTTGGAGTAAAGTTGCGTGTCCACAGAGAAACTCAGTCCAACAGCCTAAAACCGGCACGATGGCCTTCGAGGTGCTGAAGTTCAACTGGCAGGTCCACACGCAGCCCCGGAGATCAAACAGCTGAGAAATAGGACCCTGGCGTAGATGGCGCGTCCGTGCGTGGTCTGCGCACTGCCCAGGACGTCCTAGTGGCATGGGATGGATGGCTTGGTCCTGTTTTTGGCACGGCGGCGCACTGTAGCTGGATCAGAGAGGGCTCGCGGGTCTTCAGCATCCTGCATATAAGCTTCACGGGACACTTTCGGCTACGTTCCTTCTTTGTTGATAGCTGTTGCTAGTTTCGCGCGCGCTTTGGCCATGTATGGGTGGAACTCTGAAGACCTCCTCCAACTGGCAGGCGACAGCGCACGGCGGCGACACTTCAGGTATTTCACCAGGATCGCAGGCGTACTGGAAGGCGCTCCAGCCCGTTCCGCTTCTTGATCAGGTTCCTTATTCCTCATTGCTAGTCACCACTGCAGATTGTTCCGAAGGGTGCTAAGTTGTTATCGTGGTGGAGCGCGATGGTCAAGTTCCGTGCGACCTGACTTGGCCAATCCTACGCAGGCCGACGGCATGCCGATGCCAAAACACACCTTGAAGGTGACGGCATCGGGTCTCTGGGGAGCGTCTGGAAAACCAAAATCTGCGTGGTGAAGCGCACTATGCTGGACGGTTAGGAGTAGATGAATGTATGTACAGCACTCAACGACAAGGTTCCATGACTGGGCGCGCCCGGAAGCTGCAGAGTAGCCCGATTACTGTCTGCAATTCCTAGAATAGTTAGGCTCACACGCACATTGACAGTCTGCCACACTCGTGCCAGCACGCACATCAGCGACGCTTTGCCGGCGACTTGTTTGCAGCTCCCTTCCTGCCTTTGCCTGACGGCTCAGGCTTGGAGGTTGCACGAGCAATCTCGTCCTGGATCACATGCGCCATCGTCAGCGCCGATAAGGTGTGTCTCTTAACAGGTTTCAGGGGTAACATCTTCGACACCTGGAGGAAGAAGAGCGCCTCTTCCATATCTGCTCGCTGCTTCTCGTGCGTCTTGACTGTCTTTGAAAGCGCAAGAAAATCCGCACGAAGCCCCTCCTGCGCAGCAATGGAAGCCTCAAGCGCTTGCATCGCGCGCTCCTGGCCCCTGCGAGTAGGTGCGATGTCAGTACTGTTTCACGCTTGCACCCGTTTCTCTGCATTCAGTTTGTAAACCTCTTCGCTTCTGAAAGCTCCTCGCGCAGCGACGCCTGCGCTGCCACTGCATCTGTCTCCAAACGATGCACCCGGAGCATGAGCTCATCGATACGGGATCTCTCGTGGCCCACTTGGTCCTTAGCCTGCAAGAAGACGCAGGGAGACAGCAGGAGGGAGTTGTGTTACTGCTCGCTCGAATTGTCAATATCGCGGAGCAGGGCCTGCCCCGGCAGAGACAGGGACGTGCCACTTGCATGGCGTTGGCCGTCACACGCCGCCCGAATGCCTCTTCTTCTTCCTGGATCTCCCGGACAAGCTTTGCGTTGCCAGCATACCCTGCGCTCGCGCGACCAGCGGCTGTCGCGCCCGCCTCTCTGCGCAACGGTGCCGTGGATTCAGCGGGTTGCAACCAGAGAGGTTTTGCAGCCAGTGCTGAAGAAAATGCTGTTCAGCAAGACTAAAAGGACAACTCCTCTTTCCGCAGCTCGGGGCAGCCGACTGGCGCGCTCGTTCGGAACAGGAGAAGGGGCCTACGCGCTGGGCCAGTGCCTCTTTTGTGTTGGTGGGTCTTCGTCGTAGGCGCCGTTGGCCAAACTATTTCCAGCACCGCTGCTGAGTTTCGGCCCTGCCTCGCTCAAAGGGGGATGCTGGTTAAGCTTAACCACTACTGTGGAGTTTTCTCCTGCGTTGGGACGCTACGGATAGCGCACCAATGTGGGGCGCCAGTGCAGGATCGCCACGTTCGAGAGTGTCAAGACGCTTGTTCGCCACAGCAAGAGCGTTGTCAACCTGATACCGCCATTCAAACACCGAGGGAGTGGGTGCTGGAATCTCAAAGAGCTCGGGCTTGACTGATGGCGCAGATGTCCATCCACTCGACGAGGAGCCTGAGTCGTCTCCCTCTGACCCAACTTCAGAATCGTGGGCAGACCGCACAGGCTGATCCTCACGTGTCGATAGAGTCTCAACAGCTGCATCCTCTAACTCGTTCGCACGGTCTGCACCGTCGGTCGCAGATGCAATTCGCTGCGCAGCGGCAAGTTCAGGCTCCGAGCCACCCAGGATTGAAGGCACAGTTTCTGCGCTGTTCACCTCATCCATAGCGTTGTTACAGTCCGCTTGAAAGCTGGTCGCGGTGCACGCCTTGTCGACTGCTCTGCTAGACAGGGGGCGAACGCCGGCGGCCGAACTTGCCAGATGACCGGACCACCAACTGTCCGTCTCGCCAAGAGGTTACGAACCTGAAATCACAAAAGTAGACATATCTACTTTTGGACCCAAGAAGTTGGCTGATCCCAGATTGGCGCGAAATTCACTAACCTCCTCTCGCTTGCGTTGGAGTCCGCTGGCGCGCACGCTCGAAGCAGTCCGAGCGTAGCGAACCGCCCTCCCACCAAGATGTCTCTCGTGTTCGATGAGTTCGGACGCCCTTTCATCATCATCAAGGACCAGGGGTCCAAGTCGCGCCTCAAGGGTCTCCCCGCGTTGAAGGTTAGCTCCCTGCGCTAGCAGATCCCGCAAGCACTCTTGCTTGCCCATAGCGCGCGCGACAGGAGAAGTTCCAATAGGCACCTTAACTGCTGATTCCCGGACTATATCGACGGCTCGTATCGAAGTGCGCGATTTACTTCAGACCGCGCCTTATGCATGTTTCGTGCGGTCGCAGGCAAACATCCTTGCTGCGCGCTCCGTTGCGAACACTCTCAAGTCCTCGCTTGGGCCCAAGGGTGCGCTGCCCCTCCCGTGGCACTGCTTTATCGCGCATACGTCTCGAAAAGCTGATGCAGTTTGTGCATGTGCTGCAGGCATGGACAAGATTCTTGTAAGCGGGGATGGTGACGTCTGCGTTTCCAACGATGGCGCCACGATTCTCGAGCGGATGGAAGTGCAGAACGAGATCGCCAAGTTGCTCGTTGAGCTTTCACGCTCACAGGATCAGGAGATCGGAGATGGCACCACAGGCGTAGTGGTTCTCGCGGGTGCACTTCTGGAGCAAGCAGAGGCGCTGCTTGATCGCGGCCTGCATCCCAGGTTCGGTTAACCTTCCGTATAACACCCGCGAGCCGGGCCGGTGCACGCGGAGAGCCTACTCTGGTCACGCGCCTACTAGTGCAAATCGATGTACTTGGTTTGTGTCTGATGTGGCATGTGCTGGCAGGCGGGTATCGGATGGTTTCGAGCAAGCGTGCAAGGTTGCGTGCGACAACCTTGATGCCATCTGCGACAAGGTCCACTTCGACGAGAACGACCACGAGCAGCTCGCACGCGTTGCGCGTACAACACTCTCTTCTAAGATGTCAGTCCTGGCCAAAATACTCATCCGCATCGTGTGTAGTACTCCGTGCCTGCGTTTGGTGGATTCATGCGTTTCATGCGCCCCGTCACGACGGATCGTTTGCCCTGACTTGCCCCTATTTCATCTGCAGCGTGACCCGTTGCCTCGACCAAATGGCGGAGATGACTGTCAACGCGGTGCTGGCGGTGGCTGACTTCGAGCGCAAGGACGTAAACCTGGATCTCATCAAGCTTGAGGGCAAGGTCGGGGGGCAGATGGAGGACTCGCGGCTGGTGCGTGGCATCGTGCTCGACAAAGATATTTCGCACCCGGGTATGCAGAAGGACATCAAAGATGCAAAGATTTGCATCCTGACATGCCCGTTCGAACCGCCCAAGCCCAAGACCAAACACTCAATCGCAATTGACACCGTCGAGAAGTACGAGGCGCTCGCTCAGCAGGAGCAGCAGTACTTTGTTGACATGGTGCAGAAGATCAAGGATTCTGGCGCGACGCTCGCGATCTGCCAGTGGGGCTTCGATGATGAGGCGAACCATTTGTTGATGCAGAACGGTCTTCCTGCTGTTCGTTGGGTCGGTGGAGTCGAAATCGAGTTGCTTGCCATCGCTTGCGGCGCACGCATCATCCCGCGCTTCTCGGAGCTTGCGCCAGAGAAGCTTGGCACTGCTGGGAGGGTGCGGGAGATGTCATTTGGGACAAACAAGGACCACATGCTCTTTGTCGAGGACTGCGCAAACAGCAAGGCCGTCACTATCTTTGTGCGCGGCGCGAACAAGATGATCATCGAGGAGATTAAGCGCTCGCTTCACGACGCACTCTGCATTGTTCGCAACCTGGTTCGCGATAATCGCGTTGTGTACGGTGGCGGCGCCGCTGAGGTTTCGTGCTCGCTCAAGGTGACTGAGGAGGCGAACAAGGTGGTCGGGATTGACCAATATGCCATGCGGTCCTTTGCTGATGCACTAGAGACGATCCCCATGGCTCTTGCGGAGAACTCGGGCCTGTCGGGGATCGCGACGCTGGGGGAAATCAAGAAGCGGCAGGTTTCGGAGAAGAACCCCTGGCTGGGTATCGACTGCCGCCAGATGGGGACTTGCGACATGAAGACGCAGAACGTGATTGAAACTCTGCACGGCAAGAAGCAGCAAATGTTGCTTGCGACGCAGGTGGTCAAGATGATCCTCAAGATCGACGACGTCATCTCCCCGGCCGAGTATGAGTGAAACCGCGTACCTAAGACGGGGCCAATCGGCAGTATTGTTAGGTGTGAGGGGAAAATGGTGTGATTGCCGTGAACAAGAAGAGAGCAGCAGCACGCTGCAGTGCCTAAAGATGGCTGCCCAGAAACATTGATCACTTGTTTTAATCACGATACACTCCTATGCAATACCTACACTACTGTTGTTGATCTCCCATCCCCAGTTCTCTCGCCACCCCCCCCACGCAGCTCGCGGGCGCTGCCTAGCGCGGAAGAACACCGGTCCTCGGGCCACGGCGCCCGACCGGGCGGCGCGATGTACGTCGCACTCGATGCAAGAGCACCATGCCCATCAGGAAAAAGACGCCGACAAGAAAGAACGGGTTTGTCTGCGCCCGGCGCAACGTCAGGCGCAACGTCAGGCGCTCGCCGTCGCGGCTGCCAGACTTGCAAGGTCGCGGTGAGTGCCTGTCACGCGCGCGGCATGCGCGCTCTCGAGCGGGAAGCGCGCTTCGGGGGAGAGGGAGTGGGAGAGGGAGAGGGAGAGGGAGAGGGAGAGGGGGAGGAGTGCACCGGCGCTCCGAGCTGCAGGAGGCGCTGCGTTGCTCCCGGGCCGAGGCCGAGGCGCTTCTCCCAGCGGACCGCGACGCCCCCCAGGATATCGGGCTCGATCGGCGCGCCCACAAAGTCCGGGGGCGGGCCCAACCGCGCCATGGCGGAGAGTACTGCTGGCGCGTAGCCCGCGTGCGTCTCTCCAGGCCCTGGCGCCACCGCCGGCTTCCCTGCCGGAGCTCCAGCGTTCTGCGGCGCCAAAGGCAGCAGTGTTTCCGCCGTGTGGCCTGCGGCCCCTGTGCCGGCGCCGCCGACCGCCCCCCCTGCTCCTCCGACTGTAAGAGATGCACTTGCCGACGGCAGCTGTGATGCGACCCTCCCAGCCCCGCCCCCCGCATCTCCACCCCCTTCAGCCCTGACCCCCGCAGCCGCGACCCCCGCAGCCCCAGCGTGTGGCGGGGAAGCGTTGCCTCCTCCCACAGCTGCCTGCGCTTGTGCAGGTGCCGTCTGCCCATAGGCATGGCGCAGCGCACGGCACTGCGGTGCCACGCCAGTTGCACGCGAGTAGAGGTGCAGCTGGAATTCGGGGTTTGTCAGCGGTAGCTGCGCAAAGTCAGCGGGACTCCACGGCTGAGAGATCGGGTTGACGATCATATGCGAGGGCCGGTCGGCCCTGGACGTGTAGGCCAGCATGCCCTCGACGACCCACCAGCACGACATGTCGCTTTCCTTGCCGTCGACACAGCTCGAGTCCGTGAAAACTGCAAGCCGCCCCGGCTGCAGCCCGCCCACGGCGAGGAGCCCCAGCACGCCAATATCGACTTTGCGGCTCAAGCTTTTGAGCATCTGATGCCCCTCATCCTGCATCGACTGCGTATAGAGGTACCCACCCTGCGGCCAGCGCGCGATCGCCGAGCCCGACTTTATGTTCGCAGAATGTCCAGGGGCAGAAAAGGCGCCTTTGAATGCGCCTGCACCCAGAGCGACGCCGTATGGTGCAAGGAGTGTGTTCAGTCCGGGCACATGTCCACCCCCCGTCTGCGGCGTCCAGTACATCTGCGTGTTGTCATCGAAAAACTTGATTTTGCGCATAACGTCCTCTTCATACCACTCAGCGAGCACAAGGACAGAGAGACCCTTTTCAGTCACGTCTACTCGAAGCTTCTCCACCTCTTCTTGGCGAAACTCGTCCTCGGAGTCCACGATCATCAGCGTTCCGTACTGCATCGCGTCGAAGCACCTGCCAGGTGAACAAGCCGTCTAAGGAAAGAGCTGTGTGTAACGCCTTGCCGGTGCATTGAAGAGATTAATCTACCACGAGCAAGCACCTACCGACGCCCCGCAACAAAACGGGGCATATCGGGACAGTAGTGGGGGGTGGGCTTGACGTGAAAGGCTCTCCTAACACCTCCAGAAAGTACCCTGCGTCACGGATCTGCAGGCAGGCAAGCTGGTCAAGCGACGCTTTCGCGCGCAGGGCGAGCTGCAGTCAGCACCGCACAGGAGCTGGGAAGGACGCTGATCACGTGCGGCAGACCTTGGCGTACAGGGCGCGGAAGTTGGTGTGGGGATGGTCGCCGTTCCAGTCGAGGAAATCGCGGTGCGCAAGGTTGTCGCGCGGAAAGAACCCCGGGGGGTACTGCACGTTGTGGAAGTGGTCCCACAGCACGCGCTTCTCGCGCGGCGGCGTCGGGATGATTTGGACCCGCATCGTGAGCTGGGCGTCGCCCGAGCGGCGAGTCGCGGAGCCGTACTCGGGCGGAGACTCGACGGTGAGATGCAGCGCCCCGAGCGCGATGGCCGAGCGTGCCGCGCACGTGCTTTTCACGCGTACAAAGACAGCGAGGTAGCCTGACCACGGCCAGATGACCGGGGCATGTTCCACGCGCACGTCAAGACACTCTCCATTCTCGCCGGGCACCCAGCGCACTTCCCCGGCGACGCGCCCCGACACGGCCATGGAGTTGAGTATCGTCGCGTTGATGATCAGCGGTTGCGCGCCCGCGTACGTCGCCTGCGTGCAGAAGGGCCACATGTACGGGCAAGCGTCTAGAGCTAGATCCCAATGTGCTGGGAACACCGTCACACGTAGTGGGCGCTGTAGCGCTTCATATGCGGCGAAAAGGTTGAGGTGCCCAGCGCCCTGCTCGAAGAGCGATAGCGTAGGAAGCTTCGTTGCCGACTCCACAAGCGCTTGTTTCATGCTTGCTGGATTGAGGTGCGTCGAGCGTTTTTCGAGCGGCACTGTTGACGCAAGCAGCGTGACCGCGCCGGCGACGACCGGTGAAGCGACCGACGTGCCCGAGAGAGAACGGCACTGCCCGGGAATCGAGGAACCTGGAACGTCCTTGCCGTAAGCGACAATGTCCGGCTTGACACGTCCGTATCCTCCCGGAAGCTCCCAGGTAGTCATACCACGCGACGAGAATGCAGCGAGGTTGAACTTGTAATCAATCCCGCCAACGCCAATCACATCTGGCTGGTCAGCAGGATTGTTCAGGGTGCCCCAGAGCGGGCCGTCGTTACCGATGGCAGAAACAACGATGATGTTGTTGGCGGACATCTCCCACACCTTGTCGATGAACGGCTGGTCGCGGTAGTCGGGGCCTCCGATCGACAGGTTCAGGATGTTCATCCGCGTCTGGATCGCGTAGTTGAAGGCGTCGAGGAACCACGACGTGAAGGACATCTGCCTTTGCGTGAAAACGCGGAACGTATGGATCTCGGCCTCCTCTGCGAATCCGTGGCAATCTGGATGCTTGCTGGCGACGACCCCCGCAACAAACGTCCCATGCCCGAGGCGATCCTCAAGCGTGTCCTCGTCAGTCCAGTTCGAGCGGTCCTCTATGTGGTTGAACGAGCGGTGTTTGGCGTCGATCCCTGTGTCGAAGATGGCCACCTTCACGTCCTTCCCCGCGAAACCCAGTTGCCAGAGGCGCTTCGCATCATAGCTGTCCGAGATAGAAAGCAGCCGCCTTCCGCTGCCCTGCCCGTCCGAACTTCCAGACACGAACTGGCTCAACCTTCGTCCCCGACGACGCCCCTCTTCGGGCACGCCGCGTGCCAAGACATGATGCGTCGATCCAAATAGCCGCGCGGTTCCTAGGCTACCGAGATCTTTGCTCGACGCAGGGCCAGGCTCTTTCTTAGCACTCGCAAGGAATATTCTTCGTTCAGGCACTACGGACCTGACGCGGGGATGCCCAAGCAGCGTGGACTCGTCACCCGGCCTAGCGACACGGATCGTTGCAAAATCTGAAGGCGCATTCCTAGTGAATGGCCGTGCTACGTCGACAAATTCCCAGTGCCCATCACCCATCCCTTCTTCGAGAATTCGCCTCTGCTCCTCCGGTGGCAGGTACCCGCGGAAGTGCACGATGAACTCCCTTTTGACCGGATGTGACTTGACGGTAAAAGGTGCCCCAGAGGAACCCGCGACAAGCCCAAGCCCGACAAGAAGAACAAGCCCACATCTTGCCCAGCTGCCGCGCCGCATCGAGGCGGAAAGGCTCCTCTCACCCCGACCCGCACAGAGCCCCCTCCCTCACTGCCGTGGGAAATTCCCACGTCTACCACGCAGCGGTCGACTTCCGTACAAAAGTCAACCGGGCGGGGGTCGACCAAAACCCGAACTTAGTCAAGCCATCTCGGCCGAGACCCCCTGACCAGTTGGCGCCGCAACGTTTTCGGCGTATCCGCTGACGGAGCGCATAGATCATGGCTTCGGCCTCTAACCTAGGTAATGCTTTTGTCATGGTCTGGCACACGGGGCGTTTTGCGCAAGAGTTTTGGGAGTCCTCCAGAGCCGGCCCCAATAGTGCCAGCCATGCGGGATCCTGCATCAAGAGCAGGGTGCGCATTCATGGGCGCGCCACCAGAACCACCAACGCCATGGGTTCTTGAAATACATCGGGGAAGAAGGACGGGTGTGATTTAATCCTTGGAGTTTGTATCTTACCACCTGCGTGTCTGTGTTTACAGGAATGGGGGCGCTGATGCGCATGTCAGCGCGAATCGCCTCGAAGGCGTCTACAAAAGTGCCCCTGAAAGCCGACGAGGCAGGACTTCACAAAGTCATCCTCCGATCCACAGTACGCGGGGCTCACAGTATTTTTGCAGTTTGCAAAGCGCGCGGCAGGCTGCCACGTGACTCTGCCCGGCGCTTTCGTCACGCTCACCAGGGGCCGGGGCTACAGGTTTTGAAAGACTGCGATGAGGCCATCGTACTCCTTCTCAACGAGCGGGTCTTTATCCTCAGCATGAGAAAATCTTATGAATATCGCGCACTTGAGCATTGAAAGTTTTTGTGCCTGCCCTGATCAGCGTTGTTCCGTGCCCCCGCAGGCGCGTGCGCAAGAGAGCCTCTGGGAGCTGGAGGGGCCCGGAGACGGGGTCCCATCGGCAGAGATGACAGCAACTCAGCTTGAGCACATAGATGAGACCAACCATGCTGTTGGCTCAGCGATCTCGTTCAACTCGCTGAAGAACATTTTCCAGGTCCGAATCCGGCGACCATGCCCAATGCCAGGTCCATCCAAGCTCAATGACTCACCATGCTTCACGTTGCAGGAGGTGTCACGCGCATGCTCAAAGCTACGTCATTCAGTCGCATATCTTGGCCCACCCGCAACCTACACGCACCAGGCTGCACGTACGCGCTTTGGCATCAATGCTGCGTACATCCAAGTCGAGCGGATTCCAGACGTTTTCCACGCTGTAGAGAAGGGAAAGGCAGAGTTCGGCGTGGCGCCCGTCGAAAACTCTACGGAAGGCGCAATTTCGCAGACACTAGATCTCCTTGCGACGACTGAGTTGCAGGTGGTGGCTGAGGTGACGCTTGACATTCGGCACTATCTTCTTTCGCACGCGGAGTTGAACCGCGTGCAGAAAGTGTACTCGCATCCGCAGGCTCTAGCGCAGTGCCGGGCGTGGCTCACGTCCAACGTTCCAGGCGCCGAGATCATTGCTGAAAGCAGCACGGCGCGCTCTGCCCTGATGGCGGCGCAGGCAGACCCGATCGAAGGCATTGCCGCTGTGTCATCATACCTTGCCTCGGAGCTCTACAACGTGCCTGTCAAGGCCTCGTCGATTCAGGATCTATCTTCGAACATGACGCGATTCGTGGTCGTGCGCAAGCAGCACCCTGGCGGGCTACCAGAGTCGGAGCCAACAGGCGACGACAAGACAATGCTTGTTCTCAACATCTCGGACCGCGTTGGGGCGCTCCACGAGATCCTCAACATCATCCAGCAGCATTCGATCAACCTTGCACGAATCGAGTCCCGTCCGTCCAAGTCGAAGGTGGGTGCCCCCACGTGCTCCATGACGCCCCTGTTGCTGTATCGCTGACCTATTTCGCACCGGTAGGCGTGGGAGTACATCTTCTTCGTCGACCTCCACGGCCATTGTCAGCAGGACAATATCAAGCTCGTGCTGCAGGAGCTCAAGCAATACTGCTCTTATATTCGGTGCGCCCTGCCCATCGGCGCATTTGCACCTTCGGTCTCGTAATACTGCAGCTCTGGGCATCTTTAGGAGATCCTCTGGAAGACCTCTGACCCTTTCCCGGCGGTTCAGGGTGCTGGGGTCCTTCCCGTTTGTGCGGCATGCAAACGACGTGAAAAAGACGCCAAAGTGAGGCGAACTGCAAAGCAGTCTTGAGCGTGGGGAACATGGAGATCAGGCAGCATGAGCAGGGGGCGTCTGGGCATGGTGGAGTGAAAGGGGGATGTTTTGCGCACGCTTACGGCGGCAAGCGGTGTCTTGGCTTTCGTTTCTTTTACCGGACCCAGCGCCATAACCACCGGTCCCGTCCGGTTGCTGGGCGCGGTGCTCGACACAGATTATCAAGTTTTTTCAGAGCCAAGAACTACAGGCCAGACACCCTTGTAGGGCGGCCGAAATCTGCAACCCTTCCTGGGAGCGAACACCCCCACCACACTGCGCGTCACCTTTTCGAGCCGAGCAGCGCCAGCACGCCGCCGGAGTCCTCGGGCGCTGCCTCCACAAGGTCTGCTGGAAGCCGCCACACCCGGACGGCGCCCGCCCAGTCGCCGGCAGCAAGCCCGTTGCCGCGCGGCAGAAAGGCGAGCGCTGCGACGTTGGTTCCTACACGCCTCGCCCCAGTGCAGTTAGTGCATGGTATGCATCGGCTCGCGACAGCGGCGGAAGGGATAAGGGGGGGGGCGCAGGAAGCGAGAGCGCATCGCGTTGCTCGGGCAGAGGCGTGCACCATTCGGCATCATGAGGCGCTGTGCAGGGGCCTTGCGGTCCCGGGCGAGGTCGTAGAGGCAAACTGCGCCGCCGCCGCAGCCGACGGCGAGGACCAGCGGCTTCGAGGGCGACCAC
>ENA-UOXV01004975-UOXV01004975.1-marine-metagenome-genome-assembly--contig:-NODE-4975-length-14934-cov-6.246992_pt1 | contig 14934 bp, 15 predicted proteins | sample MGYA00238165_ERZ766961 | MGnify/ENA primary metagenome ERZ766961 (study PRJEB28924, sample SAMN03173240) | marine metagenome | biome: Marine; feature: Water; material: Subsurface seawater | place: North... | reverse complement strand
CGTGCATTGATCCCGCGCCCCCCACGCATCCCGCCTTCTCTGCAGCGAACACAACGGTGCCATTGTAACGTGCTCTAGGAGTGCATATTTCGCAGCAATGTACCTGCCAGTCGGCGCAGGCAGCAGCCGGTCTCGGACGCGGCCTCACGTCTCGCGGGGTGTCTCTCACGTTTCAGTGTTCTTGGAGCCCTTTGACCCAACGTTTGTAGCTTTGTGGCCCACACATCCAAACCGCGTGCGCGATCCCTGAGTGCTTGGTCGAGGCCCAAGGTGCACCGAATTTGGGATGCCTGGCCACGCGGAATGTGACCGGGCGACAATGTCTGCAGCCGGTGGAAGAACCAAGCGATCTCCGGGCGTTGGTCATGACGCCTTGGACCTCAATGGAGGTGTTGAATGGGTGGCTCCACACTCGCAGGGTGTTGCAGCAACTGAGACCGGAAACTTTTGCCGAGCCGGGCTGCGTGGGCGAATGGGTCGAGGCCTGACGCGTAGAAATAGCATCTGCTCTCCGATCCCTATGGTCATCTTCTATGCATGCTCAGGGTTGGCGCTATTGCTGCCTCGTTCGGCGGCCGCTTCGGGAGCGTCGCAATCTTCGGGCAGGGACATGAAGCTTCGCCAAGCGACCTTCATACCGACGGTCCCGCTCAGGAGCAGGAGTGAGGCTGTGATGCCAGTCAAGTCCGTCACACCGAGCGCGGTGCACCGTGTCGGCGCGCTCCCAGCGCGTTCGATTTCGGCGTCCATGTTACCAACGCCCCCGCGATGCATAGGAGACATTCCGCTTACCACCCGTGCCGCAGCGGCTTCCTCGATTGCAGACAACGAGGTTGATGATAACCGTTGGCTCGAAGATGTCCTTGCTCCGGAGGCGCTCAAGTGGGTTGAGTCGCGCAACAAGGTGAACGTCTGACAGACCTCGCGCGCCCCTGTTGTGCGCCTCGCTCCCGCGCGCCCCATCTGTTCCCGCCGCTGTCAGCTCGTGTCACACTTTGCTCTCGTGCTGCTCGCAGGAGACCGTTGAGCGCCTCGGCGAGCCTGAGCAGTCAAAGCTGCACCCGCGCCTGCTCTCGATCTACAACTCGAAGGAGAAGATACCGTATGCGGCGAAGCGCGGCGAGCACTTCTACAACTTCTGGCAGGACGCCGAGAACCCGCGGGGGCTCTGGCGCCGCACGACTGAAGAAGAGTACGCCAAGTCGGACCCGGAGTGGGAGGTGCTGCTTGACATCGACCAGCTCGGGAAGGACGAAGGCGTCTCGTGGGTGTGGGGCGGCAGCACTCCGCTTGACGAGGGCCCCAGCGTGCGGAGCGGGCGCGTGCTTATCTCGCTCTCGCGCGGCGGAGCGGACGCCACCGTCACGCGCGAGTTCGACACTATCAAGAAGGCGTGGGTGGGCGAGGAGGAGCAGGGCTTCTCTGCGCCCGAGGCGAAGGGCGGGGCGTCGTACCGCTCGCGCGACGAGCTGCTCATCGGCACGGACCTCGGCCCGGACACGGTGACCGACTCGGGCTACCCTCGGCAGATTCGGCTCTGGAAGCGTGGGGAGCCGCTCGAGTCCGCCAAGGTGGTGTTTGAGGGCGAGGCGTCGGACGTGTCGGTGTCGGGGTACGTGAGCCGGCACGGCGAGCACCGCTTCGAGTGGCGCACGCGCGCGACGAGCTTCTACACCTCGCGCAAGTGGGTGCGCGCGCTGCCGCTCGGCGGGCCCACGCCGGACGAAGAGGGCTTCGTGGAGGTGCCCGTGCAGGAGAGCGCTTCGACGTCGATGTTCGGAGCGGAGCTGCTCGTGCTGCTCCGCGACGAGTGGGCGACTGCCGCGGGCGCGTTCCCCGCGGGCGCGCTGCTCTCCGCGCCGCTGGAGGAGGTGCTCCGGCTGGGCGCAGACGCGGCATTCAAGGTGGTGTTCGCGCCGACGGCGAGCCGCTCGCTGCAGAACTGGTCGCGCACAAAGAACTTCCTCGTGGTCACGGTGCTCGACAACGTGTGCACGCGGCTGCAGGTTCTGCGCCTCGACGGCGGCGCGTGGCAGCCCGTCGGCGGCGAGGGGCCCGCGGAGATCGCGACGCTCGGGGTCGGCGTGCTAGACGCGGACGAGGGCGACCGGCTCTGGGTGCAGAAGTCATCGTACCTCAGCCCACCGGAGCTGTCGCTCGGAGACGCCGCGAGCCTCAGCGGGGGGAGCGCGGCGCTGCGGGAGGTCAAGCGGCTCCCCGCACAGTTCGACGCGGCGGGGTGCGACGTACGGCAGGGGTTTGCGACCAGCTCGGACGGGACCAAGGTGCCGTACTTCGTTGTGTCCCCCGCCGGCGCGCCGTCCGGCGGGCGCCCCACGGTGATCGAGGCCTACGGCGGGTTTGAGGTGCCGCTGCTCCCCGGCTACAGGGCGGACGTTGGCGCAGGCTGGTTGGAGAAGGGCGGCGTGTACGTGGTCGCCAATCTCCGTGGCGGCGGCGAATTCGGGCCGGAGTGGCACAAGGCCGCGCAGCGTGAGAGGCGCCAGCGTGCCTACGAGGACCTGTTCGCGGTCTCGGAGGCCCTCATTTCCGACGGCGTGTGTAGCGCAAAGCAGCTTGCCGTCAAGGGTGGGTCGAATGGTGGGCTGCTTGTCGGGAATGCACTCGTGCAGAGGCCGGATCTCTACGGCGCGATCCTGTGCGCTGTGCCGCTTCTTGACATGCAACGCTACCACAAGCTGCTTGCTGGTGCTTCGTGGGTGGCCGAGTATGGTGATCCGGACTCGTCTGACTGGGAGTACCTCAAGAAGATTTCACCGTATCACAACGTGGACCCCAAGGCGAAATACCCGCCAGTGCTCTTCACGACGTCTACGCGTGACGACCGCGTGCACCCCGGGCATGCGCGCAAGATGGTGAAGCGCCTGATCGACAAGACTGAGTCTGCGGGGAACGTGTACTATTACGAGAATATTGAGGGCGGCCATGGCGGCGCGGCCGACAGTAAGCAGCGCGCTTATGTCGGTGCACTTTCGTACGACTTCCTTTGGCGCATGCTCTCTGGAAAGTAGATGTGGTGGTAGGCTGAATGAGAAAGCGAGATAGAGAGCAGATGCTCCTTTGCGACAGTCCGCACTGCGGGACGCGCCGCGATCCTAGGCCTTGCTATGTGCTGGCGAGCAAGGGGCATTCCCCTGCCCTGGCCTGGCAGACGAGGAAACGCGATTCCTTTGCGTGGCTCGTTTGACCACACACAGAAGTTCTGTGCTGACCAGGAAGTCTAAAACTTAGAAGGGTTGAGTAAAGCAGGGGAGGCTGAGCAACTCTCTCACAAAAGAGAGCCCAGCCCGACGGTGGGCGCCCCGCCGCGCTCGCCAGGCGCCCTTCCAGAATGTTATTCGCAGTCAGCGGTGCACCGTGCGTGTGTGTGCGACCTGTGTCGCGTGCAAGTGGATCGGAAAGACGGCCGTGTGTTCAGCTCGGGCCAGAAAGTGACCCTGCACAGAAAAAGGGGCTGCTTCTCCGCAGCGAGAGCGCAGCGCAGCGCACCGCTCCATTTTGCCGTACCTAGCTGTTGGAATGTGGCTGCACATCTTTGCTGTAGTGAAGGGGTGGGTGCGCGGCCTTTAACTAGCTCCCGGTTCCCACCGTTTGCTGCGCAAGGTGTCGCCCCCTTTTGTGCGCGGAGAAGCTCAACAAAGCACTGACGGCGCGCCGCGCGACAGGTTTCGCGCCCATCTGCCTTCTGCTGCGCTACACAAAGGATGGACGAAGGGGGTAGGGATGCTAGAGGGCGCAGCATTCGAAAGCGTGCTGCTGAGCCCGCTGCTCCCGAACCCAGCAAGGTTTCCCGAAGAAGCCGCAAAATGGACTCCGACAGCGCGTGCGGTGAATCGGCACCGGTGGCGCTCTCTTCCCGGGGGGACAAGAAACAGGAGACTTCCGCCGTTGGTGAGGGAAAGCGCACGCGTTCAACACAGTCAACCGCATCGGCAGATTTGGGTGGCTCCCGAGTTGCACGTTCATCAAAGGAGCGCAAGCGGGAAGAAGCCAAGGAGGCGGCCTCGGCTTCTGGATCCAAGAAATCCAAGTCGAAGCGTGGGGAGAGGCATAATGCCGAGAGTTCTTCGGGTTCATCCTCTGCTGCTAGCCGTGCCACCGGATCGTTCCTGGCGCAGAGTTCCCTGCTTGGTGCGCGGCCCCATCCACGCCTGTTCGCCCACGACGTGTGCGTGCAGTGCCGCTTCCGTCAAGACCCAAACCTGAGAGGCAGAGAGCGGTTTTATCCTGTGGAGAGGTGGTGAGATGGGCATGCTACTCCAAGACATGTGCGCGCTCGGGTGCTGGAGTGGGTTCCAAGACCTGACTCGAGAGGACACGTGCAGGTGGATCCATGGATGATGGCGTTGGCCAGGACCCTATCTCGGGACTTCGTCGACTACTGGGATTCGATGATCTCCCTATGAGCGGTATGCTCTGCAGTAGGGATTCGCGTTTCAGGTGCTCTGCGCTCCTCACTGCATGATTCGTGCGGTCAGTGAATTTGTGCGCGCACGCGCCGTGTTCAAACCATGTGTCACTGCTGGCCGTCTCTTGACTGAGATACACGTCGCTTTCAACAGGCCTCTTCTCGAAGGGATTAGTCATTCGGATCTCGAGCGACAAACGAAGTCGCTGAATGAGCTCTGTGAGGTACGCATGGCTGCAATTTCCTAGTTGTGATGTGTTTTCAGCCGGGCTTTAGCCCCCTGATCCTGTCCCGAGAGCTTAGGCCACAATGCAGACCCGGCAGTGAATATCGTATGTCCTTCCAGATGCTGTGCATGGAACCTGAGGAAAACCTGCAGACTTTCAGTGTCGACAGCTTCCTTCCGCCGCTGATTCGCCTTGTCAATTTCGAGGCCTCGGCTGAGATCATGCTGCTGGCTTGCCGTGCGATTGCATACATCATTGAGGCGATTCCTGGTTCATCAGCAGCAGTCGTGCACTTCGGGAGTATCACACCACTCTGCAACAAGCTTATGGCCATTGAGTACATCGACGTGGCGGAGCAGGCATTGCTGACCCTGCACAAGATCTCAAACGAACATGCTGGTCAGCTGCTCAGAGCGCGCGGAATCCCAGCCGTTCTCTCACACCTCGACTTTTTTCCTATTTCATCGCAGCGAACCGGAATGATGACAGTCGCAAATATGTGCAAGCGTGTGAACAGCGAGAGCATCGGGTCGGTACTCGAGTCTATCCCGCAGATGTCAGAAATGGTCCTCCACACGGATGGCACTGTCGCCGAACACGTGTGCACATCCTTTTGCCGTCTCGTGTCCTCACTTTCGTCCAACAAGGAAGCTCTCGAGCAGATTGCTGGTCAGGGTCTTATTCCGAATGTCTGGAAAGTTGTATCAAGCTGGCTCTTGTCTAGTACCGGCGCGGACAAGGACAAGACAGCGCAGCATGCCAACTTTGGCGTCGAGTTGTGTTCGCAGCTCCTTCAAATGCTAGCAACCATCGCATCGACATCTCCAAAGCTATGTGCCCTCATTCTTGCACAGCCTGAAGTCGGGCAGGTTCTCCGCTCCAAAATTTTGGTTGAGCGCCTCGAGGCCGGCGGTGGGGACTTCTCTAGTGCTGCTGCTGCAGAACGGCGCCGATCTTCCATGGAGCACTCCAGCAAGAGCTCGCCGCAGCTGCTGCGCGCAGTGATGGCACTTACCTCGGCGCTGCTCCCAGTGTTGCCCACGATGCCGCCACGCGAGGTCGAGGCACTCAAGAGCGCTGCAAGCGGTGCTGGTGCGTCGAAGCGCGGTGGAAAGTCAAAGAGCGGTGGGAAGCACGCACAAATGGCGGCTGCTATTGCGGCTGCGATGGCTGAGGAGGTTGCTCTAGAGAGAGAAAAAGTGGACGAGGGAATGCAACAGTGGAAGCAGCATACGGGCCTCCTCGAAGACTTCGGTGAACAGCTTTTCGAGGCGGTGCTGTCCATGGCGACGCTTTCAATCGACTCGACAGTTCGGCTCGACAGCATCGTGGCTCTCTGTAAACTTTGCTACTTTATGGAGACAGGCCGCATCGACAAACTTCTCCCTAAACTCCAAGTGTGTGAGCTTATTTCTGCTCTGCTAGCCTCAGAGGGTGTGCAGCTCCGTTTTGCGGCGCTGCTGTTGGTCCACGACCTGATGAACAAGGCCAAGGACGAGTGGCTTGCGCTTTTTACGAGGGAGGGCATCGTCTTTATGGTGCAAAAGCTTTGCAACGGCAAGGGAAAGGGCAGTGCAATGGCCAACAAGCGCGAGGAGGTGAATTCTGCGCTATCTCTCGCTTCATGGATGTCGCGGAGCGGGGCAAGCACAATTGCGAAGGGCAATTCACTGCAGGAAGTCAATGAAGCCACACTTTCTGCCATGTTGGACTTTGTATCCAACAAGTTCTTCTCAGCTTCAAATAAGGATTGCGAGGACAGTGCAGATGCAACTCCTGTAGTCCGCGAGCTCCGGCGTCTTGGCACAGCGATGATCAAGGCGGGTGAGAAGGGGGACGAGGAATCTGCTAAGGAGAGTCTCGAGGCAATCATGTCGCACTTTGAGACTTCAGTCACTGTTTCCACATTTGAGATGCAAAATTCTGGTATTTGTGAGAATCTCATCCAGTTCCTTTCACGTAAAAAGGATGGCAAGGACAAGAGCAAGGCAACTGTACGTGGTGGCGGAAGCAAGCAAGATACTCCTACCCAGCTGCAAGCAGTGGCTTTTGAGCAGCGCTGGGATGCATTTACAGCACTTCTAGCCAAACACCATACGGACGACGGGCACGTGAGAACAACCGGGCAGGTACTCGCGTCCAAGTTGGTAGCGGCGCTCAACAACGCAGAGGGCTTCGAGCTCGGATCCCATCTTCTCGCTGCCGAGTCACAGGGCCAGGCGTTGAGACACTCACGCCAGATTTTTCAGCCTTTGCGTCTGCGCTTTGTCCGCAAGGGCGATGCGAAGGCGCTTAGGGAGTATCCCAACCCGGTCGTGATCGATCCGCTCGCCTCGATCAATGCAGTGCACGACTTTCTTTGGCCGCGTGTGCGGCAAAGTGCGCGAGAGCTTGCTGCTAGCTCGTCGAGCACGGGCTCAAGTGGCAAGGCACCAGCAGGGAGTGGTCGGGGTTCGCGCAAGTCAGGAGCGGGAGACAGCAATGTCAGTGGCAGCCGGTCGCGTTCGAGCAGGTCGAAAACTGATACTTCTTCAGGAAAGGATAGCAAGGGGAAGGGTGCGTCGCATGATGGTTCGAGCATGGAAGTTGAATCAGCTCCTGATGTCATGAGGCGCTCAATGGCGCTCTTCTTCTCAGATCCAGAGCACGATGGCTATTCGGACGAAGAAATGAGTGAGATGCTGCACGATGACGATGGTGACGATGATGACGATGATGATGATGACGGCGACGACATGCCTGAAATCCTGGCATCGGTTCCATCGGTTCACTCCGCGGTTGATGACGATGATGGGGATGCCCTGGCGAACGCAGAGATGATGGAGGACGATATGGAGATGGACGATGACGAACATGACGATGGGGCACTTGAGATGCGGATGCAGGCGCGTGTTGTTGACATCAACCTGGAGCAAGGTGAGGAATCGCAGCCTGCTACCTCGACCGCGGGGTTGCCTGCGGCCTCAGAACCGGCTGGGGAGGACGGTGCGGGCAAGTCGAGCCGCAAGAATAGGAGCAGCAAGGGAAAGCTTGCTGGAGACAAGTCTCACAAGTCCTCAGATGCGCTCAGCGGAAAGGCAGGCAAGGCAAAGGCAGGCTCTGTCCCAAAAAGAACAAGCGAATCGCTGAAGCCTTCGGGCACGGGTGAGGAGGCGGGAGCAGGTTCTTCGGCAGAAGGCGCAGCAGCATCAGGGCCGCAGAGAAAATATTTGCAGCTACGTGTGGGTGGTACTGTGTTGGGGAATCACTCGATCTCGATCATCGAGGCAATTTTGTTGGGACGAAGCACGCGTGGTTCAGGGGACGGCAGCGGGTCAGCGCGGGGGAGCTCTCGTGCCGCAGGGGGCTCCGCGTCTTCAGCGTCGGCACCACCCGCAAGTGATTCGCGGACAGCGCTGTGGACCACAGCACATGTGATTGAGTACGAGCCGGCTGTTGAGGCAACGGTGAGAGCTGGGTTGACGGAACAGTCAGCCACGGCGCACTCGGGCAGCGCCCCGGTAATGGTGACATCCGCGGTGGATCTACCGGATGGGCCAGTGCGTTCGCGGGCAGCGGCGATGCTGCTATCAGACAGTGCGGAGAACACTGCAATCAAAAAGTTGAGGCTGCCTGAGCGGACATCGAGCATGATCAAGCTCATTGGCCTGCTACATTCTTTGAATGCGGATCTACCCGTAGACGACCCATGCCGCATTTCCGGGGCGGAAATGGTCGTCAACAACCTGTCGTGCAAGGCTGCGAGTGTCATCCGCGACCCGCTCAGCGTTTTCATCAACCAGGTGCCTGAGTGGATCACGGCTCTGCTCTCGGCCTTCCCCTTCCTCCTCTCGCACACTGTTCGCAAGTCATTCTTTGAGTTGCAAGCATTTGGACTCTTCCGCGCGCTGAAAAATGCTTCGCGAGACGCACGCACGGATCGCCAATCGGCAAATTCTAGTGTGCAGACGCAGCGCCAGAAAGTTCGCGTTGGTCGAAACATGCTGCTGCAGTCCGCGCGCAAGATCATGGAGATTTACTCGCGGAATGGCATTGCGCCAGGCTCAACGCTCGAGGTCGAGTTTTCGGGGGAGGTTGGCGTCGGCGCTGGACCCACCCAGGAGTTTTTCTCGTCGCTGTGCCGCGAGGTGCAGCGTCGCGACCTAGGGCTCTGGTGGGACCAGGAGGGCCCTGTGGCCGCACAGAAGGCTGGGGAGGAACCCGCGGGCAAGGACAAGGACGGGGGCACGGCGCTCGTGCACGCGGCGCACGGGCTATTCCCGGCACCGCTGGGGGCCGACACGCCAGAGCCGGAGCGCAAGCGGCGCATCGACGCGTTTACGGTGCTTGGGTGGATCTGCGGCAAGGCGGTGCAGGACGGGCGGCTGCTTGACCTCCCGCTCGGGGTCCCGCTGTGCTACGCGCTCCTCGGGGCGCCGCTCGAGGCGCGGGACCTCGCGCAGGTCGCGCCGAGCGTGCACACGACGCTCGAGCGGCTCCGCCCGATCGCGGCCGCCAAGGCGGCGGGCGAAGGCGAGCTCACGCTCGACGGCGTCGAGCTGCAGGACCTGTGCGTGTCCTTCACCGTGCCGGGGTACGACAACGTGCCGCTCAAGGAGGGCGGCGCAGACACGCTGCTCTCCCTCGCGAATCTGGAGGAGTACCTCTCCCTCGTCCCCCGCGCGGTGCTGACGCTCGGCGTGCGCCCGCTCGTCGAGGCCTTCCGCGCGGGCTTCTCGCGCGTGCTCCCGGCCAGCGCGCTGCGGCTCTTCTGCGTCGAGGAGTTGCAGGAGCTGCTGGGCGCGCAGGACCGCTCGCTCGAGGGCTGGACGCCGGAGGGGCTGCTGCACCACTTCAAGTTCGAGCACGGGTACACCTCCAGCTCGCCCGCGGCGCGCCTGCTCGTTGAGGTGCTGGCCGCGCTCCCGGAGGGTGCCAAGCGCAAGTTTGTCGCGTTCTGCACGGGCTGCCCGCGGCTCCCGCCGGGCGGCTTCGCAGCGCTGCGCCCGGCCCTCACCGTGGTGAAGAAGGAGAGCACGCTCGACCCCGCGGACCAGCAGCTGCCGTCGGTGATGACGTGCGCCAACTACCTCAAGCTCCCGGACTACTCGAACCCCGACGTGCTGCGCGACCGCCTCCTGGTGACCCTCCCCCCGCCGCCGCCGCCCGCTGACGTGCCCGCCGGCCGCCGGCCGCCCTGCTGATCCGTGGACATGCGCGTGCAGGTTGCAATCACGGAAGCTGGCGGGTCCTTCCACCTCTCGTAGGCTAGGTTGACATGATGTTGTCCGCATTCCCTGTCGCTTCCGATCGCCTTTGGTGTTTCGGCACAAGGCCCGACAAGGAAGGCACAGTTGATGCCTAGGTAGGTAGCGCGACAGAGGCCCGCATGCGCCGCACCGAGCTAGTCACCCTTTGCATCTTCTAATAATACAAATACCAAGAGACGCTTGCGGTGCACTGGAGCTAGCGAGCACACGAGAGCGTGTGCTGGCAAACAACTCCGCTCCTTCATCCCTCTTGCGAATCCCCGGGGACGGCCTTTGTGTGGTCCACAATCGAGGCCCATCCCTCAGCGCCAGGAACAGCCGCCGCCGGGCGATCTACCACGCGCTCCGCCTGGCGCTCCTCACGGCGCTCCTTGAGAAACTGCGCGCGATACAGGCCCGCCTCAGGTCTCCCGGCACGGAGCTGCCTAGGAATCGCCTCGGGAACATAACCTGTTCCATGAGCTCGTCCGCCTCCTTGCGGCGCTCCGCGTCGTCCAACGGCGCCTCGGGCGGCTGCGAACAGGGGCACATGTGTGGTCAGCACGCGCGATGCCTTGAACTTCTTCCTCCTCCCGTGGGCGCGCGCAGTCTGGCACGTGAACGGGGGGAGGAGCGCACCGGCGGCGCCTCGCCGTCCAGCACAGCTCTGCGCTGCTGGACGTCTTTGAGATCCTGCGTCGAGCTTCGCGCATGAGAACTTGCAGGTGCGCCGTGCTTCCACTGCATCGTAGTTTCGACCCTAAAAAAGGCGTCAAACTAGCGAGGAAGGGGGCCACCTGCTTGACGCGGAGCGTGCGCGGGTGCCGCGAGCCGTACACGCGCTCCTGCGCGCGCCCCGCGTCGTTTGGATATGCCGACAATTTAGATGATAGTGTCAGGCTATTACATCAGTTTTAGTGCGACCCGTGCGGTATCCACTTGCAGTAAGCGCAAAGGCCAACGAGGGTGTTCGAGGAGGGCGCGCGCTAGGAATCACAACCGGCGGTCCTGCATTCTGTGTGTTCGCACCCCTGTTGGTTGACGTTGGAGCCGTTTCGGATTTGGGCGCGCGCACCTGAATCTCCAAGACGTTTTTGTAGGTCTCCTCGCTCTGCACCATCCGCTCGCGCCGCAGCTCCGGCTCGTCCAGCGCCTGGAGGACCAGCATCGGGGAGGAGGAGGAGGAGTCAGTGCCTCGACGAGTGAGGTTTCATGTGTCGCAGAGCAGCGCAGAGGCGGAGGCGCTCTCGCGCGAGAGCTGCGCAGGCGTGCGTCCCGTCGCAAAAGCGCCTCGCTCGGGTGGGGCGCGGTCCGACCCGGCTCCACGTGTTGTACGTGAGCGCGATATTGCACATCATGCGCACTGAGTCCGTGTGCTCAGCCCCGACCGTCTCTACATAGAGCGCCAGCCCTGCGGGGGAAGGGGGCAGCCGCCGCGCAGGCGTCAGCGCAACGCAGTGCGGCTTGACCGATTTGGCTGGAGAAGCTTTTTGGCACAGCGCGGGACGCACCGCGCGTGTAGTTTTCGAGCGCGCGCTTGTACATCACTGCGAGCTGCTCCGGGCCAGGCGTCTCCTTGTCGCCCTTGAAACGGCTCGTTCCGTACCCTTTCTGGTTCACAACCCACCCGGCCTTGCAGTACCACAGGTATCCGACCGCCGTCACGGACTCGGCCAGCCCCTCGCCCTGCAGCATGCTGCCGGTCTCGCGGAGCGCGGTCGCTTCGTCGAGGTCGCGCTGCGCCTTTTCGAACTGCTCCTCCACCGACATGTCTGGGAGAGCTCGGTGCTGTCATTGCCGACCGCCGGAAACCCACGCAGTTGAACAGAGGAGGAAAAGGGGGCAGGGAGAGAGGCGGCCCACGACAGTGGGGTGGATCGTGAGGGGTGACGAGGGACTGACCCGGGACGTCGCCGTCCAGGGCAGAGTTACACAGGCTCCGCCCTCGCATGAGCAGCACCGCCGCGAGCAGCGACGTGACCTCTCGGCTGCATGCGTCGCCTGGCCCAGACAGGGCCTGAGTTCCGCGCGCGCGGCACCGAACACAATGGCTCAAATTACGGACGCTGGTCCGGCATGGTGCGGCACTCACCTTGCTTCTGGGTCACCTCTCTGAGCACCTTGGCTGCCTCCTCACAGTACCTAGCGGACACGATCGAGAGCTGCGGAAGCAAACGTGCACCGCTTCACGGGGGCAGAATGCCATCCAGCACCGCGGATGCCGACCTCATCGCTCGCACCTCCGGGCAGCATGCTGTGCGGGTGCGCGGGACCGCACCGCTTGCTCCTGCCCGGTCACGTCACGGTTGCTGCGGAAATCGTACAGGGCGCCGACGGCGTACACCAGCCGCGCGTACCTGAAGCGACCCCGGTGTTGGTTTCCGTTCTGGGTGATGGCACGCAGCTGCAGGGCACAGGATGTGGCAGTGGGCCAACCGTTCGCTCTCGCCATTCTCGTTGCACTCGAGTTCCGCAGCAGACTTGAGCTGCAAGGGGCGCCTCCGCGTGATGCGCGGTTGGGCATGCAGCAATGAGGCGCATCGGTTGCGCAGCAGCGCGCGATCCACGAATAGGGCGTAGCATCACACCTGGTCCTCGGCCTGTTGGAAGTATCCCTGTTCAGCAAGCTTCTCCCAGCAGGAGGGGTCGATCCCGCGCAGCGCGCGCTTCTTCTCTTCGACCTGGCTTCGCTCAACCTCCACTCGCATCGCCCGCAGCTTCTCCTCCCTCGCCTCAGCGTCCGCCACCCGGGCTTCAGCGTCCAGCGTTCTTGCGGCCTCTTGCTTGACGCGTCCGGCGTTGCCCTCCTCCCCGCGCTGTGCGGCGTCTTCGGGAGGACTCGCCGGACCCTCAGAGTCCTCCTGCATGTTCGGGATGCCTGGCGTTGGCACAGGCTCCTTCTGGGCAGTTGTGCCCTTGAGCAGCGAGATCGCGGCCTCCTTGGCTGAGCTTAGAACCTTGGACGTCATGGTCGCAGAGCCACCCTGAAGTGTCACGATGAAGTCAGAGCCGCATGGAAGCACCGCGAGGGCGCGATGCACCGTAGACACGGACGCCCGGCATGAGGAGGAGGGGTCTGAGATGAGATTCACCTCTTGCGTTGAGCCAGCTGATTCTCCCTCTGTGCCGACCATCCGTGTACGCGTGGCCGGGTCGCGCCATGCCTTGATGTGCAGGTGCTCCTCAACGGGATCAATCTCTTCCTGCTCACACGCGGCAGTGATCCACGGTCAGAGCCATACTAAAGAATCGCTAACAGAAGAGGGATCTCGTGGCAGAAGGGATATCATTCCAGTGGCCACCATTGCGTGCCCCATCTCAACATCTCAGACTGAGACTAGTACAATTTGCATGCGGAGCGCTGCGGCGCGCGGGGAACGAGGCATGTGGATACAGTATCTGGGACACAAGGAACCCCTGCTCTCCTCACCTTGTCAGGCTCGAGTGTTGAAAAGATTTCCTGCTGCTCATCAGACCACGTGCACCCCATCTCGCCCTTCCCAAGGGAGAAGCACTGATGACCTGCCTGCACCGGCCGCAAGGGTGACGCAGAGCACAGCCGAAAATATTCCGCTTGTAAAGCTAAAAGACGCCCTCAAAAACAGCGACATGATGGCAAAATAGAAGGAGACACTGCCTGTTTCTCCTCGGCGTGCAGCTTCGGGGAATTCTGGTCTCGCCCTGAGCATTTCGGTGATGAGGCAGCTGCTGGTGTTGGCCTCGATTCTGATCTTTGGAAGCTCTGAAGGATCCTATAGTGCTTCTCCATGCCGTCAAGGGCACTGCTCCTCTGTCGGTGCGTCCTTTGCCCAGCCGCGCGACTGGACGCAAGCAGTGGCTTCATGGGGGCGTCACTTGAGTTCTCCTTACTCTCGTTGCGGAGTTGGCGGATGCTGCATGCATGGAAAGGACATGCGAATGTATTTGCCCATGGATTTCCTCACCCCCATGCAGAGGCTCCTGGTGCTCCGAGGAGGGTGCGGACAGGATGTGGAAATGAGGGATCAGCAGGAAAATCTGGCGAAACTTATCCAGGATGTAAGACGCAACTGTGATGCGGCATGGGGCGAGTGTGAAGGCCCGGATGGAACAGAGCACCCCACCCCAAGCGTGGTTGACCTGTACGCGCTGCTGGAACGGGTTTCCAAGGCATCGTTTCCTGCTCGCAAGGAGCATACATGGGAAGGTAGAGAGGACGACGGAGAGAGCATCAAGAGCAAGTCTCAAGCAATGGACGTGCTCATGGATGCGCTTGCCGGGCTGGGGATGCGGGGGCTCGCGAGAGCTGCCGACGGAGAGCGTTTCCTCGAGCTATGTCTCGCTGCGAGCGGAACGCGAGCAGAGCCGTTCAACAATCTCATGCTCCTTGAGCTCGCAGAGGTGCGATCCCACGAAACACAGCAGCGTTTGCTCTCGCCTGCAACTGCTCTGTGCGTTGCGCTGCCTCCAAAGGCAGCGAGCTCCACGCTTGCTGAGCCTCATTCCGCCGGAAAACGCAGGCCGCCGCACGGGCGCGAGGCGCTGCGCCCGGGCTTAGCGCGCCAGCTGAGGCTCAAGACAACGCGGCTGAGGTCGGGGGCGCGATGGCGCGCGCGCTGCTCACTCTGCGCCGCATGCGGCTGGCAGGCGCCGAGCCGAGCCGCGTGACTTGGCACGTGCTTTTTCGGGCGGCCGCGTTGACGGTCGCTCGCGCCGCACCTTCCAGCGCAGACGACGCGCGTTGCGCCTCGGCCAGGGGCCTGAACGCGTCGGTGGATGTTGCGGAGGCGTCCATGGCCGCGGCACACGGCGTGATGGAGGTATCGGCGCCCGCGCTGCAACTTGTAGACGGGGTGTGTGAGTCAACCCATGTAGATTCAGCACTGCGTGAGGATTGAGCAGGTGGGTCGCGGGCAGGCTCTCTCCGCCGGCGTCGCAGAGGAGACGCCCGCGGCCGTGATCCTGCTCCTGCTCCTCTCGTCCAGCGCCGCGCAGCGCCTTCCGCGCGCGGCGGCGGGCGGGGAGCCGGGGCGCGTCGAGTGCGCGGCGCTCGAGTGCGTGCTGGAGGGCG
>ENA-UOXV01004973-UOXV01004973.1-marine-metagenome-genome-assembly--contig:-NODE-4973-length-14935-cov-5.538710_pt1 | contig 14935 bp, 15 predicted proteins | sample MGYA00238165_ERZ766961 | MGnify/ENA primary metagenome ERZ766961 (study PRJEB28924, sample SAMN03173240) | marine metagenome | biome: Marine; feature: Water; material: Subsurface seawater | place: North... | reverse complement strand
ATCCTACAGCTTGGATGCACAAGCGCTTGTGGATAGAGAAGCACTTTGGAGAGATATTCTTAAAAAAGGTGATTATTTAATTGATGACGTACAAGCAGATGGATAGCCGTTTTTCTTGTAATAGAGTTTGGTAGGGCAGCTACGAGCTACCTTATAATCGGACTTAGATAATATTTTTGAAAAGTCGGTTTTCATCTTAATTCAACGCCTTGTACCAATAAAAAAATGCTGCTTTGTCTCTCGACTTTTTGAGCTTATTCAGGAAGTTCAGCTCTCCGGTAATTTCCAGTTTACTGATGTCCTGACCATTAAATTTCTCTATGGCTGAATGGTCTTTGTTCTTTAATTGTTTAGCGAGGTAAGCTGCTTTACCTGCTGCAAGTATGGCATCTTCTATTTTGAAGTTTTTAGCGATCAAAAAGCCTTCAAACCTGCGTATTCCGGTAGTGAGTTCGGTAAATCTTGTTTTATCTGGCTCTTCGGTGTTTTTGGTTCGTTTGGCTATGAGTAAAGAAGTGGTGAAAATATCATCCAGTATATCTGTTAAGCCAATTTTAAGTTCACGGTAATTGATTTCCTTAGCACCAATTTTCTCAAAACTCAATGCAATTTCTTCTACGTTTTCAGCTTCATCAAACAGACAACCAATATCAAAAAGCTGCTTAATGATTTCCTGTTCTTTGTCCTTTCCGTATAGGATTCCAACGGTATTTGGGGCAAATGTCGTGAGTTTATCTCCTAAAATGGATTCAATAGATGGAACAGCTACTTCCAATACATCTTCGGATTCAATCCATTCTGATTGTATAGGTGCTGCTAATAACCTTGGGTAAGTGATATGGAATAATTGGCTATTGATCATCTAATTAGTATTCGAGATCTTTCTTAAGTAGTGAACAAAAAAAGTTAGCATTTGTTAAATACATAATTGGCAGTGAAGCCAAGCTTAAATAGTCCAAATTATGAAATATTTAATAATTACCATTTTATTGACCACAGCTATGCACTCTATGTTAATCTTCGATTTTAACTCCAATTCCAAAACACAAAACTGGAAAATTGTTGATGACAGAGTAATGGGAGGAGTCTCTCAAGGAAGGTTTCAGGTCAGTCCTGAAGGGTTTGGCGTGTTTCAAGGCCATGTATCACTCGATAATTATGGTGGCTTTTCTTCATTGCGTTATAACTTCATTAAGAAAGAAGTTAAAGAGTATGGTAAAATAAAAGTAAGGTTAAAGGGTGATGGCAAAAAATACCAACTCAGAATTAAGGATAAAGCAGATAATTATTATTCATACATCACTACTTTTGAGACATCAGGAGATTGGGAAGAAATTAAAATTCCACTCAAGAACTTATACCCCTCTTTTCGAGGAAGGAAATTGGATCTACCAAATTTCACATGCGAATATATTGAGGAAATTGCCTTTTTGATAGGGAATAAAAAAAATGAAGACTTCAAATTATTGATTGACAAGATAGAATTGATTTAATGAAAATATTGCTCACCGGGTCTACTGGGTATATTGGAAAAAGACTACTTCCAGTTCTCGTAGAGGCAGGACATGAGGTTGTCTGTTGTGTGAGAGATTTTAAAAGATTTAACCCGCCTTCATCTCTAAAAAAAAGTTTAAAAATCATACAAGTCGACCTTCTTGACAAATTATCTTTAGATAATATTCCCAAAGATATTGATGGAGCATTTTACTTGGTTCATTCCATGTCGTCATCAAGTGACTATGAATCTCTTGAAGAAGAGTCTGCCGTAAATTTTAGAAATGCTTTGAATAAAACTGAAGTTAAACACGTTGTTTATTTGAGTGGAATCGCAAATCAAACGAAACTTTCTAAGCATTTAAGCTCAAGAAAAAATGTAGAAATAGAGCTTGAGAAAGGAGATTACAATTTCACCGCGTTAAGAGCAGGAATTATCATTGGATCTGGAAGTGCTTCTTTTGAAATTATAAGGGATTTGGTTGAAAAACTTCCCGTAATGGTCACTCCTAAATGGCTCAATACTAAATGTCAACCCATCGGTATTTCTGATGTTATCGCTTTTCTTTCTAAATCCATTTTCAACTCAAAAACTTTTAATCAAAATTTTGACATCGGTGGTCCCGATATTTTGTCCTACAAGGAAATGCTTCTAAACTTTGGAAAGGCTAGAAATCTTAAAAGGAAAATTTTTGTCATTCCTATAATGACTCCAAAGTTATCTTCCTACTGGCTCTATTTTGTGACTTCTACCTCTTATAAACTCGCAACTTCTTTGGTAAATAGTATGAAGATAGAAGTTGTTTGTAGAGACAATAAAATCAATGATATTTTAGGTGTAACGCCTTTAAGTTATTCAGAATCATTAAAACGAGCTTTTAATAAAATTGAAAGTAATGAAATAGTTTCAAGTTGGAAGGATGCCTATTCAAGCAGCGGAATCAATTTTAATATATCTGAGTTTATTGAAGTTCCCACTTATGGTTGCTTTAAAGACAGTAGAGAGAAAAAAGTTGAAAACTCAACTGTTTGTATCAATAAACTTTGGAGCATTGGTGGGACTACTGGTTGGTACTATGGCAATTGGATGTGGAGAGTAAGAGGATTTATGGATAAAATATTAGGAGGAGTTGGTCTGAGAAGAGGTAGAACTAATCCAAACTCAATAAATGTAGGTGATACCATTGACTTTTGGAGAGTGCTTTACGCTGATAAAACCGAAGGTCGCTTGCTTTTATTTGCCGAAATGAAACTTCCTGGAGAGGCTTGGTTAGAATTTAAAATTACAAATAATAAGTTAATACAAACCGCAACATTCAGACCTCTGGGGCTTATGGGCCGCCTGTATTGGCTTCTAGTTTATCCATTTCACGGTTTTATTTTTCAGGGCATGATTAATGAATTAACCAACTCAAAAAATTAATAACATTAAGTGAACTAAGTTTCAAAAGAATCTAGATTTATAAATAAAAAAGGGGCCTAAGCCCCTTTTTTATTCATTATTTCATAATTAGTAATATCCTATTGTACTATCAACTTCTTCGTTTGCATTCCGTTATCGGTCAATATATTAATAAAGAATAGACCAGTATTAAGATCACTCGATTCAATTTGCAATTCTGTACTACCTAATTCTAAATTTGGCAATTCAACCTTTTTTCCAGTCACATCAATAATTTGAACACTTTGAATTTTGCTTGTTGCACTTACAAACAAAATTTCGCCTCTAGTAACCGGGTTAGGCCCAACTTTCGTGTCATTTGAATTAGAAATATTGAAAATTGAAGTACTACCAGCAGCTCTTGTCAAATCAATCTTAAAATCTCCAGAAGCAATACTATCTGTTCCTGCGTAGGCATGTACTTTCCATTTTAAATTTGCTGTAGCACCTGGCGCTACACCAGCTCCAGACAATACAGAATAGATAGTTGAGAACTTCAAGGTCAATGCAGTATCTGACCCCATGTTATTGGATGCTAAACCCGGAACTACTGCATTAGAATAATCACCAGTAGCAAGATCCAAGAACCATTTATAAGTTGCCCCTTCGCCTGCATTATTCCAAAGAATAGTGAGTTCTTTTGTACTGTCATTTTCTATAGTTGCAGCAAATCCATCAGTTGGAAATGACAACATAAATGATTCAATTACAGAACCTCGAGTTAAGTCAATTGTGAACTCACTGCTTGAAGATTTTTCAGCTGAACCTACTTTAGACTTTACCATCCATTTAAGGTTAGCTGTTGTTCCTATGGCAACACCAGCACCAGACAACACTGAGTTTATAGTCGCATAATCGAGAGTGATAACTGTGTCCATTCCAGAATTATTACTTGCAAGTGGGCCTACTAAAGGACTAGAAAAATCGCCAGAAGCCAAGTCCAAATACCAATCATAAGTAGATCCCATTGCAGAGCTCTCCCATCTAATATCTAATTTAGTATCGGCTTTACCTTCTATTGTTGCGGCAAATCCATTAGTTGGAAAAACCAAGTCAAAATCTTTTAGAAGCGTCCCTTTTGTTAGGTCAATAGTATAAGTAGCCGTAGATGCAATACTGTCTGTTCCTGCGTAAGTATGTACCTTCCACTTGAGATTAGCAGTTTGTCCATTAGTTAAACCAGCACCTGCTAGAACAGCATCAATTGTTGCAAAGTCCAACGTCAAAACAGTATCTTGCCCCATATTGTTACTAGCCAATGGACCAACTACGGGACTTGAGAAGTTACCTGAAGCCAAATCTAGGAACCAAGCATAAGTTGCACCTTCACCTGACGAATTCCAAGTAATGTCCAATTTTGTTTTATCATCGCCTTCAACGGTAGCAGCAAAACCATTCGCAGGAAAAACCAAGTCAAATGCAGATATTGAAGCTCCCCTTGTAAGGTTAATATTGAAAGTATCAGGTGATACTATAGTAGTCATACCATTAGAAGCTGTAACCGTCCATTTGAGCATAGCCGTATCACCTATTAAAACACCGGCCCCTTTGAGTACAGAGTTTACAGTACCAAAATCTAAAGTCAGGTTAGTGTCAGACCCCATATTGTTTGATGGTACAGAAATAATTGGTGAAGTAAAATTGCCGGCTAAGGCATCTAAATGCCAAGTATAAGTTATTGTGCCGGTTAGTGTGTTTTGCGATCCCCAACCAATACTAACTGGTGTTGAACTTAGGCCCTCTGTTTTGAGGTAAGTATTATTTGCTGGGTTGTTCAAATTGAACTGAGCATAGCTTATAGTAGAAATAATAAGCAGCGAAGTAATAAATGTAATGTGTTTCATAATTTAAATTTTTCTCTAATTGTTTTTTGTTTAATTTTTCGTTCAATTAGTTAAACAAAAAACTTCGTGTTTGGTTTCCTAAAAATGTGTTAAAAAATCGGTAAAATACCTTATAGTACTAATTACCAGGCGTTTAAATGGTATTATTCATGGAAATAAGCCCCAAATTGATTCAAAGAATTAGGATTGCCGGACTATTTTAGAAAGGCTTTATACTTAAAAGAATCGAAATAGGTGTAGTTTTCAACTGATGTAGGTTTGTCTCCAATAAAATGAATATTCTCTAGAGAGCAAAGCGCTTCAAATTTGAATCTTCTTCCATAATCCAATTGCAATTCGAAAACCTTGTCACCATTCAAGTACCACTTTGCCAAATAGTTGTTCTTTAGCCCAGCACTTAATTCTAATTTCAGGTTACACCAATTTTCTTCCTTAATTTTTGCAATTGTTGAGCCGTACGGACTTTGTTGAGAAGTACAAAACAAGAGCAACTCATTTCTTTTGGCAGCAACTTCCTTTCTGTCTTTCGAATTACCAGACCCAATCTCAAAATCCAATTCGTGTTTATCGTCTCGATATAAAAATGCACCAATACTGCAATTTTCAGAAAGTCTCATTTTGGGTACATATACCCTCCACTCATAAGTACCAAAAGTCAAATTCGTTTTATTGAATTTTATTTTAGCCCTTTCTTTAGTTCCTTTAGCAGTAGTTAATTTAATGTGATTGTTTTCAAGTTTATACTTAATCTCTTTTGTGTTTTGAGAATCATCACTCCAATAGCGTTTGAAGTTTTCTTCGTTTTCGAAATCCTCCACATAAGCACTTAAGTCTTTAAAAAATGATTTCTCTTTCATTAACTCTGTGTTCAAACAAGAAGAAAGTAATATCGTAGTCAAAAAAGAAGCTATATAATGATTTTTTGTAAATTTCAAGTAATTTCAGAAATACTAATAGTGGATAAAACTTCAGCAAACTTAACCCTTGATATTAAACGGTAATGCAACAATTAATACCAATTTTAAACCTTGAATTTGAATTCTAAAGAAATTGAAAGACACAAACCGGTTTGGTTGGCTATTTCTGAATTCTACTTAGATAAAGAATTGGGAGCTGAGGATAATATTAGGTTGATTTCAATTTTTAAAGAAAGTGGTTTTTCCTTATTTGAACTTAAAGACATCGATTATTTCCATGTAAAACCCATTGTTAGCCAATATTATGGAGTGTTGCAGGAGTTTGGGAGGGTTTTGATAAGGATTGGCTTTGGAAGGAAATAGAAACGAAACGTATAAATAAGAAAAGAAAAAACAATTTTTATAACCGTTGGAAAAGAAGCGATTTGAAAATTACAAGTATAGCAATTGGAACCAAATTAAAGCTGAGTTTCAAGTTTTAGATTCGCACTTATTAAAGTAAATCTAAAACCCAGCTAATAAAGAAGCTAACGCTAATTCTTAAATTAAAAATCTATCAAATGAAATTAAGTTTCATTCATTATAATGATGAGCATAAAAAAAAGCAGCGAAGAAAACTTCGCTGCTTTTAAATCATTTTATTTCAATCGGATTTACTATTGTTTAGTTCCGTTCATTTGAAACGTGTTTTTCTGAGTACTGGTTGTACTTTTAATCGTACCAGACAAAGAAAATAAACTAGAACCAATAAAACTACCAGATCCTTCAATGTTATAACTAGCGGATCCATCACCTGTAATAACAAACTCATTGTTATCGGTTAGGTTGCAAAACAGAATTATATCTGAACCACCACTAGATGTAGAAGACGCTGTAATCTTGAATTTAGACACGGTAGAGCCGTTTTTTTCAACTACATAATTCAGGTTAGCCTTAAAATCTTTCCCGTTAATAGTTTCAACATAACCACCCGTATAAACTCCAACATACTGTGCTCTAGACTCCACTTCACATCTATCACCAGTATAGAATTCTTTACAAGTACATTCTGCAGAACCATTGGAAACTCCACAAGTTGCATCATTTTGGCAATCTTTTTCATTACACTTTTTACACTATCCCATAAACATCAAGGATATAGTCGCTAACGATAATAATAAAACTCTCATATTCATTTTTTTTAATTCACGCCCAAAATAGTAAAATTTTGATTCATTCACATATAAAGTTTTAAGAACATTTCAATCAGATAATTGAGATTAAAAAATTGAACTGGGGTCATTTTCAAATATTTACACTTCGGTTACATCATTTTACATTTGATTTACTTATGCTAGAAAACATCATTGGTACATTTAGTTTATAAAATTTTTAACTATGAAAAAGAGTATAATAATTATTAGTGGAATCATTTTTAGTATGAGCCTTATGGCCTTTAGTTTTATTAATTGGAATAATCCTACTCCAATTCAATATGGTACTTCAGAATGCTCTTCAAAAGGATTGGAAGAGCCTATACAGGAAAAAGTTTACTCAGACTTTAACTATAATCTAGGACCAAGGTTTTCCCCAATCAAGAAAAGTGATTTAGGAAATTTAAAATCGGTAAGTGATCTTCTTTCTAAAGAAGAGTTTGAAAGCATTGTAAGTTACAAGTCGGTAAGCGTAATTATAATAAAAAACGAGAGACAGTCTAACATTCGCGAGTATGGTAATACCAATGAATTAACCGAAGCACAACTTAATTTAATTCAATCATCAGATTATTCTAGTCACTTTGCAATTAGGGCTGATTATAAAATCATAAACAAAGAAACAGGCATGGAAGCAGACACTTTTGTTGGACCCCACTTCACTGTTGTACCGGAAAAGAAGGCTGTATATTTATCAGGTAAAAAAGTTCTTCTGGATTATTTCAAAACCAATAACAAAGAGAATACCGTCAATTTGGACGAGAAAACTATTAGACCTGCCAAACTTTATTTTACAGTAACTAAAAAAGGAACAATTACTAATATTAGATTGGATCGACCCACAGGTAATACAGCAATTGATAACTCTATGATAGAGTTAATGAGAAATGCTCCTGGTAAATGGAAACCTGCAGAAAATGCGAATGGAAAAAAAATGGACCAAGAACTTGTAATCTCATTTAATGTTGGAGGCTGCTAAAAGAAAACTCAATTACTCTCCCAGTAAATCCTCCTCTTTTCGCTTATATTCTCTTAATTCTTTTGTAGGGGCAATAACTGAAGGGTTCTCCCACATATCCGACGAATAAGCATATTGCTTTTTAAGTTTTAATTGCGCAGGTGGTTCAAATTTGTCAAATTCATCTTCGTTCAACTCTTCTCTATTAATCGCCAACACCTCCCATTTTCGTTGAGTTTCAAAAAACAAAGCCGTATTCATTTTGAACTCCTTCAATTGTTTATCAAGCAAAAAACGTTTTTTCTTTTTTACAATTGAGAATTTCCTTTCAATTGAAACAAATTCATTTTCCTGAGCATTAATGTACTTCACATAATAGCCACCATCTCCTTTTTCGTATTGTACCCTGCCCTTTCGGTAGGTTATTGCGTGCCCAATTCCTAACAGTTTAAAGTTTTCACTTTTCTTATTTTCGGCGTATTCGTAATCAATTTGTAAAATGGCGTAATTTGAGGTCGACACATACAAACTTCCGCGATAAAGCCCTCCTCTTTTGGGAATAAAGGATATTCTACGAACGACTTCTTCATTCACCATAGAATAGCCCTCATTCTTGTATTTATATTTTCCTGGTTTATTAATAAATTCAAGGTTATCACTATTGGCATTAGTGTACTTGTAGTAAAGAGAGACAAGAGTGCTTTGCACGGTTTCTAAGGGTAATTTTAGATAGGTTGAGTCGGTTATATTAGCAATGGTAGAATCCTTTTTTGTTGAATCATTTCCAGTATCTAAATCAATGCTAAAAATCCCTGTTTTAAATTGGTAATAAATCTCATCATTTCCTTGGGTGTTTTCAATGTCCCTTATCAAGGTATTTAGTTTTTGTTCAGCCTGTTTAGTAAACTCTTTTTGTGAGCCTTCTTCTAATGTAATTCCTTCTATTGGGTTTAATTTATAATTTCCTTTAAGTGCATAAAAATCGAATAATACATCTTGATAGGTTATAATTTCCTCAGGTAAATTTTCAAAAAGATCATCTAAAAATTTTTGATTAATCCCTTCAAAATCTGACTCTTTTACCTTTATTTGGTTTTTACCATCAAAGGGTGTGTTTTCATATTTATGTACGAATAATCGTTGTTTATGAGATAGTTTGGGGTGGTTTTTATTGTAATTCTCGTAAACCAATTCAACTATTTCTTTTGCCGAAAGATCTTTATCAGAAACGTTGAATTCCGTTAGCTGAATACTACCCATTTTCAATAAAACTTCATTTTTACCAGCAAGACTTTGGACGCTAACTTTAAGAATCCCATAACCCATTCTACTAAAAACAATTAAATCGGTTTCTTTTAAACCTTCGGTATTTAGCACGTATTCCCCTTCGGCATTAGAGACTGAACCACGAGAAGTTCCGTACACTCCAATATTGGTAAAAGGCAATACTTCTTGAGTTTCTGCATCTTTCACCACTCCTCTTAACACGTTGGTTTGGGCTAATGAAGAAAAGGCTTGTAGAATGGTAATTATAAAAATTAGATGTTTCATACTACAAGGATATTTTAAATGGATTTGTAATGAAGCCACATACGGATTAAAGGCACAATTATTATTTAAACTGCCTAAAAAACGGATGAAGTATTAATCAATTGATTATTGAATATTTATGATAAGAAAGTAAAGTCTATATGCAACTCAGCTATTAGTCTATTTCCTTGTTGCTAAAATTTGATCGGCATTGGCTATAAATGTTTTGGCCTCTTGCCCAGGTTGAGCGCTTGGGTAACCCAAATTTCCTAAAGCGCTAATTTCATACGATTTGCTCTCCTGATTTAAGTTCATAGTGAAAATCCATATGGTAGGATAGCCTCTTGGTTTGAAAAAAGCTTTTAACTCATTGTTTTGTTGGGCAATTTCTGGCTCAAGTTGTTTTCTTTTAGGAAAATCCAGTTCCAATAAAACAACATTTGCATTAGCCCATGCCTTAAATTCTGGCTTGGCAAAAACACTTGCTTGTAATTTGTGACACCAACCACACCAATCACTACCAGTAAAAAAAGCGAAAATAGGTTTGTTAGTTTTCAATGAAATCGCTTGGGCTTCTGCCAATTTCTCGTGCCAAGTAAGCTCTAAAACCTGAGGTTCTGGATTATTTTCAATAAATGAACTACTTCCTAAAAAAACAAGAACTAGAGTTGTATATAATGCAATGTGTTTCATGTCGTTATTCTATTTTTATGTCAAATTCAACTATGACACGGTTCGCCATTTACCAATAAGCATACCTTATTTTTTTGACGAAAAACAAACTTAAGTTTAGAAGTTGGTATTTCGTATTGATTTCAAATGTTTTAACAGAATTAACGAAGTCATTTCTATTAATAATTAACTCGAATTACTTAAAAAGCCAGTCCAATCTTCGGAAATATTTTCACCATGACTCTCTAATCTGTTTCCTTGCCGCTTTATCCACCAAACTAAATATTCTATCCAAATCACTCTTTTCCTTGGTGGCTTTGTGGCCTTTTATTTTAAGTATTTGCAAATCGATTAAATCAAAAAGCTTATAATACTGAATGTACAATTCTTTGTTTTTTAGTTCCTTTCCGTTTTTTGAAATGAAATTGTTTTTTTCTAAACGAATTCGCCTACCGGGTAATCCAACAATGTTTTGAGAATCGGTATAAACAACCACTTTTTTGTTTTGAAGTTCATTATCGCTAAGAGCCCAAATCAAAGCCTCAATTTCCAACTTGGTTGAGGATGTATTTTGAAATTTTTTAGTTTTTACTTCTACTTGTTTTGGTAAATCTTCAAGGCTTGATAATAACAAATAAGCCCCAACTCCATTTTTATTTATCGTATCAGCGCTTCCGTCGGTAAACAAATAGAAATCAGGTTGCTTGGTCATTAAATTCTAGCCTGGTAAGTAAACAAATCGTAGTATCTACCTTCTTTTGCAATTAGCTCATCGTGGGTTCCTTTTTCCTCGATTTCACCAGCTTCAACTACCAATATTTGATCAGCTTTTTTAATTGTGCTTAATCGGTGGGCAATCACAAATGTGGTTCGACCTTTCATTAACTCACTCAAACTTTCTTGAATCAGTGCTTCGCTTTCGGTATCTAAATTAGAAGTTGCCTCATCCAGAATCAAAATTTTAGGATTTGCCAAAACCGCTCTAGCAATGGCAATTCGCTGCCTTTGCCCACCAGACAACTTCACTCCCCTTTCTCCAATAATGGTTTCTAACCCTTCTTCAAACCGATCGGTAAATTCATTTACATAAGCCACTTTTACTGCTTTTTGCAACTCCTCTTCAGTGGAATTTGGTCTGGGAAACAAGATATTATCCCGAATTGTTCCTTCAAACAAAAAGTCGTCTTGAAGAACCACACCCAAATGCTGGCGATAACTATTCAAAGTTAGTTTAGAAAGATCTTGTCCATCGATGGTTACTTTTCCTGAATCAGGATTTAAAAATGAAGAAACCAACCCTGCAATCGTGCTTTTACCAGAACCTGATGAGCCTACTAATGCGGTAACCGTTCCACTAGGCGCATCTATTGAGATATTATGTAACACCTCTTTATTCTCTTCATAAGCAAAGGACACCTTTTCAAATTTAACGTCCCCGTTTATTTCTGTACCTAATTCATGAATTCGATCAGCTGAATCGTGTTCCGATTCCATATTCATAAGCTCTTCTGTTCTGTCTAACCCAGCAAAACCTTCCGTAAGTTGGCTACCAATGTTGCTCATTTGAACTATGGGGGCAATCATAAAGCCTAAATAAAGTGTAAATGCTAGGAAATCACCAAAAGTTAAATCTCCTCGAATCATTAGATAACCGCCAATTCCCATAATACCAGCCGAAGCCAACCCAAGTAAAAAAGTAGCCGAACTTGTTACCAATGCAGTAGAAGTCAAACTTTTTTTCACATTGCCAAATAGTTTTTCAGCTCCATCCTTAAAAGTCTTTATCTCCTGTTCTTCAGCATTAAAACCTTTTATAACTCTAACACCATTTAGCGTTTCAGTTAAACGACCTGTTACTTCTGCATTAATTTTTCCACGCTCTCTAAAAATTGGTCGAATAAAACCAAAAGCTTTAAGAGCAACAAAACCAAATATTGCTACCGGAACAAGCACCAAGGCGGTCATCATTGGGCTGATTTTAATCAAAAGGAATAAAGAAATTATTGCCGTTAATGTCCCCCCGATTAATTGAACTAGACCAGTTCCCACGATATTCCTAACTCCTTCAACATCCGTCATTATTCTAGAAACCAACTCACCAGATTTACTATTATCGAAAAAATTAATAGGAAGCCCAAGTACTTTTTGTTGAACTTTAACTCTTAATTCTGCAATTAAATGCTGTGCCTCAACGCTCAATATTCTGGTTAACAGAAATGAAGTAACTGCCTGAACTACAATTGCAGAGCCCACCCACCAAACTATGGTATAGAGTTTATCGAAGTCTTTGTTCACAATTACGTCATCCATTAAATATTTAGAAGCTCCAGGAAGAACTAAACTGGCTAAACGGCTAATCACAATTAATAGCAGCCCTATTGAAAGTAATTTTCGCCGTGGCCAAACGATGGTTTTAAATACAGAAGCTATACTTACTTTTTTGTGACTCATGCTTTCTTTTTTAGGGAATTGCGAAATTATAACCATTCATAAACCACCGGTTTAGATTATGTAACATTAAATACAAATAATTATAAAAAAAGACGAATACCTTTGCACCACTTAAAAAGATGGAATCTAGTAAAGTCAAAACAATATTAGGAGCAAGTTTTATTGCTGTAATCATGCACTCCTTTTGCTGCATTGTTCCCCTTGTTGTGGTTTTAGGTGGGGCTTCTGGATTAGCTACTTCTTTCACTTGGTTTGAGCCTGCCGAGCCATATTTAATGGCATTCTCTTTCGTGGCATTGTCCATCGCTTTTTACCAAACTTACAAGCCAAAACCAAAGGTTGATTGTGAATGTGAGGATCATAACCACAAAAGCATACTTAATTCCAAAGCGTTTTTGTGGATTACAACTGCCTTTACAGTAGGTATGTATGGTTTGCATCATTATACCGATTTCTTCGGGCATGTTCATTAGCTTTCGGACAGCAATACCCACTATCCAATATCCACTATCCACTATCCACTATCCAATATCCACTATCCAATATCCAATATCCAATATCCATTACCCAGTATCAAGCATCAAAACCCTACATTTGACTTATGCGACTAGATAAATTTATTTGGGCGGTTCGTCTACATAAAACAAGATCAATTGCATCCAAAGCCTGTGCTGGCGAAAAAGTTAAACTTAACCGAGCATTTTCAAAAGCTGGAAAAATAGTTTCAGTAGGTTCAGAAATAGCCATTAAAGCAAACCCCATCTGGAGAACATATAAGGTTCTTGACATTCCAAAATCACGTGTTGGGGCAAAATTAGTAAGTGAATTAATTATTGAGACAACACCTAAAGCTGAATTAGAACAACTTGAACAAAATCAATTAATTAACCGACAGAATAAATTTTTGGGAATAAAAGGAAGACCAACAAAAAAAGACAGAAGAGACTTGGATAAATTCGAAAGTTAAACTTTACGCTTTTTCAAAATAAGAATTAAATAGAGCCTCCGTAACACGATAGTCAGCATCCATTTCACCCATTTCCAACAATGCATTTTTAACTTTTTTAAATACCGAATAATCCAGGTGTGTTGTCCTGGCCCACTCTACTTCACTTAACCATTCTTGCGATTCTGAGAGTTCCAAATTATATCGCTCCGAAATTATCGCCGCTTTATTTCTTTGGTTTATAAATTCATTTGCAATTCCCAAGACTTCAGAAATCACTTTCTGAATTAAATCTCCATGCTTTCTCAACCAAGAATTAGAAACAACCACAACAAATGGAGGCCAAGGGGTTGGATAGATATCTAGCCTCTTAAAAACCCCAGAATCAACCATTGGCTGAGTGGTAAACTTTTCCCATAAGAAAAGCTGATCAGGATTGGCAGTTAAAGAAACTGCGGCACCTTGTAAATTTTGAATTACACTGAATGATTCTGCAGTGAGTTCTACCCCTAATTTTTGAGCGTACAAGTAGGCCATAAGGTGTGAGCCTGAAGTATATCGGCTAATGGCAAAAACAGGATTAAGAATTTCATCTCCTACATTTATTGGACTCGATGACCCTGTATGAACTCCCCATTTTAATGGAGATGTCACATAATGGCTTACAATTTTACTTGGGTTTCCGTTTGAAATGTCTTTTAAAGCACCTTCTGTAAGTAAAATCGCTAAATCTATTTCATCATTCCTCAGGGCTTCACACATTTGACCTGTACCACCCCCGAAATCCTTCCAACTTAATTCTATATCATTTATGACTTGATTCTCTTGGGCAAGCCTCCATGGCAGATTAAAATGTTCTGGAACTCCACCACATCTTAATTTAATTATTTTGGAATCAGACATATATTAAATTAGCCCTTTTTAAGAATAACTAATGCGAAGTAAAAAAGAATAATAGACATAAAAGCTAGTTTAAATCATAAAAAATGGGGTTTTATAATTTGACATTTAGTAGAGTCAAATCACCAACCCTTTTTATTCTTTTTTCCTTTTTTAAAGCCTTTATCTCCTCTTGTTTTTGGTTTCTTATACTTTGGGCCTTTTCTTGCTTTCGGACCACCAAAATTCACCTTCTTGTTCTTTTCAGACTTATCGTGATAACTTACATCACCAGTGTCAGATGATTTAACATGTGAGGTGTACATTTCAACAACTACGGGTCGTTCTTCAGGAACCAATTCTTTTGAGATTTGAACATCATTGGGAAATTCCAATTCCGATATTTTAGTATTCATTAAAGACTCAATAGAATTTTTCCATTCCAGCTCTTTTGGTGTGTAAAACAGAATGGAATTTCCTTTTTGCTCTGCCCTTCCTGTTCGACCAATTCGGTGCATGTAATTTTCCGGAAAATCAGGAGTATCAAAATTGATAACGTGTGAAATTTTATCCAAATCTAATCCCCTAGCCATTACATCAGTTGCAATCA
>ENA-UOXV01004964-UOXV01004964.1-marine-metagenome-genome-assembly--contig:-NODE-4964-length-14953-cov-6.413478_pt1 | contig 14953 bp, 24 predicted proteins | sample MGYA00238165_ERZ766961 | MGnify/ENA primary metagenome ERZ766961 (study PRJEB28924, sample SAMN03173240) | marine metagenome | biome: Marine; feature: Water; material: Subsurface seawater | place: North... | reverse complement strand
GGGGGGGGGGGGGGGGGGGGCCTGCGTGGATGAGAACTGTCGCCTGCTGCGCGCCGTCGAGCATGCCCTGATCGCGCCACCGCGTCAGGCGCCCGCGGCCCGCAGCGGGGGAGAGAGGAAGAGCATGTCGGTCGGGGAGACGCCAAACGTCGGTGTTCATGCATCTGTTACACGTTCGCCTGGCGTCGCCTCGCCAGGCGAACGCGCAGCTCGCCAGGCGAGCAGCAGGCGGGCGGGCGGCGGGCCTGGATCTCGCGCTGGAGGCCCTGTAGGTCGGACGCGTGCTGCGACGTCGCTTGCACCACCTCGATCTTGTGCTGCAGGCTTCGCACCTGTCGCGCACGCTCCAGACATCAACGCATTGCCCGCGCGGCGGCTGCGGCAGCGCGAGCGTGCCGACAGCGCGCGGCGGGGTGCCGTCAGCGTGGGCAGCGGTCCCACCTCCAGCTCCAGCTCCCGTGAGCGCGCGCGCTCCGCAATGAGCTCTTCAGTCTTGGCCTTTGCCTGCGACAGCAGACCCGTTATCCAAACGGCTCTTCGAGGTCGTGGTGTGCGAGAAACTGCACAGAGGTGCAGCGGCAGCGCGCAAGGAACCCATCCCGATCATGATCGAGCGTGGTGGTTCGATCTGGCACTCGCCTGCAGCAACGCCTCCTGCAGGCTGCCCTCGATGCCGTCCGCCACCGCCTGCAGCTCCCCCGCCTGCGCCATCCGCACGCGCAGCCCCTCCACCTCTGTCTGCAGCGCCGCGTTTGCCGCCTGCAAGCACCGGCGCGCGTCACGCTCGCGGGTGCTGGCCAGCTGTGTCGCTTTTGTGGACGCAGGTCAGCTATGCCGTGAGGACACACGCCAGAGTAGGGAAAGCGGTGGTGAGGCAGGCGACTCGCGACTCGCGGGGCCTGCCTGCAGGGCGATGCTCTCGCTCATGGTGCCTGTCACTTCGACTTGCAGCCTGCACGCATGGACCCCGCGGCAGCGATGAGCGGCCTCGCTTGCACGCGCTCGGGGCAGCACTCAGAAGTGTGCTGCGGACGGGCGCGCGGTTGGCAGAAGCGCCAGGCCCCCGCTGCAGCTTGCCTGCTGAGCTGCTCCTCCTTCTCGTGCAGCGTTTTCTGGAGGTACCGCAGCTCCTCGTCCTTGCGGTCAACCTGGTCGGACGCCACGTGTGACCGCAGCCCGTTTCTGCGGACGGAATGAAGCGCGCTGCCTGTTCAGATGAGCCCTGGGCGGCGTTCCAGCGCACCTCGCGGTCGAAGCGCTCGACCTCGAGGGCCAGCGCATCCTTGAGCCCGGCCATGCTCTCGAGCAGGCGCGTGTCCGTCACCTGCCCCCCGGGCCCCGTTCAGAGCGAGGCAGATGCAGATGAGCACGCAAGAGCCGTCGTGTGCAGGAACGCCTCGCGCAAGGAAGACGACGCGGACGCAGACAGACAGCAGTCCCCGTCTGCAGAGCGTTACCTTCGACTGCTCGAGCCGCAGGCGCTCCTCCGCCGTGAACTTGTCCCTCTCCGCGCGCTCGAGCCTGCGGGTAGTGCGCGTGAAGCTGAGCGCCGGGCGTGACAGCGCCGGCGCGCATGACCTTTTAGAGTCTGCGGGTCGGGTGAAAACTGACCGCGCTCGCAGCGATTGCAGGTCTTTCTCCGCCCGCGCGAGCTGTGGGCGCATCGCCGCCGCCGCGAGTAAGGACACGATGCGTCAGAGAGAGGCTCCATGCGCGGGACATGCCGGTGGGAAGGGCCCAGGCAAGGGGGATGGGCAGACCTCTTCTCGGCTCTCGCGAACGACAATCTGATCGAACTGCCGCACCCACCGTACACGGCTCAGCGCCGCGGCCGTTCGGGGACATGGAGCAACCGCATAATTGCCAGGGACAAGAGCGATGCTGGGTACACACCTGGGACTGCTCAGTTTCGACGAGTAGCTGCTGGAGCTGGCGCCCGAGGAAAGCGATCTTCTCCTCCGCGACCTCCATTTTCTCCTTGAGGTCGCGGTTCTCCGTTCGCAGGTGCTCGTTGACAAACTCGGTCAGCACAGGGGACGACGCAGCCGCACTTGAGTGTGGGGGCAAGATGCTTGCCATCACCTGCAAAAATTCCAAGCAGATACTTAGCCAGGCAGCCGAGCACCCACCACCGTGACCCCCCGAGGAGGATGCCATTCTCCCGAATGCATCTCGCTTGTCATGAAAGGGACGGCCGAGGCAGGACCAGCCCGCGCTACCATGACAAATAGCCTCAACACAAGACCAATGTGTTCTAATCAATTCAGCACCAGCACGCGACGAAGCTACACCCATCACGGAGGATCTGGATTGGCACCTCGCACATTCGCTCCTCGGCCATCCTACGATTGTAGGGGTCGTTGAGCAGCGAAAGAAAGAGAGCGTCTCGCACGACCACGCCACATGCCTTCCGCAGCGACGGGAATCCTGGCACTTCGCGCCCGGTGTCCATCCGACCGCCGACGGAACCGGCGACTTGCGGAGGAAACATGTTTTGCGCCTGAATGACGCGAGAGGTTCAAGCAATACCCCCAGGCGGGCCCGCTGAGCAAAGCAATTTCGAGCTAGCTGTTGGGACGCATCGTCCGAGCAGGATCGTCCTATCTGTGGGAAGTTCCGGAACCACCCTCGTCAGGAGACAGGATGATTGTCTCGCGTTCTGCAACGCGAGCGCCCATCTCCTCTTTTCCAAAATTAGTCTCGCGTTGCGCGGGCGTCTCAATGCATACGATCCGCTGCGGTGCTGCTTCTGGCTTCGGCAGACCCAATGCGGACTCGCTAGCGCCTACTTCGCGCGCATTTCGCACGAGGAGAATGTGCAGCTCCGGCGAAGATTGGGGTAAAATGCCGGAGGATCACCCTTGGCTGAAACTCTGCAGCGCACCGAGCAGCTTCACCGCAGAGGAGCGGGTTCGCCCCCTCGCCGCTTCCCGCGCTGCGCCCGTTTGCTGATGCGCCCAGAGCCAGCCAGCCCCATGAACTGTCCTGCGGCACCCTCGATCGTAGGTGCTCGTCTTTCTTTCGGCCAACGTTGGCGCCGGGCGGCTCGCTGACGTGGCACGGGATTGGCGGCCCCTCCCGCCGAGCGCGCACGAACGCGGGATGGAGGTGGTGCTGCAGACCCACCTCTTCGCCGGTTTCCCGCGCACGATCAATGGTCGGTGCCCATCCTGTTCATCGTGCATCGGCAGCGGTCGGCAAGTAGCAGCAGTACTCGCGTCACTGCCAGCCGCCGCGCGCCGCGACCGCGTGTGGGGCATCTCACAGACAGAGGGGGGCGCAGGACTCGCCACGATCGAGCGGGTCGGCGTCCAGTGTGAGACCACAGCGTGGGCTGAGGAGCCAGGGGATCCCGAGCAGTACTGCCCCCCCCCCGCTGCCCGCGAGCGGCGGCGCGCGCGCGCGCGCGCCTGCGGCGGCTGGCTGAGGCGCGGCGCTGCAGGTGGCGCTTGCAGGGCGAGGAGTCGTGCGCGAAGATCTACGGCAACGTGTACGAGAAGTTGCGCAAGCGCATGGGCAAGCTGCACCCCATAGTCGACAGGTGGGAGGGCGCCTGCCCGGGCGCGGCGGCTGCCTGTGCCACGAATGAGAGCCCACGAATGAGAGCATGCGCGTGCTCGCGCAGGGCCATGGTGCAGCACGGCTACGGGCGGATCATTTCGCGCGCCGGGCTCACGCTGCGCATGCGGGAGCTAGCGGTCGTGGCGGTGCTTGCCGGCATGGACGTTGCGCCGCAGCTCAACTCGCACCTGCGGGGCGCTCTGCTGGTGGCCGCCAGCACCCGCCGTGCCCTCGCGCATGCCTGCCCCCTCCCTCAGGCTCAAGTGGGTCTAATGCCGCGGTGCGACGGGTGGTGGCGAAGGTCGGTGCGACAGAGGCAGAGATCCGTTCGGTGATTGAAGCAACGCACCTTGCATGGGGGTCCGAGGCGCAAGAAATGGCGAGCGCGACGCTGGAGACTGTTCGCACGGGGCGCTACGCGCTGTAATGGCTGGGATGGGACGCGGCGGAGCCCCACTGCACCGTGCGACGTGCGTGTACCGATCAAGTCCCGCCCTGTGCCTACGTGCGCCAATGCCGGCCGCACGGACCACGTCCCACGGGGTACGGCTTCAGAGGACGAGTACTTATGGATGGTGACTTATGTGTGCTAGCCACGACTTATGTGTGCTAGGCGGTCACATCCTCTGACGGCTCTGCCTAGTGGCGGAGCGGCCGGCAGGCTAGGCAAGAGGCCACTGGGCAGGCGCGTTTGGTGATGAGCGAGCGGGAGAGTGGTCCGGCCTGTGCCAGGGGGAGTGTTATTGTTTTAGCGCGATGTGGCGGCATATCGTGTCAGCGCAAGGTGTCATGCGTCAGATCATGAAGGGTCTAGTGTCCATAGATTCCGCCGTGCGTGGGCACAACCGCATTGCGTCATACAGGCCAAGCGTGCAAGAGCACGGTGCTGGGCCGAGGGTCGATTCGAGCACCTGCGAGGAACTGGAACCATTGGTACCGTTGGTGGATGATTCGTTGGAGCCATTATTATTGCAGGTGAGACTGCTCGAAGTGCAACGGGAGCGCCCGCCTCCGAACCCCCACTCGCGTTTCTTGTTGTTATATTCCCTGAGCCGCTGTCCTCCCGCAGCACGAATCCCCTTGAGATGGGGGGTTTAGGCCATTAAGTGGACGACCGGATGCAACACGCCAGACGGCCTAGAGACAGGCATGTGCCAAGGATTATGGACGAGTTTGTGTGCCGGGACGACTGCTAGCTAGGATGAGTGGGACGACACCCACTCATCGTATGGAGTAGGGTGGCACCTTTATGCGCTTCGAGACCGCGCGGCGGTTGATGTCGAGGAACTTCTTCTTTGTGAGAAGTATGCGCGCGATGACGTGCAGCTCCTGCGGCGCAATGGCGGGGTGCGGTGTTCTGGGGGGTGAGGCCAGCAGCCACGGAAAGAGCGGAGCAGGAAGAGATTGCGGGGAAAGGTTTTGGGCTGCGGAGGGAGCTCCGGCCTGCTCGTCGGTGAAAGTACGGACGGGCACGTTTGCCTCAGCCACCTGGGGCAAAGGACAGCAAGACGTGTGACGCGGCCATGCCGTTTTGCGTCAGGGGAATCAGAACGCTCAGCGCCCCGGCACGCTCCTCCGCCGGCAGGCTTTCAAGGTGAGACCTCTGAGAGCTTGCTTGGCGAGCGGAGCGTGTTCTCGTACTCTTCCTGCGCGCGGAAGTGAGGCTGGTCAGTCCTCAGGCGGGCTCCTCGCTTACCTGGGAGCTCATGCTTGCCAAGACCCCAAGTCGGGATTCCCGCTCGAAGACAGCACGCCTCTCACACGAGGGAAAGAGAGGCTAAGCCTCCGAGAAAGCGTGCCTGTGGAAGTCCAAAGTAGCGATTGATGATCAGGGTGCAGAAATTGCCGAACCTGCGCACAACGAGTGAGGTCGTTTTCAGATCTGCACAGGACCGGACTAGAAATGCAAAGCGACCCTGAGACATGCCCAATACAGAAATTCCTTCGCGCCGGATGGGCTAGTGCACTTGATGTGCTCGCGGAGCAGATTTAGGCGACAGCAGGAGAAGTACGCCGCCGGAGACTGATTGCGTGCGAGTGCATGCTGGACCTCGTCTACAATGCGTTTAGGGTAAGATTGATTGGGCAGAAAAGCGTGTCCAACGGGGATAGGCACCAACCAGGAAAACCATGCAGCACTTCGGTATAACCCTGCGCGAGACGGCTGGTCACTTCACTCTGACACCCGGTTGTTCTCGTTTTGCGGTTGATGGGTTGGGTGCTTGCCTCCATGTGAGCAATAGGGGGCTGACGCGTTCTCCGCAAGCTCTGTGGCACGTGCGTACAAAGTTTTGTTACTGCAAACAGATTCAAAAATTCAACCAGCGTGGGAAAAATAGCATTGGAAGCTGCAAAATTTCTCAGACGAGAGGCAGGCAAAAAAAGCTTGGAGTTGTTGACGAACGTCGTCAAGAAGTGGAGGTGAAATTAGTAGAGTGACTTGACCACCGTCAAATCTCTGGTAAATCAAAGCCATCACGACATCATGCTTTGCAAGCTTGAAAACTTGCAAAGTGTGCTCAGCGCCAGCCAAGACCCCGAGGGCCTCTTGGGCCCTAAGCAGATCCGAGCTCCAAAGGCCGCAAGTGTCTTTAACTTGAGGCCGTATTGTTGTCCACCTCTTATTCACGAAATGTTTTGCTCACGATTTATGCGTCGCGGTAGACCCTGGGGCTAATTTACAATCTTGGTCGCAAACCCACTGTGGCAAAAATGTTGCAAACGTTTTCTAGCAAGCAAGTTGTGGCCGTGCCTGCGACGAAACGTTGGGCGATTCCAACGCTTTGCGTTTTCCACTGCTAACACAAAGGAGATGGTGACTGTCTCGCAAACAGCGATACCCCACCGCTGTCCTCCATACGCACCTGAGTCCTGCTGATGGAGTGGACGCGACCTTCATGATCATCCGCTGCTTGTGCTCCTGCCACCCACACTGAGAGGATCAACATCTCAAAATCCTGCCATGCGATGAAGATTTCCCTTTGCATGAGCTGGCCAGATGCTCCTCAAACCCGGCAGTACAGCTGCAGCGGGCACGGGACCGTGCTATTCTTGCGGTGCCCGCCAAGCGCCTGCGTCGAGGAAAAGGACAAGTCGCACGCTTCGCAGCGGAGGAGCATCCCCCCAAGCGCTGGCGAGGCGTCCTGCGCCGCGCGGATGAGAGAGCCCACGACCTGCTTAGTGAGATTGCTTCCAGACCCTGTAGCCTTGCCACGGTTTGACGGCTGCGCGCGCAGTTGTGTGCCGGCGCCGTCGATCTTCTGCGTCCTCGACGAGGTGTGATAACCAGCCGACGATACGAGTCTTGGCGGCACACGCACCTTTGCTGTTGCGGGCGGTCGGCTGTCGCTCTGACGGCGCACCTCCTTTCGCGCGCGGTGCTGCCCATGCTGTTGACATCGCAGCTTCAGCTTTGCGCATAATGCACATCGATTACTTGTTCAGTGCGGGATTCCTCAGGCAGACACCTCCGCAGGCTTCGACCAAAGGCTTCCTCCACACGGCTCCCAGGCTACTGAGCTTTGGTCGCTGCTCTCGTGATCCTAATTTGGGCGGTGGACGCGTCAGTGGCTCTAGATCAACGCCCATCAGAGGTATGGAGTCACCATGGGAGAAAGCAGCTGCAAGTGGCGGACACGAGCGCCCTGCGGCCACAGCACGGTTTCAATATCAGAGATAAGGAGCGCGAGCGCGAGAGTCGAAAACGCGTCCCAGCAGCACGACCTCGTTTCCCGTGACAGCGAAGGCCGTCTGCCACAATTCTGTGCCAGCCATGGCACCCATGACGTCCGTCGTGCGGCCCATCTCGCGCTTCCTCGCCGCAGGGCGCCGCAACTCTTCCGCCTGCGGGGCAATCTCGACGTCCAGGATCGGTTGGGCTCTCTCAAGGACGTCGAGGATCCCCGGCGGGGTAAGCTCTCCAGGGCTGTCTGTTCCATGTTGCGGAAATACCGGATCATCCGAGTCTCCCTGTTGGCGCACCAGTCCTATCAGCTTGCTCAATGGATCATGCCTGTGCACACTGTGGGGCGAACTAGCCTGCCCAAGGTCGAAGTAGGCAAACATTCCGTCTGGCTGCCCCGAGCCTGCGTGCGCGGAGGTGTGTGGGGAAGGACACGCACAGATGGCACCTGCCGGCTAGCGCGGACCTAGGGTGTGCGTGCAACCTTCTTGGCTGTCCTCCTCACTTTGGGATACAAGAGGCCCGGTGGGGCTGCAGTTTCTGTTTGAATCTGAGCCAGGTCCAACAGAGCCGGGAAAGTAGCCCCCGTCCTCGCAAAGGCACGGGGGTTCCATGAATGGATCCTGTCCAGTGCACCGGGAGGGCGTGTCAGTGGTTTCACACACTCATACCACTCGGACACTCGGATCTCCTGCTGGAAAAACTCTTACAGTCTCCACACTGACGCTGGGGCAGTGCTTCGCTTGAACTCGCTTGCTCAGACCGCTGACACATGACGAATCGCGCGCGCCCACACCACTCACAGCTATTTCTGGGCAGTCCGGTCCCACCAACGAGACTTTCTCGTGCTAGGGCGGGCTTCGAAGTGGGGGGGGCACGTCGCACGCGATAGTTCCATACCCTACATTCGGCACTCGGTTGTGAGTGCGGGGCGACATACCATCTGCGAGCTTTGAGCTGATCGACGGAGTTGCGCTTGCTGCTTTTTCGGATTCGGATAGTGTGGTTCAGCTTCGTTCACACGCTCTGCGCCCTTGCGTTCCTCCCAGATTCCCTGCAACGAGCTTGTCGAGAACTCACTGTGGTTTAGGGCGCACCCAAGTTTTTGCTTTCGGTGCTTCGCGTCCGAAAACGAGCCTGTGGCGAAAAAAAACCCCACAAACAATTTTTTGAGTGGGTAAACTTGGGGTAGCGCGGTGCGCTCCTCTTGGAAGGTATTAATGGCGGATCCTGCGGCAATAATGGCGGATCCTGCGGCAGAGGGCAGCAGCGAGGCGACCGAACGGAGGTACAGTCCAGCCATGTGATTCGCGATTTCTTTGCTCCTCTTGTAGCTGTGCGCCCGTGACGCACAGGTCACAATGAGGCCCGGCTGTGGTCCTCGTGCACGCGCCCAAAGGGCCCAGGGTGCTGTCCGCGCGTGCCAGTTTTGGCGTATGCCACGGCAGGCCTGAGAATGATTTTCTTCGGCTGATGCACCCGCAGAAGGAAGCGTCGCTGGGATAGCGATGGAGACGGCACTGGTGGAGGAGATGCCGCTGCGGTTCCTGCTGCAGCACCTATCTCGGACCCTCTGGCGCTCACTTTGGCGGGAGCTGCTGGAATGCAGCTAGCGCTCCTGCCGGATGCGGTGACACCCCATTCGCACGCGGGCTTGGGCGATTCTCATTTCCCCTCTTGTGTGAAACGGGTTTACGCTCTCTAACTTGCATTACACATGGAAACAGGCGAGTGCGGCGCAAGCAGCGGCAATAGCAGCCGCAGCGGCTCGCGCACAGGCGAGCATCACGGTGAAACTTCACATCAACGACGCGCTACCGAGCCAGCGCGCAATCCTGATGCGGCCCAAGATGCAGCAGGACATCGCGTCGAAGAGCGGCGCTACGATCACAATGGTTGGCGTCCCCTATGAGAAAGCGGAGCTCCCGGCCGTGAAGAAGACAGACCCCCCGCCCGTCTACCTCGAGGTGGGCGCCAACGACCAGAGCCAAGTCGACCGCGCCGTCGCGATGATTGGGGAGATCCTCTCGGACACGCCGCTTCCAGACCCCCGCTCGCTCTCGGAGCAGAAGCTCGACATGCAGAACTTCCACCGCAAGAAGCTCTTCATCGGGCTCGACGACGCCAACCCGGGCTTCTCCGTGATCGGCAAGGTGCTGGGTCCGAACGGCCAGTACCTCAGGCACATCACTGACAAGTCGATGGCGCGGGTGGACCTCAAGGGGCGCGGCTCGCGCGCGTGGGACGGCTCCGACGAGGGGATGCATCTCGAGATTTCGTCGCGTGTCGAGAAGCACGTGACCGATGCCGAGAAGCTCTGCACCGACCTCATCGCAGCGGTGCAGCAGATGTATAAGAAGTGGAACCAGGGCCGCGAGGTGCGCCCGCAGACCGACACGTCTCAGAACCACCGGCATTCCCAGGCAGGGTGCCGTTGTCTCGTGTGCACGTCACCGGGGCCCTGGTATTAGTGCCTGCGCTTTGTTTCTCAATAGGCGCAGCCGGTCTGACGCAGCTGCCTCTCCTCCGCAGCCCTACAGGCCACCGGTCGCCATGAATCCGATCCCGCCTCCGATGGGCGGAGCAGGCATGCCGCCTCCGCCGAACCCCTCGGGGCTGCCGCCCGGCTGGGAGGAGAAGAAGACCAAAGAAGGTAGCGCCGCGCCCTCCCTGCTTCAAACGCAGCAAGGCATTTCATGCGCGTCAGCGGGCGCACACGCCAGCACTCGCAGGGGCTTGACACGTCCTTCGGCCACCTGCGTTGCAGGCCGCGTGTTCTACATCAACCACAACGACAAGACGACGTCGTGGAAGAAGCCCGAGATGCCCAAACCACCAGGGCCTCCCGCGTTCCCATCGCCGCCCGTCGCGCCGCCCGCAGCGGCGCCTCCTGCTCTGCCGGGAGGGCAGGCGCCGCCCGGAGCAGGCTCGGATGCGCCCGCGTGCGACGGCAAGGAAGGAGAGGGGCACGCCCTCCCTGCGTCGGGCGGGGCGGACGGACCAAACCAAGCCGGGGGCGCTGCCCAACAGGGCGCTGGTGGCGCTGGTGGCGCTGGTGGCCAAGTCCAGGCCCCGCCGCCGATGGGCGCAGGCCAGCCTCCTGGTGCCGGGGCCCAGTGGGGAGCACCGCCGCAGCCCGGCTGGGGCGGCGGCGGCGGCGGCGGCGGCGGCTACGGCGGCTACGGCGGCGGTGGGTATGGAGGTTTCGGAGGAGGGTGGGGGGCGCCGCAGCCGCCGAACCTGCCGCCGCCACCTTTGCCTCCAGCGCATGCGCCGCCGCCGCCGCCGGGCCAGGGCGAGACGGCGCCGCAGGACGCTGCGGGAGCGGCAGAGTCTTGACGTTCGAGTGACACTGCCTCGGGAGACACGCGTCTGGGTGCATTCTCCCGTCGCAACCAGCCAGCGCAGCAGCTAGGAGGGGCACACTGTGGCATGGACTGGCGCCGGGCGCATACCTCGGAGGCCCCAGAGCACGATTGCTAGCCGGGCTCGGCGCGGTTTGTTGCTGCAATCTGGCCGCTGCACAGGCAAGCAAGTTTTTGGCGCAACGGAATCCGCCTCGGGCCCGCTCAGATTGATTGAACACAAATGAAGCGCTCGCGAGCACACGAGTCTTGGCCACGTGCTGCTACACCGCAGGCCCCGCGATGCCCTGCATCAGGCCCACGCACTTGTTCCGGACCTGCGGGTCTCTGAAGAGGTTCAGCTGGTGCAGGAAGTGGTAGAGCGAGTACAGCTGCTCGCGCGCCTCAAAGCCCTCCGCCTTTGGGCGCAGCGCAAAGTACGTGTCGTAGAAGTCGTCTGTAAATCCGCTGAAGATGCGCGCAAGCGCCAAGTCGAACTCCGCATGACCGTAGAAGGCCGCGGGGTCGAAGACGACGACCCCGTCGGGGGTCGCCCCTGCGCGCACCCCACGCTCACGCTGGCGGGCTTTGCAAGCGCGCTTTCTGCGTTTGTGCTGCACCGCTGGGGCACACTTTCGGTCGGCGGACGCGCCTGTGTTGCCGATCCAGAAGTCCCCGTGCACCAGCGACGGCGCGATCTTGCCCTCGGCAGACGAGTCTCCGAGCAGCGCCGGCAGCCGTTTCAGCACCGCGCGCCCAAGCTGCGGCACAGGCGCAGCGCTTTGCCCTCAGCATGTCGCGTGCTGCGGAGCTCGCCAGTCCAGGAGCCGCGCGGGGGCAGGGAACCGGCGCCCCTCGTGAGGGTCTAAGGTGCGGAAGGGATAGGGCGAACTGTGAGGAGGGCTTGGAGGAAACGCCACGAACCGCTGCGAACTCAGCGTCTGGCACGTCCAGCGCCGCAGGGCCCCACGTCTTGGCCTTGTACACCTGCGAGCAGCGTGCGAGACGCGGCGTGAGCAGAGGCGGCGAGCGCCACCAGAAAAGTTGTGGCGGCAAAACGGAGCTCCGCCGCGGTGACCCTGCTGGCGCATGAACGCGCGCGCACCTGGATCAATTGCGCCTCAAGACGACGTGCGAAAAAGTCCTGTGCCCGGTACGTCCGCACCCTTCACACCCGAGCGGAGCGACACGTTGCGCGCACGCGTCGAGTGGATGGGCGTGCCTGCCACGTATCACACCAGGTGTTGTCGAGCGGCGTGAGTGAGAGGAAGTTATTCGTCCCGAAGCCAAAACGGCCCTTGTGCTCATGCGACATGTCCGCCGAGTGCAGCGCTGCAAGTTGCTGTGCAAGTTCGATCTGTACGTGCCATTTCGCCAGGTTTCAAGGATATCCAAGATGGGAAGACACCCTCGCGCAGTGCTGATGGCCTAAGAGAGTTCTACCTGGGAAGTGCTTTTCATCGAGCCGAATGGTTCAAGTGGCAGAAATGGCACCACCATGAAGGACCCTGGTATAGGACGGAGAGGCCTGCACAGTGAGTTTTTCCGGCCAGAGCTTCATGTTTGGAGCACATACGCGTAATGCAATGCAGAGCACACAGAACAGCAGGAGCTGGCCAGCCGGGGGCCACTAGTGTTTGCGAGAGCAGGCTTCGTGCCGGGCCCGATCGTCCCGACTTTTGGCAGCGTCCCCACGTGCAACGGCACCACCACCTTGATAGTCCCCGTGGAGCCGAGGGCAGTGAGAGAGGCCAGCTCCGAATTGAACATGTCCACCTGGCACGGAGCATCTCCGTCAACATAAGCGCACCGCAGGCTGGCGTCCAGGATGCAGCAGACAGCGGGTCCGGCGGGGTTGCTACGCTTTGCACGCGATTCATTTTCACGAAGAAGTCGCCAGCATCTGTCGAGAACTTGTACACTTCGTTGCCGTTCCAGCGCGAGTCGAGGAAGTCGATGCGCGAGACCTGCTTGTGCACCGCGCGCTCAGTGGGCAGGCAAGGAGTGCCGTTGTCCAATTCAATCATGGCTACACGGTCCGACCTCTTTAGCGCCGCACACAGTCTTCAAAGCTTCGATGATGGGGTCTCCATCCTTTGTCGAAGGAAGGTACTTCATCATGCTCTCTCCTTCAAGAACTGCGCACGAGAGGGTGCGCCCTCAATCAGCCTGTCGCAGAGCGGATTGCGTACGGCCCAACCGCTAGGTACTGAAGTGTTGGACGCGGGACACACCCCGGCCCGCGGTGTAGGGCTCGTCATCTTCTGGTAGATCATAACCCGACTCCTCAGCTTCATCGTCGTCTGAAAACATCCTCGTGGAGAGGATGCTCTCCATAGTCTGATCCATGGACCCGTCTGGATTCGCCCGGTAGTAGCCGGTTGCCTGGCGCACGACGTTGTATTCCCGGCTCTGCTGAACCTCATGAAATACTCCAGACATGCGCAAACCCCCATTACCCCTCAGCCCCGCCACTGCATGCGGCCGAGCTGCCTTCGCTGGACTGCACAGGCTGCAGGGGAGAAATCTGGCGGATGGGAATGCGAAAGCGCTCAACGCACTGGCGGATACTCCAAGATTGATGGCGCATGCCATTGAAACTATGATGATTGCCTGACCGAATCTGCAAAGAGGCGCAGACATCTTGGCCCAAGCGCCAAACTTTGAGGCCCCCGCGATGCGCCCGGTCCTCACTGAGTTTACAAAGGGAGAGAAATCATTGGGTGTGTGTCCAACACACACAAATATCCAACTTGACGTCGCCCCCGATCCTCCGCACGTCCCCCACTATCTTGAGGGAGGGCTGCTCCAGCCCATGATGACGAGGTGCACCCGCACTGGAGGTCTTGATGTTCTGCTACATGGTTCTTTGGAGTCGTAACGATGAAGTCTTTGAGTAGCGTTGCTGGCAGTGGATGAGGTGTTGTGAGTGGTGGGCCTTAAGTCAGCGAGCATCCTCGTTGTTGCATCCCTGGTTGCCAACGAAGCCAGCGCCGTTTCATGCGTTCTTATTTTGACCGAAGGCCCGCCAACAATCCTAGGTCTGGATCCGCCTGGGTTCTCACTGTGCTCTTTTGTGCGGTGCTGCTCTGGCGGGGCGAGTGCTTTCCGGAGGTGTCGGGAAACTGTAATGGCATAGCAAGCGGGCATCATTTCCCGAACGAGGTTCGCTGGCCACCCACCCCATCCAACAACGGAATGTGTAGCTGCGGTATGCCTTGTGCTGAAGAGGCCAGGACGCCAGAAATTCTTGCAGCGTGGCACTCGCATGAGCTTGGGTCGGCCCCCGCTCAACTCCTTTTTCTGGTGCCTAGGCCCCGGAAGGCGACGGGGGGTTTCGCATCAAGCTGGACAGCCAGCAAAGCGGGGATCTCAACCGGGTATGTGGCTTAATCCATCCCCACACTCCCGCGGTCTGCGCTCAGGCGCCCCAGCACGTGGTACCTCTGTCTTGGCAAGGCAGGATGGGCGTCTGCCAGATGTGTCTGACTTCATGCGGCTCTGCGCAGGGAAAAGTCACGATCGAATCAACTGAAGGTCGGATACTGCCAGCATCGCGCCCATCCCGAGAAGTCGCAAATTGCCAGATTGGTTGTGAGCAGCGCCTTTGCTCACTGGCCGTGCGTTCTGTACCGGGGGTCAGGTCGCTATCATATCGGATTCCTTCTCAAGGCTTTCGACCTTTCAACTGGTATGCAGCTAGGCACCTTCGAAAACATCCCGCCAGGTAAAGTCGGCTCCGCGCTTGCAGCGGGCTGCTGCGGTGGGCTGCTACAGCGCGCTGACTGCGTGCGCGCGGCGTGCAGACACGATACTTTTTGACGGCTGCCCAGATCCTAACTCCGCACTCTCTCACTGGGGCCATGGCTATTGGCCTGCTGAGAGTCCACTTCAAGGCGAGGGCCCGGCTGCCGTGTGCGTTGCATCAGCTTCGGCTCCTGCACTGCCTTCTTCCTGCCCGCCTGCCCCGACGCCCGCCCGCGTCTCCCAGTAACAGCGGGCGGGGGCTCTTGACTCCGCAGTCGATTTCTCATGGCCAGTCGGCACCGACATCGGTTTCGTGGCTTGGGTCGTCCAGGCACAAAGCCCCTACACCGCCCGCGCGGGGCCGGGAGGCAGCATACCTCGACCCTGCGCCCAAGCGACGGGCTCCTCACACCTCCTGCGCGGCAGGAGGAGGAGGTGTGGTGGAAGATCACCGGGGATTCCAAGGGCTCAAGTGTCGGCGGAGACTTCGCGGGCGGCCTCCCGCTCCACTGTCCTGTCCGACGGGTGCAACCGCACCCGCGCTCGCGTCCACGGCGTGTCCATTTAGTACGGGGGAGGGACGAGGCTTGTCCAGTAAGTACGAGGGGAGGGACGAGGC
>ENA-UOXV01004958-UOXV01004958.1-marine-metagenome-genome-assembly--contig:-NODE-4958-length-14962-cov-8.423895_pt1 | contig 14962 bp, 10 predicted proteins | sample MGYA00238165_ERZ766961 | MGnify/ENA primary metagenome ERZ766961 (study PRJEB28924, sample SAMN03173240) | marine metagenome | biome: Marine; feature: Water; material: Subsurface seawater | place: North... | reverse complement strand
TGTCCTAATCGGCTCGATGGGCGGACAACCCAAAAACCCGGTTTGGGTTTACAACTTGCGCGCTCACCCCGATGTCGAAATTCGGGATGCCACGGAGGTAACCCCCATGGTTGTGCGCGAAGTTGTTGATGCCGATGAGCGCGCGGCGCTTTGGGCGGCAAGTGCTGAAGCCTTTCCGCCTTATAACGACTATCAAGCTAAGACTGATCGCGTGATCCCAGTCTTTGTTGCGGAACCTGCAACCAAGGCCTAGTCAGCGGTGCAGCTTCAAAAATGGGTGATCAGGCGCTGCGGCTTGTTGCGCGACCGACTGGCTCGGACCAAGCAAAGCCGGCACGAGGCGGTCTATTTGGCCAAGACTCGAAGGCAGTGCTTGTTTGATCCGACCTGAACCGCGAGCATTCGATAGGGCCAAAGACGACAGCGGGCGCCTGCCCTTGCCTGCAAAGCCCTATTTTATTGCAAAGCACCTATGGCGACGCCGATTCAACCTCACCGCTCATTGCGGCGCGCAGAACCCGCTCAAAATCCTTGATTTTGAATGTGATCGGATTGGTGGCCGCGGATGGATCCAAGACGGCCGCTCGAGCGATCGCGGGTACCTCCAGCGCCTCCGAGAGGACGTCGCTTAACCGATGCGGAATACCCACTTCATCTCTCAACGCCAACACCCAGGCTAGGAAATCCTCGCAAGCAGTGCCAATCTCTAACTGCCGCGCAAGCAAAGCCAAGGGCGCCTCGATCACAGAACGATTTGCTTGCAGTACATAGGGCATCAAAACCGCGTTTAGCAAACCGTGATGCGCATTGTGATGGGCACCGAGCGGATGGGCCAACGCGTGCATTGCGCCCAATCCCTTTTGGAAGGCCGTCGCCCCCATCATCGACGCAATTTGCATCTGCGTTCGCGCTTCAAGGTCAGCGCCGTTGGCGACTGCCCGGGCCAGATAGTCTCGAACGATGATCATTCCTTGCCGGGCGATCCCCTCTGCCATCGGGTGAAACACAGGCGAGCAATACGCTTCCAATAAATGTGATAGCGCGTCCATCCCGGTCGCGGCGGTTAAATGCGGCGGCAAACCTACCGTGAAGTCTGCATCCAGCAAGACGATCTTTGGCAGCATCTGCGGGTGAAAAATAATGCCCTTGCGCCTGCTCGCCGCCTCAACAATCAGCGCAGCACGACCGACCTCTGAGCCGGTACCCGCCGTTGTGGGCACAGCAATAATGGGTTGAATGACGGATGCATCCGCTCGCTGCCATTGATCACCGATGTCTTCGAGATCCCACAGTCCGCAGCGTTGGTGCGCCATGACTGCAATCGTCTTACCCACATCCATCGCGCTACCGCCCCCGATGGCCAGGACACCATCATGACCGCCCGCAAGGAACGCTTGGCAGCCCGCCTCGACCTCCGAACCGGTAGGATTGCCGTCCACTTCAGAGAAAACCCCGGGTGACAGGCCTTGCAATAACAGCTCGGCAAGCACTTCCTGAATCAAAGGCAGCGCCAGCAGCATCCGATCCGTGACGACCAATGGCCGCTGAATATTCAAAGCTAGGCAACAGCCGGAAAGTTCTGCGCGCCGCCCCGGTCCAACATAAATCTGGGTTGGATAATTCCAATTTGAATGGGTCAACCCGCACCTCCTTCCACGCACTCCTTATACGCGCTTCTCGCGCGCCGCTCAACGCGTTACCTGACCAAACCCAAGCCCAAATCATCTGACAGCAGGGCCAGCGCGCCCGGAGCGATTTTAAGGTTCGTTTTTTGGGATTTGTTGAATTTCTTTGGCAGTCACAGCACTGCGCGTCAAACCACCGATCAGATTATCCAACCACCGGCGCAATAGCCTGCCTTAAAAAACTAAAATTGCTCGGCCCTGAATCTCACCCGCTGCCAGCGCCCGCGTTGCTTCATTAATGTCATCCAGCGCGTATCGCGCCGTCACCATAGCATTTAGATCTAATGTGCCTTCCTCATACCACTTGATATAGCGCGGGAAATCCTGATCCGGGCTGCACGAGCCACCGATGCTGCCAATAAAACGCTTCTCGTTCATCAGAAGATCAACCGGGTCGAGCTCTACCGGTGTCGTCGGCACCCCAACCAGTACCGCTGTACCACCGGGCTCTGCTCCAAAAAAACCGGTTCGCGCAGCGGGTACAATTTGCTCCATGGTTTTTCGAATGCCAATACAATCAAAAACAAAATCAGCGCCAGCGACCGTCTGCCTGCGGATCGTATACCGGTCCGCTTTGGATGTCAGCGCACGAATCATGGCAACAGGGTCTTCTTTGGCAGCATTAATCACATGGGTTGCGCCAAACTGCTTGGCAAATGCCAACTTTTCATCCTCCAAATCAATGGCGATCAATGGATTCGCGCCGCGCGCTCGGGCTGCGACCACCGCAGACAAGCCTACGCCACCCACGCCAAAGATCGCGACGCTGTCGCCGGCCTGGACGTTCGCCGTATTTTCGACCGCCCCTGCGCCCGTCATGACAGCGCATCCAATAATCGAGGTGACTAAAGGCTCGATCGTTGAAGGCACCTTCACAACATAGCGCTCATCTGCAAGGGTGTGATCGGCCCAAGTAAAGACATTACTACTGGTCGCGACCTGCCCGTCAGGAAGTTCGACCCGAGCCGCCTCAGGGACTCGATCACCGGGACTGATGTGGCGAGGCACCCAGGTGACCATCACACGATCCCCAATCGTCAGGTGGGATACCGCATCCCCAACTTCTATAACCTCACCGGTTGACTCGTGCCCCAAAACTTCCGGGCCATTTCGGGCGCGGTGCATCGTGTGCAACTGGCTGTGACAGATACCACTGGCAAACTGCTTAATCAGAACCTGATAGGGCCCTGGCGTCGGCAACGTCACCGTGTGTATGCCGAGCGCGCCAGCATCTTTTGGAACAACAACTACCCGTGCTTCTGTTGCCATGTAACCCTCCTTAAAAAACAGCTCAACAACCCAAAGACCTTCACAGAGCACGACCCTAAGGCATAGAGATCGCTTCTAGTCGGTTTCGCGAGATGGGTTGAACCGATGACTTAATTTCAAACGCGTCTGAGGTCTGGTCACAGACCAACCCCATTTTCTACCGCCCATTACCAGCCACGATTCCCAGTCAGGCTCAACCCTGCACGCCCTATCACGGTGCAATACCATCGAATAACCCTGACCTTAAAATCCCGTCGCCATGTCGGTAAAGTCCATTAGATCCTCGATGGCGGCCATGGCTTTGAGTACCGCAAGATCATCCCGCTGACGCCCGATCACCTGCATAGCGATGGGCATACCGTCTGCTGCCAACCCGATCGGCACGCTGCCCGCAGGATTGCGCGTCATATTGAGTCCCATCGTAAAAGAAACCCAATCAGGGGTTTCTGCGCCATTAACGAACCCGTCACCCATTAAAGTCGGCGCATGACCTCGCGTTACGGGTGTTAATAAAATGGGGGCCTGTTGCAGTACCGCTTCGAGCTGGTAAGCGTAGGAATGGCAATGATCAATGGCCACGGCATAGTCTGCCGCTGTAAACCGATCCAGGCCCATTTCGATCTGAGGTCGCAACGCCGCATCAATTTTTTCCCACTCTTTGGTGCCTCTTAAATGACCTTGGGCCCGGGCCCGAGCCGCGGTCCAAAACACCAGCCAATCTGAGAACGGGTGTTTATCCCATATTGTTTCCTGCTCGATTACTTGCACGCCGGCACGACGCAAACGTTCGATGGCACCTTCGCACAGCGCTAGGATTTCGTCATCACAGCTCGTGATGCCCATGGTGGGCGACCAGATCACAGCCTTGGGGAGCGCGCCATCCAGTTGGGGCGCCCAGGGTTCACTCGGCGCCGGCAGCGAGAAAATATCAGTTGGTTCAGCACCAACGCACTGGTCTAAGACGAAAGCCGCATCCCGAATACGGCGAGTCATTGGCCCCTTTACCGTGAGCAAACCCGAACCCGTCGGTTTCGGCCCGCCATTCGGCACTCGACCTTGCGAGGTTTTAATCCCGCTTAAGCCGCACAAAGCCGCTGGAATTCGGATCGAGCCGCCGCCATCACTGCCGGTTGCCAATGGCACCATGCCCGCGGCAATCGCTGCCGAGGATCCCCCGGAGGATCCCCCCGGGGTTCGCGTCAAATCCCAAGGGTTTTTAGTAATCCCAAAGGGTACATTATCGGTTTTGCCTTTGTAGCCAAATTCAGGGGTATTGGTCTTGCCAACCACAATAGCGCCCGCAGCGCGGAGGCGGCGCACTAGTTCAGAGTCCTCAAGCGCCGGCGCGTCATCGGTATGAAACGCAGAACCAAAAGTGGTGATATAACCTTGAGCGTCTTCTAAATCTTTTACCCCAAATGGGATTCCGGCCAGGGGCAGGTGCTCACCTACGGCGAGTCTTTGATCGACCTTGGCCGCGTCGGCGAGCGCCCGTGCATCATCAAGGGCGCAAAAAGCATTGATAATAGGATTGAGGCGATGAATATTCTCAAGCGCTGCCGTCACCAAAGCCTCGCAACTCGTTGCACCTGTTTGGACTTGTTGCGTTAGCTCTAAAATTGTCGTTTGACGAAAATCCATGATGCGCTCCGAACCGTTGATTAATTTGCTTTCCAGGCTGCATCAAATGCCGTCGAGACCAGACCGTTTACGCGCTGATCTGTCTGCCTGAGTTGATTGGGCGAGGATACATCCGACCGGTCGGTGCCGACTGATTCAACCCAATCGCTAATAAAAAAGGACCCATTCAAAAGACTATAAACCAATGATTCAAAAAAAGCAGTTGCGGTAACCTCGCGGCAGCCTAGCATCGAGCTCACCAAAAGCCACTCCCGAGGGTTACTTTCTGACCCAAAACGCTTTTGGCTTAGCAATCGCAGACAGCCCAGCACGCTCTAGCGCCTGCTGCCCACACAGCCCCTGCAGCCGATACAGCCCCTTCAGCGCATAAACAGCCCTCAGCGCATAAACAACCTTCAGCGCATAAAGCGCGTTCAAAGTATCAACCGCCTTTAGCGCATCAGATACAGCGTCTAATTTTGGTCTTTGGCAAGATCCTCATTCCTGCGCGGCAGCGCGCCGGATTTTTGCTCGCAAATCTGGCCCCTCGAAGTGCCAGCCAGGTGCTTTGAACAGAAATCCAAATCGCTGCGACCAGGTTTGGCAGGTTTTGAGATCACGCCATAACGCAAGGTACCCGGCAACGGCAAAATACAGCGGATTTCGCCCTGTCAAATTTTTGGTCAAACCGTAAACCACGGGGTGCTCTGGCACTTCTTCAACAAAGGTGCCAAACAACCGGTCCCAAATAATCAATACGCCACCATGATTTTGATCCAAGTACGCAACGTTCGATCCATGATGGACGCGATGATGGCTTGGCGTATTAAAGATCCATTCAAACCAGACCGGCAATTTATCTACTGCCTCGGTATGGACCCAAAATTGATAAACCAAATTAATACTGATCATGGTGAGCACCATGACCGGATGAAAGCCCAACAACGGTAGCGGCAACCAAAACCAATATTTGTGGATCCGTTCACCCACACCTTGGCGCAAGGCAGTGCCAAAATTCATAAGCTGCGCGGAATGATGGGCTTCATGGCCCGCCCAGAATAAGCGGATTTCGTGGTTTGCCCGATGAAACCAGTAATAAATCAAATCATCCAGCACAAACAGCAGGCACCACGCCCACCACTGAGTACCAACAATCGTTTTGAGCGGCGACAGCTCATAAAGATAAAAAAAGACGATAACCGCAAGCGCTTTTGGCACCACATCAATGATCGCCGACAGGACCAGAAGCCCCAGTGATAACGCTGTGTCGCGGGGTTGATACCAGGCTTTTTGGTAAAAAAAAGATCCGAAGGCTTCAACAAAAATGGCCAGCAGAAACGCCGGCAAGGCATACTGATGAATCGAATCCGCCGTCAACATTCGCTAAACGCTGTCATCAAACGCCCCTTTTATTGCGCGCAGCATCCTTTTTTATGTCCCCAGCCCGAGCCAAGGCGTCTTGAGACCGGACACCCACAACCGGCTGTGTCCTGCTCGACAGTCGGCCAACCGGCTCAGGCACCCAGAATTCTCCGAAGAAATCCCTTAATCAGGCCGCTCAAAGCTTGCCCGCTACTCTAAACTAATGATTGTAAAGATTGTTCAAACATTTATACTTCGCGCCTTTCCCCTGGTCCTCATGCCAAACTCCGACAGGATACCATCCTTTGCTGAATACTGACGCGCCAACAACGTTCGAAACCCTCGAACTACCAACCAACCTCCTAACCACCCTAACCACCCTGGGCTATCAACACCCAACCCCGGTTCAGGTGGCCAGTATTCCGCACTTGTTGTCTGGCAAAGATCTACTGGGTCATGCACCAACCGGCACAGGAAAGACCGCCGCGTTTAGCCTGCCGTTGCTCGCACGAATTGACGTCCGTCGAAACACCACACAGGTATTGGTGCTGGCACCCACCCGAGAACTCGCAATCCAAGTCACCGCGGCGATAAAACAGTATGGCGCTGACTTAAAAGGCCTTAAAACGCTCTCTATTTATGGGGGTCAAGATTACGGTCCGCAGCTGCAACAGCTCCGGGCTGGCCAACATGTTGTGGTCGGCACGCCAGGTCGAGTCATGGACCATATTCGTCGAGGCACGTTAAAGCTTGATGGACTCGAGGCCCTCGTGCTCGACGAGGCCGATGAAATGCTGAAGATGGGTTTCCTTGAGGATGTCGAGTGGATTCTTGAACAAACGCCTAACACCCGCCAAATGGCCCTGTTCTCCGCAACCATGCCACGAGAAATAAAGCGCATTGCAAAGCGTTTTATGAAGTCGCCTGAGACCGTTTCGATTGAGGCGCTGATCGGCGCGAAAGCGATGATCAATCAACGTTACTGCATTATGGCCGCAAAGGAAAAACCGGACGCGTTGCAGAAATTATTGAATTTCGAAGCCTTCGACGCCGCCTTGATTTTCGTTCGCACCAAAGTGCAAACCGAGAGCCTTGCGGAAATTGTGAGTAAAAGCGGTCACAAAGTTGCCGCGATCCACGGTGATCTAGCCCAAAGCCAGCGCGAACAAATTATTAAGCGCCTATCCAAAGGCCAACTTGATATCGTCATTGCAACCGATGTTGCGGCTCGAGGCTTGGATGTCGAGCGCATCAGCCACGTGATCAACTTCGACGCGCCACATGATGCTGAAACCTACGTTCACCGGATTGGTCGGACTGGCCGAGCGGGTCGCAGCGGTGAGGCGATCATTTTTCTCAATAAACGCGAAGAACGCCTGATTCGCGGCTTGGAGCGCGAAACCCAAAACAAATTAACGCAATATCATCTGCCAACCGCTGCCATGATTCGTGAAAAGCAGTTGGCTGATTTCGCGGCGACGGTTAAAACCGCCGTTGAAGCCGGTGCCCGCGAAGACCTGATCGAGGTCATTGACCGGATCGCAAACGAACTGGAAACGGATCACTTAACCATTGCTGCGGTTTTGGCAAGCCAGTTGCTGCCGGAGCGGGCGAAGGACAACCGACGCGCCAAACCAGCGGCCGATCATCCCTCCTCGAATTTGAAAGAAGGATCCAGAACCCGCGCTGCGCCTGACTTGGTTACGCCACCAAAATCACAACCTGGCTTTTCCCCGTCGAAAGGCAAAGCCATTTTTCGAATTGAAGTGGGCCATGATCAATCGGTTGAGCCCGGCGAGATCGTCGGCGCTATCGCGAATGAAGGCGGTTTAAATGGCAAGGAGATCGGACAAATCCAGATCTTTGCAGACCACACTTTGCTCGAGCTGCCGAATGCGCTACCCAGAACGGTCTTCGTGACCCTCAAAAACGTTTGGATTCGAGGCCGACGCCTGAGCATCCACCGCTTGGATGCCGAGCAGGCGAATGCTCAAAAAGCGCGGAGCAAGAAGTCACCTCGGGCCGCTAAAACAGCGGCGCTTGGCAAGCCTAAGCCTGCCTGGCAGAAAGACAATGCAAGACCCGCGCCGAGACGAGAACGCCCGGCTGCAAAACCTGCCGAGTCCCGAGCGACTCAGAAAACCATCAAACGCCGCGCGCCAAAGCCTGCTGCCTCTTAACCCCCCTCAGGGGCCTCTTTATTGATCCAGGCCAATTGCGCTAAACTCTTGGCCTGACTTTGATCCAAAAACGTAAGGCACACCTGATGAGCGAAGCATTAGACAATTCAGAGAACGAATCACAACCTATCCCAGACTTTAAACGACCCGGCGACGGCGAAAACGTCATCCCAGGTGAAATCCCAAATCCTTACGATATGCCTCTGGCCGACTTAAACCCCGTCAGTGCTCGACTCTTCAGCGAAGACAAACATTGGGATTATTTCAAGCGATTACGGGCAGAAGACCCAGTTCATTTCAATCAAACAGAACTTGCAGGACGGTACTGGTCTTTGACCGGTTATGATGAAATCAAACGAGTGGATTCTGATCACCACAATTTTTCATCAGCCCACGGTATTACCCTCGGATTCCCAATCGACGCCGAACTGCCTGAAGGCGCCCTCAACGTGAGCATGTTCATTGCAATGGACCCGCCGACCCATGATGTTCAGCGTAAAACGGTTTCCCCCGTTGTTGCGCCGAGCAATCTGGCCAAGCTAGAGGGGCTCATTCGCCAGCGCACACAATCTGTTTTAGACAGTATTCCTGTTAACCAACCTTTCGATTGGGTCGAGCTGGTTTCAATTGAACTGACAACGCAAATGCTGGCAACTTTGTTTGACTTCCCGTTCGAGGATCGACGCAAACTTACCCGATGGTCGGATGTTGCAACCGCTGTACCGGGCGCGGGCATTGTCGACTCGGAAGAGCAGCGTCGTGCTGAACTCATTGAGTGTTTGCAATACTTCACCCAACTTTGGGAGGAACGCAAGGTAAACCCCGGTAGCGATTTGGTTTCCATGCTCGCGCATGGTGAAGAAACCCACGATATGCAGCCGCTCGAGTTCCTCGGCAATTTGATCTTGCTCATTGTTGGTGGCAACGACACCACACGCAATTCCATGACCGGCGGCGTTTACGCGCTGAATCAATTCTCATCAGAGTTCGCAAAACTTAAAAGCAATCCAGCCCTGATCCCGAACATGGTCGCTGAGATCATCCGTTGGCAAACGCCGCTTGCTTATATGCGCAGAACCGCCAATCACGATATTGAATTGGGTGGTAAGGCCATCAAAGCTGGCGATCAACTGCTGATGTGGTATGTCTCGGGCAACCGGGACGAAACCGCGTTTGATCGCCCTAATGATCTCATCATCGATCGACCAAATGCTCGAGGCCACCTCAGTTTTGGTTTCGGTATTCATCGCTGCATGGGAAACCGGTTAGCCGAGATGCAACTGCGCATCTTGTGGGAAGAAATTCTCGAGCGCTTTGATGACATCCAGGTTTTGGCAGAACCGGACCGAACTTACTCTTCGTTTGTTAAGGGTTATACCAAGATGATGGTGACGGTGACGCCAAAATAGTCACACGCCATTAACGCAACGAGGACACCCTGATCTTCGCAAGGTCTTCAGTCTAACTGAGCACCTTGTTGTGCCACTTCAGTCACTTTTGGATGCATCGCCCGCTCTCCGCCCGGCTGATAAATCGACTGCGCGCGCGCCAAAACAGCTTCACGGTAATAGGCGACATCCTTAAATTCACCTTCGGCGTACAGACCCGCTTGGTCAAAGAAGTGCGATGAGGTTGGATCGCCGCTTTGTCCACCCGCTAATAAACTCTTTGCGCGCACCGTTTCGCCAAATTCAACCACCGCAACAAAACTATTCCCAGAAGCTCCATAGAGCTTTTCGGTACCCGCAAAACGTTTGGCACCAAAAGAGGCCAAAGCGCCCCATCGTCCGGATCCGAAACCAATGGCTAGACTCGTTCGCTCATCATCATGCGGCTGTAAGATATCGCCTGTTAAACGCTGTAGTCGATTCACCTCGCCCCATGGCTGTCGCCAATCGCCATAGCGCTGCGTGAGATCGTTTAACGTTCGCATCAACACTAAAATTCGTTCGCTCGGCTCAGAGCCCGTTCCAAAATAGTTGATCAGCGCCATCTCGCTCAAACCATCTGGGCGCTCTCCCATTGCAAGATACTGTAAGCCATAAAAATGGGCGAGGGTCATAGCGACGCTGTCAACGGAACTCCTTCGATCCCACGCTGCCAAGACCTCAGCGGCTGCCTGCACCTCGGGCGACACCACATCTGCTTCGGCAACCGCGGCTACCAGGCCAGGAATCAACTGTTCAAACCCAGGCAAATACGAATCATAAGCGGCCTCAAGCAGGCTTTCGAGCGTCCAATTTTGCGATTGCTTTAAAAGATTGACCGCATGAATTCCTCGAAAATTTTCTGCATCCGGCGCCATATAGACGGGGTAGTTACTTGGATCTGGACTCTCGGCGCCCGCTGCCGTAAACGGCGTTGAGTTACAGTTTTGAACCCACCCATTTACCGGGTTAATGACGTACACCAACTCCTCGAGCTCATGAACACCTTGCCAGTCCGTCGCCGGATTCGTCCCGGGCACCGGTTGACTATAATCAAAGGCCGGGTCGCGCCGCGGTACAAAATTACCGTGGAAGTAAGCAATATTATTATCGGCATCGGCGTAAACCGTGTTGTTCGAGGAGTTACGCCGGATGGCCATCATCTCCTGAAAACCCGCTAATCCTTGTTGCTTGGTTCGAACAAACGATTGAATGAGCGCCGGCACAGGATCCCAATTCATCGCGGTCGCCACCCAATGTCCACCACTTTCACCGGTAATGGGGCCATGATGGGTCCGATTCAACGTAACGGTGCGCGGCTTTAAGGTTTGACCATCGCGGTAGTTCAGCGTTTCTTGTATTTGGGTGACCCGTTTGAACACATCACCATACCGGTAAACGAGTACGCCATCTCGCTCGAGGACCTCTTCTAAAAATTCATCCATGAAATCCAATCGCGTCGAGGTGTGCATCCAGCCAGTTCTTTCGTTGAAGCCCTGATAGATGAAAAATTGGCCCCAAGTCACGCCTCCATACGCATTGAGCCCTTGCTCGCTCACCACATGTGCCTCGCCTCTAAAGTAAAAAGAGGTATGCGGGTTGATGAGAAATAATGGATTGCCGTTCTGGGTTAACTGAGCCGCGATCGCGATCCCGTTACTGCCACGCGGCTCTTCAAATTGATCCACCTCAGCCAATGTTTGGGGGTGAGAATCTAACGCCGCCGCTCCGATGACACTGGGCAAATCATAAAAAGCCCGTATCCCCGCTAAAGGAACGCGCTCGATATCCCCACCGATCGAGCCCTCACTGAAAAACAAGGGCATCCAGGGTTCAAAGCGGGTCAGTAATTTCGGTGCCACTTCGGGATGGGTTGCGAGATAGTAATTCAACCCATCCGCGAAACCCTGGCACAGCGCCTGCAGCCATTCTGGCGCCCCAGCATAGGCCGCTTTTGCCTCATCAAGTGTCATAAACAGACGCGCTCGAATATCGCTCGCGAGTGCCGCTTCGCCTTCGATTTCTGCCAGCCGACCGATGGCCCAAATATAATTTTGCTCGATCCTTGGAAAATCGTCCTCAGCCTGCGCGTAGAGCATTCCAAAGACCGCATCGGCATCGGTCTTGGCATAGATATGCGGCACACCAAAATCGTCTCGAATAATTTCGACCCGACGCGCCCGATCTTGCCAAGCACGAAGCTCGGCGGACTGCTCCGGGGCATTCGATGGCCCCGAACGCGACAGGCAACCCGATATCAAAAAGCTCAATAGGATCAATAAACAGGGCGCAGATCTCATAGTGCTTCATCCGAGGAAAACGAGTTACCATACTACTCCGGTCGGCAGCCTGCGCCTCAAAAAATTTTCGCTTGTCGCCGGCATCCGATGAGACCGCCGCATTACCGAACCTGCAGCAATCGAACCAATATAAAAGGAGACGCATATGAAGATTGGCTTATTTGGCATCAACATGAATCATCTCGCCCAGCCCAAAGAAGCAGCAATCATCGCGCAACATGCCGAAGCCTTAGGCTTTGAATCACTTTGGACTGGCGAGCATGTGGTGCTGCCAGACCCAAGAAAAGCGCCTTCACCCGCCGACCCCGATACGCCCATGGCGCATCCGCCCGCTTTTTTAGCCTATCTCGCCGCCTTGACCTCAACCATCAAACTGGGCACGGGTATTACGCTCGTGGCGCAACGCAACCCCGTGGTCCTCGCTAAAGAAATTGGCACGCTAGACCTCATTACGGAGGGCCGGTTGCTGTTCGGTGTTGGCGCAGGTTATCTTCATCAGGAATTTGAGGCCCTTGGCGTTGATTTCGACAGCCGAGGTCCGCGCACGGATGAAAGCATCGATGCTATGCGAGCCCTGTGGCGAGACCCGAAACCAAGTTTTCAAGGAAAGTACTATCGGTTCGATGGCATCCAAGCGCAACCTCGCCCCACTCGGCCTGAAGGCCCGCCATTGCATGTCGGCGGCGCAAGCCCAGCTGCCCTGCGACGAACCGTCACAAAAGCCCATGGCTGGTACGGATTTGCAATGGACGTTGCAACTGCTGGTAAAACCATCGCGCGGCTCAGAGCCGCTGAGGCGCGTCATGAACGCCCGAATTGGCTAGGTGATATTGAGATCAGTGTTACGCCGCCCAAGCCACCGACGAAGGCGATGGTTGAAGACTATCGAGCCCTTGGCGTGTCACGCGTCATTCCAATGCTCGGATTTTACCCGCAGGTGTCGATGATGTTTGATCTCGAAAAGCTCGCAGCCGAACTGATTCAAAGCTGAGTTGTTGGCAAGTCTGGGCGCCAAAGGTTTCTTGGTATCTTTGGTCTGCTCAACTAAGCCCAGAAACGTAATTTTAGGCCGGTGAATCCAATTACAGACAACCTTAAATTGGAAACCAGGCAATCCGCTAATAGGAGGGAAGCAGCATGATTGATTTAACAGGAAAAGTCGCCGTCGTCACCGGCGCGAGCAAAGGCATCGGCAAAGGCATTGTCGAAGGTCTTTGCGAGTATGGTTGCACGGTCTACTTTACCGGCCGCAGCACCAGCCCAAAGGTTCCGCCCGCGCCCATGACCATCGAAGCCACCGCCCGCTCCGCCAATCAGCTCGGCGGCAAAGCGATTCCGGTTTGTCTGGATCACAACGATGATGCAGCGGTTGGCGCCCTCTTCGAGCGAGTTGATCAAGAGCAAGGTCGTTTGGACATTTTGGTTAACAACGTCTATCAGATCCCCAACCCCCCAGCGATGAACAAGGGCTTTTGGGAGCATCCAATTTCGGTTTGGGATGATCAGTGCGGGGTTGGCCTTCGAGGCTATTACACAGCCAGTGTGTTCGCAGCCCCCCTTATGATCCGGCGCCAACAGGGCCTCATCGTAAACATCTCGTCGCGAGGCGGACGTGAATATGTATTCAGCGCGAGCTACGGCGTCGGAAAAGCAGGGGTTGACCGAATGGCACAAGATTTTGCCCTTGAACTCAAACCTCATGGCGTCTCAGCCGTGTCCCTCTCACCGTCTAAGGTTAAAACCGAGTTCATTCTGGAAATGGTTGCAGCCGGAAAAATGTCGCTGGACAGCAATGATGCGCAATCGGTTCGACTCAGTGGCCGCGCAGTCGCGGCCCTCGCCACGGATTCGGCGTTGACCGAACTCAGCGGGCATATTCTGACCGTGACCGAGGTTCAAAACCGCTATAACCTTATTGATCCAGATTAGACTGCCTCGCCCGGGTACGACTCGCGTCTTCGACAAAGAACGACAGGACCGCGTCGTTAATCAGCGCTCGGAGGGCTGGGCGCGAGACCTCACCCGACAGACCGAAGCGCTTTGCCAAGTTCGAAAATTGCGGGGCATCGGAATAATCAAAGTGTTTGGTGCCCGCTTCTAACTGTTTCTGGCCCAAAGGGGACGCGCTCAAAAACTTATCCAACTTTTTGTAATTCACTGGATCATCCCAAGCCGCCTGTCCCAGATAGTAAAACGGCTTGGGCGTGCCGGCGGTAATCACCTCGGGCGGCACCGGCACCATCCAACCATCTAAAGCCATCGACTTAGCCACTCGAGCGTCTTGTACAGCCAACATCAGCGCCGTGGCGCCGCCGAAGGAATGGCCAAACACGCCAACGTCGTCGGTTGCAATATTGGCCCACAAGCTACCCGCCTCAACGCTACGGCGGGCGATTTCATCAAGGACGAAACTAAGATCCGCGACCCGAGTTTTCAACTGGGGTAATCGAAAAGCCCAAAACGCATCCCCGGTCCGATTTTCGGTGTCCGATGACCGATAATCTGCAACCGTCCCATCGGCAAAAATGGTCAAATAAGCGTCATAGGCGTGATCGACACTGATTACGATAATCCCGTGACTGGCCAAGAGCTCTGCTTGGATCGTGTTCTGATTCTTCATGCCACTTAAGCCATGGGAAAACAAAACCAATGGCCGCTTTTGCGCCTGCCGTAACACGGGCGCATTTAACATCGAGTTCGTTTGCACTCGCTGCATATGCGCGACCATGAACCGCGGCAGACCCGACTGGTACGAAATCATATCCAGACGCCGTTCTGGATGATCCAGGTAAGGCTGCCGGAGCGAATCATCGCTTGCTTCTGCCGGATACCAAATCTGGCCAGACAAGCGGCGTTTGTCACCTGGGTCCTCGGTGAACGGCTCCTCACGCGCCTCATCGACCCACTCAAAAAACTGCGTGCCGACTGCGTGAGGACCTGAAGGCACCGGCAGATCATCCAACGGGAACACTTTCGATACCAGGGTAGAGCAGCCCGACCCGAGCAACCCCAAAATAACCGCGGCAATTGATTGACGTTTCATCATCATCCTTGTTTCTCTCAAAGTGTCTCGCCACTGATTTGGACCCAGTCGAAACAGCGCCTTACACCGCACAAGC
>ENA-UOXV01004954-UOXV01004954.1-marine-metagenome-genome-assembly--contig:-NODE-4954-length-14966-cov-4.704245_pt1 | contig 14966 bp, 13 predicted proteins | sample MGYA00238165_ERZ766961 | MGnify/ENA primary metagenome ERZ766961 (study PRJEB28924, sample SAMN03173240) | marine metagenome | biome: Marine; feature: Water; material: Subsurface seawater | place: North... | reverse complement strand
CAAATATGAGCTTAAACAATACTTTACTTTGGCCACAGGAACTTGTCCTCAATGCGCATAGCCCTTGTAGTATTATTATCCTTATTGAGCGCTTTTCAACTTTTGGCTCAAGATTGTGTAATCAAAGGGAAAATTATTGATGAACATGGTCATGAATTACCCGGTGCAAGTGTGGTCATTATGAACTCCACAACTGGTGTAAATAGTGGTTCATCAGGTGATTTTGTTTTGAAAACACCTTGTTTAAACCAATATAGACTTCAGTTTAGTTTTTTGGGATTTGAGAGCAAAGACACGGTTATAAATTCCCATGAAGCACATCTGATAATAGTTCTAAAATCAAAATCTCAACATTTACATGAATTTGTAATATCCGAAAAAATTGATAATAATCAATCCTCTTTGTCAACAGAGACCTTAAGTTCTGAAGAACTATTGGTAAACGATCAAGGAACTTTAGCGAAAAACTTAGAGCAAATCCCTGGAATTCAAACCATAAATGTAGGCGTTGGTATTGCTAAACCTGTTTTAAGAGGAATGTCCATGAACCGACTTTCAGTAGTGGGAAATGGAGTAAAACAAGAAGGGCAGCAGTGGGGAGCGGATCATGGGTTAGAAATGGATCAGTTTGATGCTGAGAATGTGGAAATCATTAAAGGTTCTTCTACCTTAAAATATGGTTCGGGTTCGGCTTCAGGAATTGTAAACGTATTGCCTTTTAGTATTCCAACCAAAGACACTCTTTCTGGAGCTATACGGTCTGTTTACAAATCGAACAATAATCATTGGGGAGTTTCTGGTGTTGCCCGTTTTAGGAAAAATGCTTGGTTTTCCAGAGTTCGATTAACAGCACAAGAGTTTGGCGATTATCGAGTTCCGGCAGATTCATTTATTTACAACCGCTACGAATTGCCTTTATATGACCAACAACTGAAGAATACTGCTGGAAACGAATATAATGGAAGCGCAGAATTAGGCTATCAAGGTACCAACTTTACAACCAGACTTACAGCTTCTTCATACAACTTAAAAGCTGGGATTTTCCCAAAAGCTAAAGGGCGGTACATTGCATCAGGGCACAATACAGATTTTTTAGAAATGGCAAAAGTTCTATTGCCAAAATATGGAGATAAATTCCCGCTACCTAAAAAGGCCCTTCCAAAATGGTTAGTAATGATTTTTGGGCCTTTGACGAATAAAATGCTTACTCGTAAGTTTATTCGAAACAATATTAATGTTCCATGGAATGCCGATAATTCTAAAATTAAAAAAGAGTTAGGCATTAAGTTTAAGTCATTGAAAGAAACCATGGAAGATTCATTTGATGCACTCATTAAAGAGGGCGTTTTGAAGGTAAAATAAATTCTTAAATCACATTTTAGTAGCTTAAATTGCGACCATGAAAAAACTACTAATTATCATTTTTTTCCTTTCTTCTCTTTTCACATATTCACAAATAGATATTAAATCTAATTCTATAAATCATTATTATGATGGAATTGAGGCTCTGAAATTATTGGCTTGGGGCACAGATAGCACTTTTGAAATTATTACCTGGAACATAGAACGGTTTCCTAAAAATGGGCAAACTACAATGGACTCTGTAGGCAAAATAATTTCATCCATAAATGTTGATTTATGGGCGCTTCAAGAAATAGACGATTCTAATAAACTTAAACAAGCCATAGCTTCGTTGGCGGATTATAAAACCGCGTTTGGAACTGGATATTTCGCAGGTTTGGCATATGTGTATAATTCTAAGACGTTGAACAACGTTAAAATATCAAGCTTATTTACCGAGAGACAATATTGGAATGCGCTCCCAAGGGCTCCTTTGGTGCTTTCTTTTACTTACAACGACTCATCAATGAAGGTGGTCAATAATCATTACAAATGCTGTGGAAATGGAACATGGTCTAAATCTGACCCCAACGATGAAGAGAGTAGGAGATATAAAGGCCATCGTTTAATAATGGATTATGTAGACTCCTTGTGGAATGATGATCGAGTAATGGTAGTAGGTGATTTGAACGATATACTAACAGATAATAAATTCAATAATATTTTTCAAAATGAATTGGATGATACTTCTAGTTATCGGTTTGTTGATTTATCGATTGCAACATCGGCAAGCAGTAATTGGTCCTATCCTTCTTGGCCCTCACATCTCGATCATATTCTTATCAATCAACCATTAATAAAACAATTTAAACTAGCCACATCTGAAGTAAGCTGTATCAAAGTTGATCAAAAAATGACGGGTTGGAGTGCTTATGATAGAATGATATCTGACCACAGGCCTGTAGGATTTAAATTTGAGTTTTTAATGAAGGAAAATCCAAAAGACACAACAATAGAAGATACGACCAATTCATTAAACTGGCTTAGCAATGAACTGAACTATAGAATATATCCTAATCCTACGCCTTCTTCTATAACCATTCAGACAAAAGACAATCAGTTGTTTACAAGAATTGTAATCCAAGATATGTCGGGAAAAACAGCCGAGAGAATTATAGAAATCGAAAATAGCGAAGCAAGTGAATGGCAAATAGATTTGCCCAATTCTGGAACCTATTTAGTGCAATTTTGGAATAGAAATACTTTACTTAGAACTGAGAAAGTTATAAGACTAGAGTAATATCTAACTGGATATTAAACTTAATTAGAGAAATTGAAAATATTGAAATGCTAAAACAGTTTGGAGGGCAGTTAAAAAAAGAAGACAAATTGTCTTTTGCAAGATCCGAAAGATGGAATGGGAAAGTTTTTGAAAATTATTCAAAAACAACCATGGACATGAGTTTGAAAACTTTGCCCGGATTAATTCAGGAGAATTTTAAAGGACGAAAACATAGAGGTCCCAAACAAAATCTCCCAATTACTCCTTTTAATTCTGACTTGTTTAAAAAAGATGATGAATTAAAATTCGTTTGGTACGGTCATTCAGCTGTTCTGCTACAAATAGATAATAAGAACCTATTGATCGACCCCATGTTGGGTCCCGATGCCTCACCAATTGGTCCTGTAAGAACCAAACGTTATTCTGAAGGTTCACTTGATGTGATTGATTCATTGCCAAAAATTGATGCCGTATTGTTGACTCATGATCATTACGATCACCTTGATTTGAAGAGTATAGAAAAACTTAAACCAAAAGTTGATACTTGGCTTGTTGGGCTTGGAATAGGACGCCATTTAATAAAATGGGGAATCCCAAAAGAACAAATAACCGAGTTTGATTGGTGGGAGGAAAAGTCGTTCAAAGACCTAGGGCTAGTTTTTACACCTTCACGGCATTTTTCTGGAAGAGGATTAACAGATCGTGCCAAATCATTGTGGGGTGGTTGGGTGATTCAGGGTAAAGCAGAAAAGGTTTATTGGTCAGGAGATGGAGGTTATGATACCCATTTTAAGAAAATTGGTGAGCGTTTTGGACCTTTTAATTTAGGTTTTATCGAATGTGGTCAGTATCATAAACTGTGGCATGAGATACACATGTATCCGGAGGAAAGTGTGCAAGCAGCAATTGATTCAAAAGTGGAAAAAACAGTTCCCGTTCATTGGGGAGGTTTTACATTGGCCTTACACAATTGGAAGGAATCAATTGATCGTTTTGTAGCTAAAGCGGAAAAAGAAAAAGTCTTGTTTTTAACCCCGAATTTGGGAGAAGTTGCTCATTCGAATTCTGACACAAAATTGTGGTGGAAAGATTTTGATTAAAGAAGAAGAATATGTTCATGTCAATAACAATCTTTGCATTAATAATAAAATACATGAAACACATTCTAACTTTTACCATTACCCTTTTTCTATTCAGTACAAGCTTTGCTCAACTTCCAAATTTGGCAACTGACATTTGCCCAATTTTAATAGGCGAGAAGCTTCCTTCCGTTAAAGTCAAAAACGGGAATGGAGAGTCCATTCTATTATTGGATTCACTGGCAGCTAAACCCACGGTAATCATATTTTACCGAGGAGGCTGGTGTCCGTTTTGTAATCGTCATTTGGCAGAAATAGGATTACGATTAAAAGAGATTGAAGCATTGGGATATCAAGTAATCGCAATTAGTCCAGATGCACCAGAAAAACGTGAGGAAACAATTTCTAAAAATGAATTAGAATATCAAATCTATTCGGATGGAGATGGCAGTTTTTCGAAAGCCATGGGAATTGCCTTTTCAGCTCCAGAACGTTATGGAGAAAGGTTGCTGGAATATAGCGCCAACCAAAACAAAGGATATTTACCCGTTCCATCTCTGTTTGTAGTCAATAGGGAAGGAGTAATTCGCTTTTCTCATGTAAACCCCATGTACAAAGAACGATTGAGTGTAGATGTGCTTATGGCTGTTTTGAAATCACGATAACATTAAAATCCCATTTGGTTTCTTTTCTTTCTTGAACTAGGCCATTCATTTCATTCAAGATGACTCCTGAAAAATCAGGATAAAAAAAAGCCCCAAAAGGGGCTTTTAAAATCAAATATGAAATTGAAACTATTTTTGAATAATAACCTTTTTTACACTAACCTGTGCACCTTGGACTATTCGAAGTAAATATTGTCCATTATAAAGTGTTTTAGTATCAATATACCAGATAGTACTTCCTTGTTTAAGGGTTGAAGATCTAACCACTTCACCTTTTAAAGTAACTAGTTCTAATTCAATATTATTTTCAACCAATCCGCTAGCCTGAACAGCTACAAAATCTTGTGCAGGATTTGGGAAAACACTAAAGTTTGTATTTAATTGAATTCCTTGGTAGTCAACAGAAGTTGTTGATTTATAGATTTCTACCGTTTCAGAAATTGAAGTTACATTTCTTCGAGCCCAATTCCCATAAAAAGTAGGACCAACGGCATATGGGTATGCAGAATTCCACTCTTTATCAACAGTACAGAAATAGGCATAAATTCCATTAGGGTATTCAGGTGTAATACAAAATCGCCCGTTGTGTTCATCTAAATGACCATTCGTAGACTTGTACTCATAATCTTCACGGTAATGTCCAAGAGGATATGTTGTATTCACTGCTGGCCCGTCTGTAACATCACTACCATCTGCATAATGCGTTCTAACAGTTACATTTCTTAATTTGTAAGACGAATTAATTCGAGTAATACCACCTGTCCCATCCGTATTGGCATGACCATATGCTCCATATATTGGGAATCCGTCATAAGCAAACCCGATTAATGGGGAATGTTTGGTAGAGTCCATTGTATAAAGTCCATCTGCATCATAAAGATTACAAATTGTGGAAACAACTGTTTGATCTAATTTAAAAGCAGAAGGATTTTGATGGTGATGATAGTTTCCCATAGCAGGATGACCTTTAGAACAATCAAAACCATCCATTTCGGCCGGTACGGCATCGCGATTCCAAACTCCGTCTCCACGTCCACCACTAGGTCCACCTTGGTCCTTAGCCGCACTTAAACTATAAGAAACTCCATCTCGGTAATCAAAAAGGGCAACTCCATTTACAAATACACCAATATTTCCAGCTGTACTTGCTGTCGGTGTTCCTGTATTCTTTGCAGGATTTAATGGAATTTGAAAAATAACATCCTGATCGCTAGCCAATGATGGGTTGCCGTCTAAAAATGGCCCAGTTGCATAGGCGGGAATACCGTGGGTATTGATATATACATAGTCGTTAGAATATTGTACTTTTTGGACATTAGCCAGTACATTGTCTTTAATGGCAGTAGAGTTTCCTGAAACATAATGACTGCCATATAGGGTAGTGTTTTGTAGCCAAGAAGTTATAGCAGGATTCGTTTGTCCGCTAACAGAAAGAATTAATCCGAGACTTGCAGCGGTAAATAATAATTTTTTCATAGGAATATTAGAGTTTGTTTAATTATTAGACGATGATATGAAATAAAACTTTCGTTTAGTTTTATTTTATATTTCTAGGGTAAGAATAATTTGGGTTGAAAAGAAATTCCTTGTCAGTTAGAGTTAGCATAAAAGCAACTAGGTCAATTCTGTCGTTATCAGTTAGTTTTAAGTTGGTTTTAATGTCACTTTTAGGATTTTTAGATGTAGAAATTTTAGAACTGTAATGCCTCAGTACTTCACTTAAACTCTTCATTCTACCATCATGCATATAGGGTTGGGAGAATTCAATATTTCTTAGTGTGGGAATTTTAAACTGTAAAGAATCCTCATTTACTCGAGTTATTTTGAATCGCCCTACATCCTTAAGATTAGTATCGATTGTTAATCCGTTACTTGCAAAACCTCCATTTGTGAATAATGGTTCTGTATGACAGCTATTGCAAAGTTTTGTAAATAGCTTATAACCATTAGCTTCTTGTTCGTTGAATTTTATTTCACCTCGTTTTACCTTATCATATTTCGAGTTGGCAGAAACTAGTGTAAGTTGAAACTGTGCCATAGATTTTAGCATTCGTTGACTAGTGATAAGTGAATCACCAAAAGCTTTATAAAATTGATGAGGATAGTTATTGTCTTTTTGCAACTTCCTAATCACATGATTAAGTTCTTCACCCATTTCTGCTGGGTGAGAAATGGGTGCAAGAGCTTGAACTTCAATGTTGTTTATTGCACCATCCCACATGAAATGTTTGTTCCAGGCCAAGTTTATTAATACGGGAGAATTCCGTGTTCCTATACTATCATTTATTCCATGGCTCAATGCATGATCAACATGGGTAAATGCTGTAAATGAAAGATGGCAATTTGCACAAGAAATAGAGTTGTCAGCAGAAAGTATAGGATCGTAGAAAAGCTTTCTCCCTAACTCAACTTGTATATTGCTTAGAGGATTGTCTTTGAAATTATAATGTGGTTTTGGCCAACTGCTTGGATATTGAAGAACCTTTTTATCTGTTTCAGACAAACTAAATCCAATCAATAACAATGGGAATACAAGTACTGATAGTATCCGAATGCTATTTTTCATAAAGTTGGAAACATTTTACGAGCAATTCCGAAAGAGCTTGTGCGTCTGCTCCTGGAGACATAACTCTTGTCAGCTTTACTGTTTCAGAAGATCGAAAGAACAAATCGAGGTCAAAAGCAATCTTTATTTCATTTCTGGAATTACAAGGAATAGAAATGTTTTGAACGGTCTGAAAAGGAGGGAGGTAGCCACCTAAATGATATTCAAAAACATCATTAACCTGATTAGAATCGAGATAATTTCCTTCAATTTTAAAATTGATATATCCACTTTGCCAAGTCCAATACATTCCTTTTGTTGGATCTAAATCACCGGCTAATGCACCCGAAACATTGGTTAAACTGTCAATTCCTAATTGAAACTTTATTTCATCGAAATCTCCTTCAATTGAATCTAATTGCCAAATGGTTGTTAACGGATTATTAATATCAATTAAATGGTGTTTCTTTTTCCAAGTATACTGTAGTAATCCATTTTTATAAAGACTGAAATTACTAATGTAAAACTTTAGGTTGGTTATCGTTAACTGTTGTTTATTAGGTGTGTTAAGATTTTCGTTTAGTTCAATCGTGTGAATACTAATTAAAGGAGATATTGATATTTTTACGTTATGTTGACCTAATGCAATCCTAGTTAGACCAAACATTATTACCATGGTAAATACAGCAGAATTAATTAGGCTTTTAAGATGGTAACACTGTTCTTTTTCCAATAGCATGAATTTCAACTTAGCTTTGTCTTTTCTTTAGACGATAAAATTTCACTTTTCCTTCTTTTCTTGATTAGCAAAAAATGAAATCATTTAAAAATCAAAAATAAACGGGTGGAGGTGCATTTCACAATTGATTCAAGAATCTTTTTAGAATGGAATTCATCTCTAAACTCGTCTAAATTTAATAACATCAATTATAATTAATCTATGAGAAACTATATTTTGTTATTTTCTATAATGGTATTCAGCAATAGCCTCTTTTCGCAAAGAGACAGTCTGCCTAACATTTTATTGGTCATTGCTGATGATATTGGAGTTGATATGCTTAACGGATATGGGTTTGGTGGCGCAAAACCTTCAACTCCAACAATAGATAGTTTAAGAAGCGTTGGCATCACTTTTGAAAATGTATGGTCGGCTCCGGCTTGTACACCAACTAGAGCAGCAATAATGAGTGGGAAATTTGGAGTAAAAACTGGAGTGCTTAAAGCTCCAGGCCATTTAGATACCTCAAATACATCATTATTTAGAGCATTACCTTCTGTTTATGAGAGTGCATTAGTTGGTAAATGGCATATTGCTCAACCCATTGACAATACTCACCCTACACAGCATGGTGTAATTTATTATGCTGGGGAAATGGAATCTGGAGTAGCTGATTATTTTAAATGGAATTTAGTTGAAAATGGTATTGCTAAACAAGATACCAACTATGTTACCAGCGTATTTACAGACAAATCGTTAGCTTGGTTAAAAGGTAAGCCCGAGCCGTGGTTGTTATGGCTTGCCCATGTGGCTCCTCATTCACCATTTCATACTCCGCCGGCTAATATGTATAGTACGACACCTGTAAATAACAACAGGCAAAAATACATGGCAATGATAGAGTCTTTCGATTTTGAACTAAATCGGCTCATTCAGTCCATCCCAGATTCGGTGATGGAAAATACAGTGATTATAGTACTTGGAGATAATGGAACTCCGGGTAATTTTTTACAGGACTATCCAACTGGACATGGTAAAGGAACCCTATATGAGGGTGGCATTCGAGTTCCTATGATCATTGCTGGAAAAAATGTTAACCGAAAAGGTCAAAGGGAAAAATCTCTTATTCATGTAGCTGATTTGTATAGTACAATGCTTGTGTTGGCTGGAGAAGAACTCAGCGGTGGGATATACAATAGCTTAAGCTTTGCTCATTTGTTGAATTCAAGCACAAAAGATGATTCACCTACTCGTGATTATAATTATTCGGAAATAGAGTCAACTGTTAATGGATGGACGATAAGAGGCAAACAATACAAACTGATTGAATTTCAAGACGGCACTCAAGAATTTTACGATTTGCTTATTGACTCATTAGAGACAAAAAATTTAATTAGCCAATTGAGTGCCGGTCAAACTACAATAAAAGAAGATTTAGAATTAGAAGCTAAAAATATTAGGTCAAACTGGTCCTGTAGAGATTATATTAAAAATGGAGATGAAGTAGGTATAGATTGTGAGGGCTCATTCTGCCAACCTTGTGTCAATTCTATAAAAGAGGAAAATGCAAGAGTTTGGAAGTTATTTCCAAATCCTGTGGTAGGAGATCGAGTTTATTTTAGCCAGTCAATTTCCTTTTCTGTCTTTGATTTAATGGGAAATGAAATTGCCAATCACTCCAATGTAAAATCATTTGATATTTCAGTGTTAGAGCGTGGAACTTATCTTATTAAAGATGTTAAAGGGGAGATAGTTAGACTGGTTGTTCCTTAATGATTATTTCAATTTAAGAATTTCAATTTTATCTAATACAGAATTAGCTTTTGCCGTCAATTCATCGCTCAAGGTTCTATTTGTACTAGAAAGTTTAAATGCTTGTTCTAAAAGTTTTTTATACTCAGTTTCGAGTTTTTCTAATTCTGTTTTCTTTTTAAATAGTCCAAACATTTTGTTTAATTAATAAAATTTAATACTTAGCTAAATTACTTTATTCCAGACATTCCTCCGTCAACCTTTAATATTTGACCTGTAATCCAACTTGATTTATCTGAGAGTAAAAATTTTGCCATTTCTGCTATATCATTTGGTGAGCCAATCCTTTTCAATGGATGTCTTTCATTATTCGCTTCTATTTTCTTTTCGGTATTCAATAGTTTTTCAGCCAATTTTGTGTCAATTAATGAAGGAGCAATGGCATTCACTCTGATTTTAGGAGCGAATTCTGCCGCTAGAGCTCTAGTTAAACCTTCTATAGCACCTTTAGAAGTAGATACTTTCGAATGAAAATTGTAGCCAGTTTGCACAGCTACAGTCGAAAACAATACAATAGAACTAAGGTCTGATTTTTTAAGATTTGGGAGAACAGATTGAATTACTCGAATTGCTCCTTCCACTTGTAACCGAAAATCTAAAACAAAATCTGTCGGTTCTATTCGACCGAACGGCATTAAATTTATTGAGCCTGGGCAATACGCAATTCCATCTAAAATTTCGGGAAGACCCTCTAAGTCAATATCAGTTTCCAAAGCATTAAAAAATTGAAAATGCTCATCATGTTGAAATTTATCGTGCTTATGATAGGTTCCAAAGACTTCGTGACCATCCTTTTTTAATAAATCAAAAAGACATGCGCCAATTCCAGAACTAGCACCAATTATTAAGTAATTCTTCATGTTAGTGAATTCTAAAGTGCTTCGGGAAATAGGTGTTTATTTTAATATTAGTTGCTTTTAAATCATGCAATAAATTGAAAAGCCCGAAGAATGTTCTGTTTACATAAATGAAGTGCCTTGAACCTCTATTACCATTCATTTTTCTGAGTTCACTATTCTTTGATAATTCTTGAGCTAGGTCAGATATTTGGCTAAAAAATAATTCGTCAGAAAAATCAAAATACTCATTTTGAAAAGGACGAGTAAAAAGGCTTAACAAGCGATGAAACATAGTTGTGAAAAAAGCAATTTCTTCTTTAGAATCATTTTCCCTTAATATTTCTAATTCGTAAAGCTTTGCTTTGAACTTAACAGGGTTTTCCAAATTTTCTTTCTGGGCCAATTGAAAGTAGGGGGTATAAAACTCTTCAGGAATGGTTTTGATACAACCAAAATCCAATACAACCAATTTACCCTTTTCACTCACCAAGAAATTACCAGGATGCGGGTCTGCATGAAATTTCCTTAATTCGTGGATTTGAAACATGTAGAAGTCCCAAAGGGCTTGCCCCAACTTATTACTTAAATCCTGATTTTGGTTATTGAAATCCACCTCAGACAAATGCTTTCCATGCATATAATCCATGGTGATTACCCGTTTTGAAGATAGTTCTTTATAATAATTCGGGAATTCTAAATTCTCTATTTCACTGCAGGCATTTACCATTTCTAAACTTTCAGAAACCTCCATCAAATAGTCTGTTTCGTCCATCAGTTTTTCTTTGACTTCGGTAAAATAGGTGTCAGAACCTTTTCCTTTGATATTAAACATTTTCATGGCAATAGGCTTAACCATTGCTAAATCGCTACCAATACTTTCAGCTACACCAGGGTATTGAATTTTTACTGCCAATTCCTTTCCATTCAATTTTGCTTTATGCACTTGGCCAATACTTGCAGCGTGAATAGAGTTAGGATTAAACTCATCAAAAATATCGTTAGGCGACTTCCCAAAATATTGTTTAAAGGTTTTGAGAACCAGAGCCGCGGAAAGGGGAGGGACAGAAAATTGTGAGAGCGAAAAGGTATCAGCATAGACTTTTGGAAGAACGTTTTTATCCATGCTCAGCATTTGAGCCACTTTAAGAGCGCTGCCTTTTAAGTTTTTTAATCCATCGTAAATATCGTCGGCATTGGCTTTGTCTAGCTTTTCTCGCGCTTGTTCTTCAGAATCGGAAATTTTGTTGCCGTAATATTTAATGTAGTTTGCCCCAACTTTGGCTCCAGTTTTTAGGATTTTTGAAGCTCGCTGAATTTTAGAAATGGGAATTTTATCAATAGTTTCCATATCAGTGGGTCATTATTTTTTCTTTGAAGAGGAATTTACCTAGATCAAAAACACTATTTAAAGTTGAATTGTCGAGTAAAGCAAAGCTTGTAGTAATTGACTTTTCAATAAACACATCTGTTTTTTCAAAACCTTTGGAAGAATCGTCTAACCAAAACTTTAAGGTGAACAAGAATTGCCCCCATGCACCTTCAAACAGAGCTTTATCTTTAAATTTTTGAAGTTTTTCTTCCGGTAGGTCTGGAGTTTCAATATTCAATTCTTCAATGAAAGTGTGAAACGATTTTTTGAGTTCAGATAAGGTTGAAATAGCAGACAACACGTTTTTATCTTCTTCCAAGGTAAAAACCACATAACTTCTGTTTGCCTTCAGTATTTCAAAAAAGGTAAAATAAAAGCTGAGCAGTTTGTTTGCTGCATCGAATGAATGGTATTCTTCATTTTCGTTCAATAGGGAAGTGGTGTTCTCAAAAAACGCTTGAAACACCGATTTTTCGATAGCCTTAAAGGAACCATAATGATCGTAAAATTCCGATTCGGGAAGTTTTAATTCTTGTACAAATGAGTGAATGTTTTTTGGACGTTCTCCTGTTTTTAGAACAAAATCCATGTAAGCTTCTCTTAAGCTAATTTTTGGGTCAATCTTTTTTCTTGCCATATCTATTAATACAGCTCAACTCAAATAAAGTTTTAAGATTCATAGAAATTGAAGAACTATCCTGTTAATTTTCCGAAAAAAGCTATTTTCACGCTCCATTAATAAAAACAAATTTCATGTCAAAATATTCAGCTTCAATTCAAGAAAATAAACAACGATACTTAGACGAATTATTCGATTTACTTCGAATTCCTTCTGTAAGTGCAGATCCTGCTTATAAAGCAGATGTGTTTAGAACAGCTGATGAAGTAGCAAAACGATTAAAAGAGGCTGGTGCTGATAATGTAGAGATTTGTGAAACACCTGGTTACCCAGTTGTTTATGGAGATAAAATTATAGACCCTTCCAAGCCAACAGTATTGGTTTACGGGCATTATGATGTACAACCAGCCGATCCCATTGATCTTTGGACATCTGGCCCATTTGAGCCGGTAATTAAAGAAACACCAATTCACCCAGAAGGAGCCATTTTTGCTCGTGGAGCATGTGATGATAAAGGTCAAATGTACATGCATGTTAAAGCCTTCGAATTGATGATGCAACACAATTCTTTGCCTTGTAATGTTAAGTTTATGATAGAAGGAGAAGAGGAAGTTGGTTCTCAAAATTTAGAATGGTACGTAAAACGCAATCATGATAAACTGGCTAATGATGTTATCCTAATTTCTGATACAGGAATCTTAGCCAATGATATTCCCTCTATAACTACTGGACTAAGAGGTTTGGCTTATATGGAGGTTGAATTAACGGGGCCAAATCGTGATTTACACTCAGGACTATACGGTGGGGCAGTGGCTAACCCGATTAACATTCTAACTAAAATGATAGCATCTCTTCAGGATGCCGATAATAAGATTACTATTCCTGGGTTTTATGATAAAGTAGAAGTACTAAGTTCTGAAGAACGTGCTGAAATGGCGAAAGCTCCTTTTAGTTTAGACGCTTATAAAAAGGCTATAGATATTGGAGACGTTCATGGAGAAACTGGTTATTCAACTATGGAACGGAATTCAATTCGTCCAACCTTGGATGTAAATGGAATTTGGGGAGGTTATGCTGGCGAAGGAGCCAAAACGGTTATTGCTTCGAAAGCTTCTGCTAAAATATCTATGCGATTAGTTCCTGATCAAACTCCAGACGAGATTTCTGAATTGTTTGAAAAACATTTTAAAGCCATTGCACCTAAAAGTGTGAAAGTAAAAGTAACTGCTCATCATGGCGGTCATGGTTATGTAACACATACTAACGATCATGCATATAAGTCTGCAAGTAGAGCTTACGAGACTACATTTGGAAAGAAACCAATTCCCGTTCGTTCTGGAGGAAGTATTCCAATTGTAGCACTTTTCGAAAAAGAACTTAAATCAAAATCTATCCTTATGGGATTTGGTTTGGATAGTGACGCCATACACTCACCAAACGAACATTTCGGAGTTTTCAATTACTTGAAAGGAATTGAGACTATTCCATTTTTTTATGAGTTTTTTGCTGAAGGGGAGTAGCTTATTGTTTTATCATCCTAAGCCGCTGCGTATCCGTTTCAGAAGTAATCTCTAAAAAAGATATTCCGTTAAGTGTGAAGGGAATAAACAAAGGGTGAATGAATTGGCTGAAAAGAGAGATTGAATAGCTGCTAACAATAGAAAGAAGGAGGATACTTAGACATCATAAAGTTACTTAATCAAGTATAAAAAAGATAGATAAAAGTAATAATTGTGATTCTTTCGATGATACTTTTTGAAAGACTAATACCTACAAATAATTAAAAGTGCAACAACTAAGTAGAAATGTGCTAATTTGAAAGGTTTGAAATCCCCATCTTTGGTTCAGTAAAAAATTGAATCGTTATGGAGAACAAGAGAAGAGCATTTTTAAAAAAAGCAGGAGCAATAACTGCAGGACTAGGAGTCTTACCATTTATATCCTTGGATGCTTTTTCTAAAGAAAAAGAAATTCAATCTTGCTCACCATGCACGTTAGATTACTATGGAGAAGGTCCTTTTTACACACAAAATCCTCCGCTATTGAGCAATGACCAATTAGCCAAGTCCAGTGAAGCCGGTGAGCGAATGATTATTAGCGGTAGAGTTACCAATTTAGATTGCACAGAATTTATTGCCGATGCCGTCATAGACATCTGGCATGCGGATGATTCTGGTGCTTACGACAATTCTGGATACAATTTAAGAGGTAAAGTAAAATCCAATAGCCAAGGTTATTATCTATTTGAGACGATAAAACCTGGTAAATACTTGAACGGAAGTAAGTTTAGGCCATCTCACATACATTTTAAAATAACCGCCCCGGGTAAATCGGTTCTAACTACACAGTTATATTTTGACGGGGATAGCAGTATTCCAAACGATGCAGCAGCTTCTATAAAATCAGGAACTTATGATGCAAGTGATCGCATAATTTCATTGACCAAGAAAAATTCTAAATGGGAAGGTACGTGGGATATTGTAGTGGCTGGAGACGGAGAAACAATTGATGTTGGTACATCGATAAGTCATATCGACAAAGGAATGATTTACAGCCTTTTTCCTAATCCATTTAAAAAAGAACTTACGGTAAAATTCGGAATTTTCAAGCCATCAAATGTTACTTTAGCTATGTACGATATTACAGGTAAACGAGTAGATTACTTGGAAAAAGGACAATTGGAGGCAGGTAAGTACG
>ENA-UOXV01004948-UOXV01004948.1-marine-metagenome-genome-assembly--contig:-NODE-4948-length-14975-cov-5.615282_pt1 | contig 14975 bp, 10 predicted proteins | sample MGYA00238165_ERZ766961 | MGnify/ENA primary metagenome ERZ766961 (study PRJEB28924, sample SAMN03173240) | marine metagenome | biome: Marine; feature: Water; material: Subsurface seawater | place: North... | reverse complement strand
AGGGGCAACAGTAGGGAGGGGGGGGGCTTCACGTTGAAGTCGCCGCAGAAGATCAGCGGCGCCGCGCCCGCCCAGAGCTGCAGCTCCCGCAGCGCGAGCGCCATGTGCGTCACCATCACGACCGGCACTCGGAACTGGCACGGCATGTGGTACGTCCCGACACAGAACGCGGCGCCAGACTCGCGGCACTCGAGGCGCGCCATGATCAGCTGGTTCGCGCGGCGCTTCGCGTCTGTGACAGGGTCAAGCGGGCGTCTCTCCTTGCGCAGCGCGCGCCAGAGCCCCGCGGCCCATGCGCGCGTTCGCGCGCGAAAGCCGAGCGGGGCGGGGCGCGGCCAGTTGCGCAAGTCTGCGACACGCTCGATGCGGGCGTTCTGTAGGCGGAACTTGCTGCAAGAAAACGCGAGTGCGACGCCCATGTATCCATCGAACCTGTTCCCGTACCCCATGTGCATCATGTGGTAGCCCCGCTCTGCGAAATGGACGTGCAGCTTCGCGGCCCAGTCCGTAGAAACCTCCTGCAGACAGATAACCGCTCCAGCCGCTACCTGCCGACAGGACAACTCTCTCTCTCTCTCAGCTGTCCCGCGCGGCATGCCCCCCGATCCACAGCGAAGTGGCCACCGATACGGAGCTTGCCCCTGGCCACATGCAAACGCAAGGGACTTGGGCGGCAAGGCGTGCCTCATCATCGAGCTGTTTCGTGACGCGGCGGAGGCGGTTGGCGGGGTCGAGGTTTGCTGGGGTGCATTTGACGTGGTAGTCCTCCTCGCAGAGCGAGGACGACAGCACGTTGTACGTCACCACCCTGACCTTCGCAACTTTTTCGACACCTTCAACACTCGATTCAGACGAGTCCGTTGACGACGAGTCTGTCGAGCAACGCAGGCCTGAAAACGCACGCTGCGGCTTGCCTGCAAGACTGAAGTCGCCCCTGGCCCAAGGCGCTGTTGCGAGGATCTCGCGTGGGCCACACCGCGCAGATGGAACAGAGATGCAGATGAGTCGATTGCTAAGGGCAGGAGCGGGCGACAGAAATGCATCGGTGCACGGGACAAGAAAGCAAACCGAGATGCCAACCCAGATCGACAGCCTCGTCAGCATTGCGCCCCCGTCTGCCTGCGGCCTGGACGAGTCGCCGATAGTATCCCAGCACAACTCCGAGGCGGGCCGAAAACTGCGCGGCTCGGCTGGTGAGGGGACTGGGGGCAGGGGCGGGCATCAAAGTAGCCACGCAGGGGGGTGCATAATGGGTGACGCAGGCGAAGATGATGGCAAGCAACGGGGCATACCGCGCCCTCCCTCTCAGATGCCGAATAGCAGCAATGAAACAAGGCTTCGGGCCCACCGGTCTGCTCCCGCCCAAGCATTGCCGGCCGGCTCACATTCCATCGCTGAGCGCTGATGTGTGGGCTTTGCAGGGATACACGAGCCGACGAAGCAAATGGACGCAACGATGTAGAATGGGATGGCACGGACGACGGCGCGCCGACGAACGCGCCTCGCTTCAGCTCGGTTGGTCGGCTAATGACGGGCGAGCGCAAGAAGGTGGTCCTCCCCGGCGACCGCCCGCTCACAGGCGACTCATCGCGGATTCGTGCAGTGGAGGCATTGGATGGCGTCACAGCGGGGGACCTGCAAGACAATCTCGCGTGCGCGCGGTACATGCACGACCACCTTCGGGCGATCTGGTACTCGCCAGACCACGAGCGAAGGATGTGCTACTACTGCGCCGAAATGGCGACCGACAGGTTCCCGCTCCCGCTCCCGCGACCGCGACCGCGACCGCGACCGCAACCTCGACCTCGATTGAAGCTGCCCCTGCGTCCGAGATGATTCCGGCAAGCTGAGCGTGCATGTGCGCTCGACGCAGCGGGTATCGGCTGATCGGCGGGCTCCCCGAGATGGACGCGGTGGAGCACTGGGCGTCGGCTGCGGCCAAGACGAGCAAGATCTACATGCTCAACACGGGCCACGAGATGATCCTCGACCTGGCGCTGCTGCGCTGCCCGTGTGGCACGCCCTTCCAGGCCTCTCGGCAGTCGGCGATCTGCTCCATGTGCTGCAACGCCACGTGCTGCGCCGCGTGCCACCGCACCTACATCCAAGACAAGGGGCACTGCATCTACCACCTCAACTACATTCCCGAGGCGCGGCCGGAGATCCACGGCTGCCGCGACATCCGGTGGTGCGTCGCAGAGCGCTCGCCGCCGGGCACCTACCTCTCGCGGGTCTGCGGGCCGCGGTACCTCGAAGCCATCACGGGACACGACCAGCGCGCGATGCTGCTCCGGCGCGGGTACCTGCACTTTGGGCAGCCGCAGGCCCCGACCCTCGACGCCATGACGCCGCTCGCCCCGGAGCTGCAGCGCCCCCTGCACGCCTTCCGGCGCAACATGTGCCAGTGCGCGCCGTGCCGCTCACGCCAGCCGCACGCTGAGCTGCACTGCCACTGCGCGGAGAAGCGCGGGCGCGACGAGTCCGGGTGGACCGCCGCGCAGTTCTCCCAGATGGCCGGGCTGCCTGAGGGACACCCGCTGGCTGTCGCGTCGCGGGAGCAGGAGCCCGAGCTCTCCGCGGCGCAGCAGCGCGCCGCGGAGAAGAAGGGCCTCGCAAAGGCCGACGTGCCCGGCGCCACGCCCGAGCGCCCGCGCGCGAGGGGTGCGCCGGTCTCGCGGGTCCGTGTGGGCGGCGCAGGGAAGTCGGGTGCGGTGGTTGACGACGAGTAACGCGCGGGGTCCCGGGAGGCCGGGCGGGAACGCTGCCCTGTCCGACGCGGCGTAAGCATTGTGAGATGATAGGCAGCATGCGATGGTGCAGGATGACAATGCTGATTCTCTACCCTTTCTATTTACTCGCCTCGCGCCCTCGCACTTCACACCCTACCGCTACCGACCACGCGCCACGCCTCTCTCGCGCAGCGAGCGTTTGCTGCGCCTCGGGAGGAGAGCCCTCCGTACACGCCTCGTCCTTAGTCCGTACCCGCCTTGTCCTTAGTCCGTACCCGCCTCGTCCTTATCCGCTGCCACTTTGGCCTCTGTCGCGAAGTAGGCGTCGATGTCGCTGTCAGCGGCCGCGGATGACAGCCCGTGCTCCGGCGGGACGGCGGCCTTGCGGGTGGGCGCCGCCGCGCGGCTCCCCCGCGGCGCCTTGGCCGCCGCCGGCGCCTCGGCCTCGACGGCAGAGTCGTCGTCTGGCCGCTGCAGCTGGAGGTTCTCCACCGCCGACTCCGGCGCGCGCAACGCCTTGGCGCGCGCGGCCGCGCGCGGGTGCTCCTCCTGAGCCACCTGCTTGGCGAGAGTGAGCTGGTCGTGATGCAGGTCCGCGAGCGTCGCACGCTCCTGCGCCACCTCCGCCTCGTACTCCTTCTCGTCCGTCTCCACCTTGTCCTCATACGCCTTCACGATCGGTCGGTCCTCCGCGATGCGCTGCACCATCCGCTCGTCATGGTGCGCCTCAAGCTTCGCGCGCTGCGCCTCCGCGCGCGCCTTGCTCAGCTCCGCGCTCGGCACCTTGCTCGCCGCGGGCGCCGCCGCGGGGCGCGCGCCATTCCCCGGAGCCTTGTGGATCGCCCGGTCGAGGTCGACCGGGATGAGCGGATCCTTCTTCTCCTCCTTGCGGCGCAAGTCGATCGCTTGCTCCAAGTTCGCCGCGAACTTCTCCGCGCGCAGCAGCTCCTTCTCGCTCTGCCAACCGGCCTTGCTCTTGAGCAGCTGCAGCGTCCGCTGCCCCAGCGCACTCTTGAGGTTGTCCTCGACGCCTTCGTGCTTGAGTGCTCCCTGCTGCAGCACCGTTTCTTCCCACGGCTTGAGCGCCGTCTTCTTGGGCGCCGCTTTCCTCGGCACGGGCGCCGCGGGGCTGATCTCCATTTCTACAGCCTTGGCGGCATCCTCGAGCGACGAAATCTTGCCCCATGAGAGCCCTGTTTTCTTCTTGAGAAGCTGGTCATCGTGATCCTTCAGCGCCTTAGCGAGATTCGCCTCCGTCGATTCGCGCTGCATCGCGCCCTGTTGCATGTCTTTTTGCTGCCACTGCTTGACCGGAGCTTGCTTCGCCTTGTGCGTGGCGCCATCTGCATGGTGATGCTCATGCGAGAGCACTCGCAGAGCCTCTACCTTCACTGCAGGCAGCGGGCCTTTCCCCTTCGCAGCTTTTCCGGTCGGCACGATCAGCTTTTTCTTCGCCTTAGCCGGTGCGGCCGCGCCCGAAAGCCCGAAGAGTCCGTGCTTGGCAACCTGAAGCGGCGACTCCCAAATACTCGCATCACCTTTTCCGGTCTTACTCACCTCGAGGGATAGCAGCTGCTGCATCCGCCCAGCACTGGCTGCGCGCAGGAGCGGTGCCGTGTGCTGACGACGCGCGCGAAGGAACTTGCGTTCTAGCTCGCCAATGCTAGGCAAGGAGTTGTGCAACATCTCCCCAGCCCCGCCAACCTCACCCTGGACGCGCTTGAGCACACGTCCGAGCGAGTTTGCCACCGGCTCACCACCCTGATAGTGGGCACGCTTCTGGTGTGCACCTGCAGCCGCTATGGCTGCAATGTCGCGGTCCGCTGCGGCCTTCATGCGCTGAGCTGCGTCGCGGAACTGGGAGTAGCGCCGGCGCGCCCATGGCAGCACTTCATCGGCGTGCTTGAGCATTGCACCGGCCGCAGAGGCCTTCTTCGCTGCTGCGCCGCCTGCCTCGGCGGCCTTCTCTTCCTTGCTTTTGTCGTACCACTCGTCGTACTTCTCGCGCCATGCAGCCCGCTTCGCGTCTAGAGCCTCCTGATCAGGCCTCTCCAGGCACTCGTCCGTCAACTTTCCGTCCTCGCTGCAGTCAGCGTCACCATAGTACTGCGGGTCTTTGAACGGGTCCCACGGATACGCCGCACGCCCCTCCTCCGATGCCTGGGCATACGGGTCGAAGGTACGCCGCTTGTCATAAAAAGGGTTCGTAGTACGCTGCAGCGCGTGCCCGTGGTCGGCCCTCCCCTTCTCGGCTGGCACAGTGAGGCCTCCTGCAGCGTATGTTTGCGCGTCGCTCCACAGCGGCTCGCGGTGCATTCCAACGATCCACGAGGTGTCGTCGCCATATGCCCCCGGAAGGTCTGCCGGCCAGTCAGCGTCGCCCGATGCGTCCCCGATTAGGTCCTCCTCGTCATCGCCCCCGAGCGACTGAATACGCCGCGCTTCCCGATGGCTGCCTACACCGGCCAGCGTCTGCTTCGGTGCGACGGGAGGATCCCACTGAGAGGTGCCCAGTGCCCTGTTCCAGTAGTACATGCGTCCGCTCGTCGGGTCCATGGTCCTGCGTGAAGTGAAAGGAAAGGGGCGTCAGACTTTCTAACGCGAGAAAACGGTGCTACAGTTGCTGGGGCGCTCCCGGCTTGTTAGACACGTGTGAGACAATTCTCAATTCAGCTAGCCAGGGCGGCTGTGGTGGTCATTGTGGGGCTGCACTGATGCCAGTGTGGCGGAAGACCCAGCATGCGGCCTTCGCCATCTTCAAGCACGGTCGTGTCCGAAGGAGCACGAACGAGCAGGCAGGCAGCCACAAGTAGGGCCACGGAGGCGATCCCGAGGGCGGCCACGCCGCGAGCCTCCGACCTCATCCTTGCCTTCCTGCTTTGCCTTTTCGCTGTGCAGACAAATTGATTTGAATCAAAGTAGGTCTTGAATCAGCCAACCTCTTCGAGTGCCCTTTCGTCGCCGTCCAGAATGCGCTACGGCGCTGTCCCGGACGTGGCGCGCCCACAGCGCAGCAGGCGAGGCGCGACGACTATTGCAGTCGTCGCCTTGCTTGCATCTGCTGCTCTTGTGGGCATCGCTCTGCAATCTGCAAGTGCCCCCGAGGAGCTGGCGGGTCCTGGCTACGTCAAGTGGCTGCGGACACTTACCGGGAAGGGCGACTACCAGACCGGCGATGAGTACGATCCGACATTTGACTCCAGTGGCATGCCGCACGCAGACATCTCGGAGATGGTTCACTCGGCACTGCCGAAGTCGCCACGGGTCGCCCAGATGCAGGGCGATGACTTCGCCAACGACGTGGTTGAGTCCGCCTTGCCGCCTGTCGACCAGGACCTGATCAACGGGCTTCCCAGGAAGCTGCGGAGGATCAAGGATGCCATTGCGAAAGAAAAGGTGTTTGTTGGCGATCTCAAAGACATCGTGGACGCCCACTCCCTTCCGCAGCCGGAATCGATCGTGGTTCACGTCGGGCAGCGCGGGCCTCGGGGAGCGGAGGGCAAGCGCGGCCCGCGCGGTCCAACCGGCGACCAGGGTACTAAGGGGCCCACGGGGCCTCTCGGTCCTGAGGGTGATGTAGGCCCGCGTGGCCTGCAGGGCGAGCGCGGGCCTACCGGAGACGAAGGACCCGTCGGGGATCAGGGTCGCACTGGCTACCCTGGGAGACCGGGTGTTCGTGGTGAGGTCGGCGTGGAGGGCGTCCAGGGCCTCGAGGGAGATCCCGGCAGGGACGGCGAGGTCGGTCCTCCTGGACCGCAGGGCCCCAATGGTCCGAACGGAATGGAGGGTGAGAAAGGTCAGATCGGCAATGAGGGTGCTCGCGGAAACGGGATCCCCATCACGTGCCTTGCAGTGGTCAAGAACATCTGCTACTCGTTGCCCCAAGGAAATCTGAATTGGAATCGGGCGAAAGACAAATGCAAGGCTTGGGACGCAAAAGCTGCTGTCATGTCATTTCGTTCCGTCGAGCAGTGGAACATTGCCAAGGAGGCCTTTGCTGGAGTCGCTGGCCAGTACCAAGTATCGGGACCCGGCGGCCAGTTTCGGGATCGGCGTCGTTTCTGGGCCGGCCTTTCAGCCGGAAGCTCCTGGAAGGGAGACAAGAGCGCTGACTGGAAGTTCCGGACGGATGGTTTGAGCAACAAGATTGCGAACACGTTGTGGAGCTCGCTGCCGCCGACCAGCGGGTAAGACCCACTGGGGCCGCGCTCTGAGAACTTGCCCAGCGAGGATCTGATGCGCGTTCCTCTATCACCCCAGAATTGAAGCCAAGGCTGTAGAATCCAGCGATGATGGATCAACTAAATCAAACACACTGTAGGGGTCAAAGGTGCTCTAGGAGTTCGGCGAATGGAGATAACATCGAGCCAACCAGCTGCGGCGGCTCGAACGAGGTCATTTGCTCGCTTGAGCTCGAGGGTGCGTCAAAATCCACTCCAGCGCCACAACTCAGCGGCACTTCTGTTGGCCTTGCCCCCTGCATCTCGAATTCAGCTCACGCATATGTGTCTCGATGCAGGTAACCAGCAGGGTTCGACTGTGTGAACATTGGTAACCTTGAGTTTGTGGGGTATCAAGTACATCAGTTGGTCTCGCATTGCTGCACACATGTCACTGCCGACAGCGGCCCTGCTTGCTGCCCACAGTAATGATCGCTGTATCTGTTGGTGCTCATCGACTTTAATGCCCCTAACCTCATGTACCTCCACCAGTCCCCACATCTGGTGAACCTGCAATTCCTTGTTGACCCACCCAGCGCCATCTCAGAGCCTGCGCTGAACCTCTGGAACTTGAGCGACCTTAATGCCGTCGTCTTCCTTGCGCATGTCGGGAACGAACACCAGCGTGAGAATAAGCCCAACAACCGCAAACACCGCACAAGCCCCAAATGTATAAGCGAGACCGTACATACGCGCCGACGGCGCGAAGCAAATTGCACCGATGATCGCTCCGACTTTCCCAGCAGCTGCCGCAAAGCCGTTGAGCGACGAACGTATCTCAGCCGGAAAGCTTTCCTGGGGAAGCATGTAGGTCGTCATGCCAGCGCCGAAGTTCAGGGCGAAAAAGAGCAAACCAAAAAGCGCGATCACTGCGGCCGTTGCGCCCATGATCCTGAGCGCGTCAAAAGCAAGCGCCAGAACCACGTACGCCGTGAAGATGCAGAGGAACGAGAGCGACTGCAGATTCTTCCGCCCAAGCGAGTCGTCGCCGACGAGGCGAAGCGAGAGCAGCGCCGCGGGGATCGCGATGCAGTTGATGAGCGCCGCCACTGCCGACGTCACGAGCAGGTAGCCGTACGCCTCGTCGTCCTTGTCGACGACGTTGTGCACGACGTGCGGGAGGAAAATGGCCATCCCGAAAAACGTCACGTCGAAGCAGAGCCAGCCGCCTGCCGCGCCCACCAGCCGTCGCCTGTACTTGTCTTCCTGCAAGGCGTCCCAGACCTCCTGGAGGCGCCCCCGCGAGCCAGCAGCACGCGCGGTGAGGTACTCATGGCTCTCGCTCGCTGAGAGCAGCTCGTACAGCGCGAGGAGCGCAGGGAGTGCGCCGACGCCGAGCAGAAAGCGCCAGCCGACCTCCGTGGCCCACGGCTCTTCGGTGACCTTGTCGGTTCCGAGGCAGAGCAACACCGCAAAGAGCAGGACGGGAGCGAGGATGTTGCCCACCTGAAATCAGCAGGGCACATCACGCCTGCGCGCCTGCGCTGCAACAGCGTGCAGAGAATCGGGTGGGGGAGGGGAGGGCGCACAATCTGGACGGCGATGGAGAGCGAGACGCGCCCGGTGCGCCCCAGGCCCCTCTCGTCGACCATCTCGCCTGCGAACACCGCTGTGAGGGGGTACGTCCCCCCGACCCCGATCCCGAGCACGAAACGCCAGAAGGTCAGCGTCTGCCAGACCCAGTTGCCGTATCCCCACGTGAAGATAGCGGACCCCAAGGCGCCCAGCGCCTGCTCGTGTCCTTGCGCGTGTCACGACGCGCCTCGGGCGCTGTAGTGTCCAGCAGTGCCGGGGCTGCGGGGGCGGGGTGGAGCACCACTAGGGACATGGTCACCATCATCGCACTTCTCCGTCCAAAGCGATCCCCAGCCCATCCAAGGAGCAGCTGCTCAACCCACGAGCCAGCTGACTGAGTCAAAAGGCCGCCAGAGGGGAGATGCGCATGACGCGCTTAGTCTAGGGATATCTCAGCAAGCGCCCTGGGAAAGCTGACCGGGAAACACTAGGACGGGGAATCATGCTAAGGGTGGACCTGCCCCACAACGGCACCGAAAAGACATGACGATGCGAATGCAGGAGCAGCCCAGCGCGGTGTTGGATGCTCCAGGCGAATAAGCTGTACGACGTACCCAATATTACAAACATTGTAGCTGCAAGCGATGTTGCCAGCTACTGGGATTATCACTGTCTTGTAGTCGTCGGAAATTGACCGAAGCCTGCGTCAAGGTTCGATGTGCGTGAGTGGCACTCGCCCTGGGCACAGAGTGATCCGAGCAGCGACAACCCATGTCTGTGCTAACCACGCAAAAGCTCGCGCCTGGGGCACGAGAGGGGAGAAAACCCTTCCCAAGAGAATAAATTGGTCGTCCGCCGTGAGCCCTTCAGCAAAGGTGCGTGATGCTGCGCCATCCGCTGTCGACTTCCAGCGCACAGCTCCGGTGCGCCAGGGCACTGGGCTGTGACGCAACTCGGGGGAAAGATGGCTTACACGCCCAGAAACGCGATTTGTTGGAGATGGAACGTCCTATACGGCTCACTGCTGATTTTAGATAACTTGAACCAAATCAAGTCTCCTCCTGCGAATTATTTCAGCCAACCCAGGTCGGGCAGCCTGGAAAAAAAGGAGCCCCGCGTGCTGCGAGACTCACTTGGAAGCTTGAGATGGCCGTCGGGTGCGATCCCCACCCATGCCTGCGCCCCCCGCAGCTCGGAGGGGGTACAGCGTTGCATTCACACGCAGTTCAGTTCCCTAGTCGCGTGTTTCCTGGGTCGTTTTCTCTGCCGCGCTGCGGTTGGCCGCGGGATGGAGCGGGCACAGCAGCAGTGAGGTCGGCACACGCAAGCGGGCAGGGTCAGCTGGGCCGGCGCAAGATTGGGCTGGTGGTGATGCAGGATGTCAGATTTTGTAGCCTAGTTATCACGGCCATGGGCTGTCTGCATTGTGACACTGACCGTGGCCGTCAAAGCTGCGGTCCGATCTTGTCGCCTGTGCCAGGCAGCTCGTGCAGCTCCTCTGACATACTGGGCTGTGGCTTTGGGGTTTGGCCAAGCGTAGTGATCAGAAACCGAAGTGAGGACTATGGATCACAAATGTGGCTGATTAGTGTGTTGCGGCGCTCGTTTCCGCTCGTGCTCTGAAGGGCACGTGGGAAGCTTGGTTGTTGCTGCCTACGCAAGCACGCACCTCATGCGTGGCAGCTGTCACGACAGCAGTGCCTAGTTCGTTCTCTCGCGGTTCCCACCATTAGCACAGTTGGTGCGCTTTCTTTGCTGCATGCGCGATCCACCCACATGTCGTGCTGAGGTGACGAGAACGGTGTTGGCTGACAAGTCTGCTCTGTTGCGCAGCAAGAACAAGCGCCTTTCGAAGGGCAAGAAGGGGAAGGGAAAAAAGCAGGTAGATGCTTTCTCGAAGAAGGATTGGTATGACATCAAGGCGCCGTCCGCTTTCCAGGTGACGATCCGCTCCTGGGTGCGTGAGGGCGCAAAGCATGCAGCGGCCCCAGTGAGCGAGTGAACCCTCGCGAAGCCACTCTCCCTGACTTGTTCGTTATCTCTAAACAGGTCCGGAACGTGGGGAAGACTCTCGTGACTCGCAGCTCCGGTATGCGTGTTGCGACCGACTACCTGAACGGCCGCATCGTTGAGGCGAACCTCGCGGACCTCAACAAGGACGAGGATCAGAACTACCGCAAGATCAAGCTGCAGCTTCTGGATGTTTCGGGCAAGAACTGCCTGACCAACTTCTATGGGATGGACATGACCACCGACAAGCTTCGGTCTCTTGTCAAGAAGTGGCAGTCGACCATCGAGTGCGGCGTCGACGTGACGACCACTGATGGCTACAAGCTTCGGATCTTCTGCCTTGCCTTCACAAAGAAGAGGCAAAACCAGCTCAAGAAGACGACCTACGCCCAGACTGCGCAGATCAAGCAGATCCGCAAGAAGATGACCGATATCATCACCAAGGAGGCGTCGACCGTTGACCTCAAGGACCTTGTGCGCAAGTTCATCCCGAACGCGATCGGCACGCAGATCGAGCAGGCTTGCCAGTGCATCTACCCGCTCAAGGATGTTTTCATCCGCAAGGTTAAGACTCTCAAGCAGCCGAGGTTCGACATCACCAAGCTGATGGAGGTGCACGGCTCGGCCACTGAGACCGCTGCGCCGCCCCCGGCGGATGAGGGCACCAAGGTTGACCGGCCTGCTGAGTAAACAGTAAACGGTTGGGACACGAAACATCCGTCTGCATGCTGCACAATGCCACCGTCTGCCGTGCTCTGCGACGCGTTGCATCGCGCAAGGCCTTCCACAGTAACATGGCATGGCACTTCATGCTGTGCGCACGAGTCCCATCGGCTGGCGGTTAAGAAGATGGTGGATCGGTGGCGGTTAAGAAGATGGATCGGCACCTCGGGAGTACAGGCGCAGTTTGTTTCGGACACATTGTATTGCAAACGTACACATGACACCCCTCGCCCGCGCGCCTAGAAGCAGACATAGTCCATGGCAGTGAAGCCGAGCTTCTCTAGGTTGGGGATGCACGCGAAGTTGATCATAGGCGGCGGGCCGCACATGCCTATGAAGGAGTGCGCCGAGCACTCCGGCATCGTGGCCTTGAGCATCGCATCATCGATGAAGCCTTTGGAGAACTTCCACGACGCCGCCTCCTCGTCCGAGAGGCGGTCGACCGTGTAGTGCACCTTGACGCGGTCGGGGTAGTCGCGCGCCCAACCGTCGAGCTCCTCGCGCAGGAGGATGTCGGAGGGCGTCTGGTTGGCGTAGAGCAGGAAGAACTTGGTGGTGTCGTCCTTGTCCTTGAGCGCCTCCTTCATCACCTGGTAGGCGGGCGTGATGCCGGTCCCGCCGCAGATGAAGCCCATCTCCTTGCAGCTCCGCAGGTCGCTCTTGACCTTGAAGCTCCCCTGCCCCAGATACGTGAAGTGCCCGATCGGACCCTTGATCTCGATCGCGTCGCCAATCGCCATCGACTCGAGGTGCTGCGACATCTTCCCGCCGTCGGGGAAGCGTGGGTGCACGTTCTTGAAGTAGACCTTGATGACCAGATCGAAGTAGCCCTTGTCCGAGTCGCTCGACGTCGGCGTGTACGCGCGCATGCACGGCTCCGTCCCGTTGATCTTGGCGTTCACGAAAAAGTGGTTCCCGATCGGGAGTCCCAGGATGTGGTCCTTGGACGGCAGCGCGAAGCGGAAGCGGCGAGTGTCGTGCGACAGGATGTCCTTCTGGATCAGCTTGCACGCTACCTTTTTCTTCGGGTCCAGCGTCACCAGGTTCTCGCCCGCCGTGCCGTCGGCCGCGCCCGCGCCCGCGCCACCCTCGCCAAGCTCGCCGATGTAGAAGTCCTCGAGTAGCTTCCACGCCTTGCTCGAGTGCACTGCCTCGAAGTCCTCAGTGCAGTCCCCCCCCGCGTTCATCGTGATAGAAGCGGACCCGCCCGGGTGCTTTTCGAGGTAGGGCGTCGCGTCATACACCTTTCCGCGCACCACAATCCACGAGCTCTCCTCGCTGTCGTGCTTCTGCACCTCCTCCATTGAGATCACGCGCGCGCCGTCCCGGCTCGCCGCCGGCGCCGGCGCCGCACCGCCGGCCGGCTTGGCGGCCTCCGTCTTGCCCATGCTCATCGCGAGCGGGGAGTACGCTGCGTTGGACTTGAGCTGCTCGATCCACTTGTCCGCGCCCGCGGGCGGCTCACGCAGCGTCACCTTCTTCGTCCCGAGCGGGAACTCCTCTGCCGGCTTGACCATCCACCCACCCGCGGCGGGCCCCGGGATGGTCGGGTGCTCGAACCAGAGCGCGAGCCCCTTGTCGGTCTTGTACGGGTGCACCCGCACCTTGAAGTGTGGGTTGTTGCCCATGCCCATCACGTTCCACGTCAGGCGGTCCGCCTGGGTGTTGCTCCCCGAGTCCCAAGCCCGCACCCGCACGTCCCCGTTCGCGGCAGCGAAGAGCTGCGAGAGGTCCGCCTCGAATGTCCAGAAGCACCAGCACCAGTTGTACCCGCCCTCCGAGTCCGGGAGGTGCTTGAGCGTCGTGAGATCCCACGTGTCCCCGCCGTTGAAAGACACCTCCACGCGCGTCACCTTGCGCCCGCCGCCGGTGTACGCGTAGCCGCGCATCGCGTACGTGCTCGCGCCCGCGGCAAGCTGCACGACCTCGCCGTGCGCGGGCGACGCGATCGCGGAGTTGATGTTGAGCTCGTTGAAGAGGTACTCGGGCTTGTACCACCACCCGTCGCGGTCCGCGATCTCCTTGTCGACCTGCGGCGGGAGGATACGGTTGTCGAAGAAGTGGTAGTAGTTCTGCGACTCCTTCTCCGCGACTGTGATCTTGGTGAGCCACTTAACCATGCGCCCGCCGATCCACCCGGGGATGATCACGCGCACGGGGTAGCCGTGGTCCGGCGTGAGGCGCTTCCCGTTCTGCTCGAACGCGATAATCACGTCACGCAGAGGGTCCATGCAGTGGTCGTACGGCATCGAGGTCCCGTAGTAGCCGTTTGGGAGCTTGTCCGCGCCCTCGAAGCACACAAAGTTGGCGCCGTCCTTGCGGCTCTTGACGCCGGCCTTGAGCAGCACGTCGCGCAGCGGGACGCCGGTCCAGTAAGAGCATGACGTGCCCGCGGGGCCCCAGTTGAAGCCGACGGTCTGCTTGGTCATGTTCTGCTCCTTGCGGCGGTTGCCAGCGCACGTGACCGTGACGGGGAATGTCTTGCGGTTCGGCATGCTCGCGAGCTCGTCCATGGTGACCGTGATCGGCGTGTCGACCAAGCCGTCGATGGTGATTGTGTGCGTGTCCCAGTCCAGCTTGGGGACGGCGCCGTGGTCACGCACAAAGTGCAGGGGTGGCGTGGTGATCATGCCCTCGTCCATGAGCTTGGTCAGCGGGGCCTCGACGTTGAAGGGGTGGCGTCCCGTGAGGCGCACCATGTCTGGGTGCCTGCGAGAGGCGAGGCCATGAGGACGACAGCGGCTCGCTCGACCCGCATTCCTGCAAGACGGAGCTGGAGCAGCTCGAGGATGGAGGGGAAGGGAGGACCTTGGCACCCAGTTGTCCGGCGTATCGGCATCGCGCGGATCGACGCCAAAGTTGCCCTGGTCGAAGTGACCAAACTTTTCCTTGTCCGAATAGTCGGGAACCTGCGTGCCGCGGCGACGTGTCAGCCACGAAGCTCAGCACAAAAGGAGGGCCGGTGCGCTTTGTTTGCGGCGTGAAATGGTTCAGTCCACATGGGCCCCATAAGGTTTCGGGGAGACGGGACCGACCGCCACAGTCATCTTAGCGCAACTCGGTCCAGTTCGGAAGATTTGTTGTGGCTGTGGCCCTGGGATCGGAAAAAGAGAATGTCAGTTCAACTGAAGTCTTCCGGGCACGCGTTTGGCAAGTCGTCACAGGGCGAGGCAGCCTATCATGCCCGTAGACGCGGAGTCTAATGCTTTTGCACGAGTTGCCAAACGCACACGGTGCGCTACGATCGAGAAACAGATGCAACCAAGTCGGATTGAGATGTACGAATGCCACAGCAAGATTCATCGCCGTTGCGGGTATACCTGGTGCTCTGTCGCGTGCAGACCAAGACTTGGCGGCGTGTCGGGCGTGGACTCTGGCCGGAAGTCTGACCGCTTGCCAAACACCTTCTCGAGGAGCAGATAAGGGCGAGGCCGATCCGATTTCCGCAGTGCTCACGCCCCGCGAAAAGATGGGAACCGGCGGTCACGTCCGGCACTCGGTCCCAAGGGCTCCGAGTTTGGGCCGCGACTTGATTGCCAAACGAAGCGATGTAAGAGCCTGCAACTTTTGCCTGTAAAGTGACTTCGAAGAGAGGTGGTTTCTTGCTGTGGCATTCGTACATCTCAGTTGAGTGTGCCGGAAATTCGGCTAAATCCGAACACATGTGTTTCGGGGTCTGAAGTGCACGAAATCTCTGCTGGAAAAGTACTGAATATCTTTGATGGACTTGTGGATATTTGTCCACGTGTGAGAGTGTAGGGTGAGATCTGAAATTCGA
>ENA-UOXV01004947-UOXV01004947.1-marine-metagenome-genome-assembly--contig:-NODE-4947-length-14977-cov-5.325627_pt1 | contig 14977 bp, 14 predicted proteins | sample MGYA00238165_ERZ766961 | MGnify/ENA primary metagenome ERZ766961 (study PRJEB28924, sample SAMN03173240) | marine metagenome | biome: Marine; feature: Water; material: Subsurface seawater | place: North... | reverse complement strand
AAAGGACAACGATACATCCCCGAGCCGATCATAAATTCCAACTAATATTTGTTTTTTTTCTTCAAGTGATAATTTACCTTGATAACTAAGTGTAACTGTTAAATCATTCTTTTGAATAATTTGCCATTTAATTAAGTTTGTAAATTTTTGCATTAAAGTGTAAAAGTTTATTGTAGAAACTGAATATCCATTAACATGTTTTAGAAAAACGTTACTTCTCCCAACAACTTTAAACTGATTATTATTTAAATGTATTAAGTGATCATTTACTTGATAGTTAATCAATGGGTTGGTCAAATTTATTAAATTCATTGAGGCAATTGTATTATCTTCAAGCTTATACCAGCTAGTGTAAGGTAAAATTGAAATAGAACAACTATCAAATAAATTCACACCTAATATAGCTTGTTCGACTTGACCATAATAATTAACTAATTTGCAATCAAAATATTCCTCGGATTCTAAAATCAGTTTGTCACTTATATTTTCACTACTTACATGAATCATTTTAAGGTTTAATTTGAGATTTTTAGATTTCAAAAAAGCAAGAAACGTAGATAATGTTGAGGGATATGTCCTTATAAACTTAATGTTATATTTAATTAAATAATTATAATAGATCATCAAATTTTCTTCATCAACTGAAAAGGAATTAAAATAGATCCAGTTTTTCCACTTTACTTCTTTTATATTTTTTTCACCAGACTTAGGTGAATAAGATCTAAATATGACCATTTTTTTTCCAATTGAATAACCTCCTAATCTAAAACTTGAATATACTCTAGCTTGTTCTTCAATCCATTGAAGAACAAAAATTCTAAATTCAAAAGGTTTTCCTGTACTACCACTAGAAGACATTTTAAATGAAAAAAAATTTAATAAAACAGAAGTTGATTTACTAGAGAAATATTTTTTAATATCTTTTTTTGTCGTTAAACGAGCTTTTTTAAGACTTTCTATTGTTGGGTATTTCCAAGGATTTAGCCCTAAATCTTGGATGTAAACTTTAAAATTTTTTCTAAATAGAATCAATAAAAACCAATTTAATTTATGATTTTTGGGCTTAATTCTTGAATACAATAAATTTTTTCTAAAAATAAATTCATAGGTTGTACTGATGAATACACCTAAAACTGAACTAATAAAATCCATATCAATTATTTTTTAAAATTTGGTTCACACAAAATTTTGCTGAAAACAGCTCTAATTTTTGATCTGAAAAAGTATTATTTATTAACTCAGGATTTTTTAAACTTTCTTCGTAATCATTTGTTAGTGTTATGTAATTATTTTCATAAAAATAATTCCAATTAGAACATTCTACTCGATAATTAGTTAAAACCGGTGTCTTGCTTAATAAAGACTCTATTAATACACCTGGTTTACCCTCACCTTTATGGTTAGAATGAAAAAACAACAGATCAATTTGATCAAAAAACTCATTTATTTTTGTTGAGTTTATTATGCCTATATAGGATAAATTCTCAACTTGATCAATACATTTTAAAATGCTAGACTTTTCCTCTTTATTTTCGAAAGGGCCTGCAATAATGAAATTATTAGACTTTGATAATTTAGCTAACTCAATAAACTCAAAAATTCCCTTTTCGCCTGTAACTCTTCCGATAAAGCCTATAGTGATATAAACAGAATTTAATTTTTTAGAATTAAAAACAATATTTGATTTATTTAAACACCTAAAATTTTCCTGAACATAGGAATTTATTCCAAATTTTTTAAAAAAGCTGACATCCATGGGTAATTCACAATAAAATGTGTAGTTTTTGGAGTTCTTCTTAAGAAGGTACTTTACAATTGGACTTTTAAACCAATAATCAAAATTTCCTCCAATGAGTCTATAGGTAACATTTTTTCTATGAAAAAAATCAATAATTATAAATATAATAGCTTGCCTATGTGCTACAAATAAAATTTTATGATGTGGATTAATTAATAAATATTTTGAAAATAAAATTAGATTGAATAAAAGTTTCTTAAAAACCCATTTGGAATCTCCATTAATATTTATTATTTTATGTTCCTTTTCTATTTCTAATATTGCATTTTCAAATAAAACTGTACCACCCCCAATAGTTTCTTTACCAAAAAAACTAACTAATCTTGGTCCTATAAATGTTGTTTTTATATTAATCATATTCTATTTTAGAAGTAATCATTTTTCTTTATATTAGTCTTAATGATCTTACCTGGAACTCCTACTACTAAAGAACCATCTGGAATATTCTTAACGATAACAGAATTTGCTCCAATGACTACATTGTTTCCAATAGTTATGGGGCCTATAATTTTAGCACCTGCACCAATATAAATACCATTACCTAAAACTGGTACTGCATATTTTTTTGATGTACCTCCAATAGTAACATTTTGATCGATATGTACATTATTACCTATTACTGATCTATGGTGAATTACCACTCCAATACCTCCATAACCAATACCGAAATTCTTTCCAAGATTTAGCTGGTAAGGTAAATAACATCCAAACAGCAATCTTATTATATATGTGATAAGTTTTGGGATTAAAGAATATTTTTAAGCTTATATGATAACCTTTGTAATTTAATTGGATTCATAATTAATTTATTAATGGATGTCTTTTGACATTTTCATCGTAATCAAAACTCTTATAATAATTATTTACTCTACTAAAATACGATGTGTCATTAAATAATTTTGATAAATCTGATTTTATCAACTTTTTATTATTTTTAAGAACGATTGCAATATTATTTGATAGCGCATCCTTTGAATAATCACCTATTCCTATATTCATAATTGGAATAACTCCACATGCTAAATATTCTAAGTATTTTATTGGAGATGCTACATAATTTAATAGATTTACATCCCTTAACAAAAAACCAAAATCATATTTTTTTAACTCATTTAAAACTTCATTGTTGTTGAGACTTAAAATCTTTCCTACTACTCCTTTCTTTTTTAAAATTTGTAATGCTTTTTGTTTATCATTAGTTATAACAGTAAAAGATGAATTATTATTTTTAGAATAATCTTTATATAAGTTTACAGCTTTATCAAATTTTTGCCATTCAGATATACTCCCTAAATAAACAAAATTATAATCCATAGATTCTGATGAACGAGTAGATTTCTTTGTTAGTTTAGATCCTGAAACTAGGCAAGGAAAAACATGTATATTTTTGTATAGTCTAAAAAATTTTAATAGACTATTTTTTAAATTTTCTGAAACACAGCATACTTGATTTGCGAGGAGGTAAGTAGTCATTTCTAGCATAAAAATTAAAGTTGAAACAAGATAATTTCTTCTTCTAGAAAACGACTCCACAAACAATAAAGCTCTAAAATCGTAAATCAAGTAATTTTTTTGAATTTTAAGTTGTAAATATTTTTTTAAAAAAATATCAATAGTTCTTATATATACTTTACATTTTTTTATTTCTTGAATGAAAATTGTCTTATTTAGATAATGAAATTCTAGTTTGTTAGAATATGAATTTTTATCAAAAAAAATTTCATCTCCACATAATACAACTTTTACTTTGAAATCATAATTGATAGCAATGTGATTTGCAAATTTTAAAACCTGTGACTCTAGAACTCCGATTGAGGTTTTTGATGATATAAGAAAAACAATGTTACTATATTTCATGATTTTAATTTAATAATAAAGAGAAAGTCCTATTGATAAAATGAATAATATAATTAATAGTCCTAATAGCAACAAGTATTGTTTAGTAATCACCCCTTTCTTTTTTTTTTTGCAATAAGAAATGACAGTTAGAATAATTCCAAATGGCAAAAACATCATTACATGCCTAAAATCAGCACTAGTGAAAGCCACTCCAAAAAAGAACAATAGAAATATTATCTTTAAATTAAAGTCTATATCTTTTTGTTTAAATCCAAAAATCAAGTAAGGAAATGAAAAAACCTGAATAAATGCAGCAGTTGAAACAAATATCTGGTGTAACGAAGAAAAGTTAGGTACTGGGGTGAATATTAAAAATATTAATCTTGGAATCAAACCCAAGTGAATTGGTAAAGACATTATTGAAGAGCCAATAGTTCCAAAACGTTGAGAATTTAAAGAAGTATAGTTATTAATTTGTACAAGAGCACTTTCAAAAAATGAAATTAAATAAATCGAAGATAAAATCCCAAAAAACGCTATCACTAAAAATAGCTTGAAGTTTATTTTATTGACATTAGAATACATAATTAAAATCATCAAAGAACATACTAAAAAAGTACTTAATCTTAAAAAGAACAGAACAAACAACAATAGTAATATTTTTATTACTGTTGAAAAAGAATATTTATTTATAGTCAGTAAATAATAAGTGTAAATCAATATAAATGAAATAATGATATCCCTAAATATATGAGAAGAGTTAAATAATAAAACAGGGTAAAAAAAGATTAATAAAAAAGTTAATCTTCTAACTCTAACAGATTTTGTTTGAACGAAGGCAATAATCGAACTATAATATGCTGTTAATATTAAAAAAAAGATATTTAATATCCTAGGTAATAATGTATGATACCCATCAATAAAAGATGCAAAATATCTTACATAAATTATAAACATTACATATGCTTTTGAATTATGAAGTATTCCAAGGTTTGGTTTAATATCGTTAAGATGATCGAAAAGCCCCGATGTACTGATACCATATTTTGAAATATAGCCTTCTGTCCAAAGAATATCATATTGCCAATCATCGGACTTAATTCCTAAGAAATACGAATTATCATAAAATGTTATCCAATAGTGGTATAAGGCTATCATAAACATTATTCCTATTATGAAACAAAATAAAATCAATATTTTATCGTGTTTTATCATTACATAAAGGATAATAAATAATGTCCAAAAAAATACTAATGACGAAATAGAAAAGGATGAAATAAATAAAATTATTGTAGCTAACAAAAGCAACAATATTACAGAAACTGGATTTATTAAATTATGCTTCAATGTTATTTTTAATTTCATTAATAATTAACTCGCCAACCTTACCATCATAATTTTCTCCAACACTTTGAATAAAGTTCTTCAATTTTAATTCATCAATCATTTCGGAAGATGAAAATTTTTGAAATAACTCATCTGTAGATAATTCTATTTTAAAATATTTAACAAGCCCTGATTTTAAAATCTGATAATAATCCTTGGTTGGTTTTGAAGTAAGTTCAACAAAGAAACTAGGAATCTTCAAATATAAAGACTCTAAATGTATTGATGATTCTCCTGAAATTAAAAAATCAATTTCGCCAAAGAAATCTATTAAAGGTATCTCATTTGCATTATGTAATTTAACTCTTTTAGAATTAAAACTAAATATTCTTCTGTCTCCTGGATGCATTCTAATGACAATATTGTAAGATGTATTCATTAAGACAGTAGCTATTAGTAATTCTATTTTTTCTACTTCATCGATGAGGTTTAGTGCTATTCCAAAAGTATGAGTTTTTTCAAAATTCGCTTTTCTTCTATGCTGATATAATTCATCAAACTTTGGCGATCCCGCTAAAACAACCTCACCTTTTATTGTTCCTATATCGACATACTTCATTAAATCTACTTTACCAAATAAAAAACTTTGATCAAAATCTAATTTAGGAAAAAGGGTAGTTACACTTGCATGTTGAAAGTATATCGTTTTAATTTTTTGGTTTTCACAAGAGATTTTAAATAGTCTATTTTCTACGTTATGATCATTGGCAAAAACCACTTTATTAATATTCTTGTAATTTTTAAGCAGTTTCATATTCACATATTCTTTCCCCCAATTCTCAAAGTAAAGATGCGGATGCTTAAAGCTCTTCTTCCAAAAAAATAGCGCATAAATTGGAAAGTTAAAAAATGACAATATTGTGATCCACAAAGGAGTCTTTATATTATGAACAATACTTCCTCTTTGAGATTGATATGGTGAAATTCTATTAGATTGTTCAAAAAAGCAAACTTTTTCTAAAGTTTTTAAAAATTCTAAAGAGTGAAATGTATTATTTGAATTAACATATAGTATCGTTGTAATATTTTTTGGTAATGGATTTGAAACTCTTCTAGTATCAAAAAAAGTAATTATTCTTTTAAAGAAAATTATAAATGCATGGATATAACGTTCAACAATTGTAGGTTTACTCCAAGTTTTTTTAAAATGTGCTAATTCATCTATATTTTTATATATATAAAGAGCATCATCCAAATTTGTATTTGATTTTTTTAACCAATAATATATGTCCTTTATTTTATTGGACATTAAGACTTGCTCTATTAATTTTCTTTAAATAAAATATTAAAATAATAAAAATTGCAAAATTAATAATCGCTTTCAGGTACAGATTGAAATTTACAATAAAGATTGCAGAGACGGTTAATATAATTGTCAATATAAACCAGTGAATTGGGAAATAGCTTAAACTATTATTGTTTCTAAAGTCTTTAAGAAAATACCCAACATACCCCATATACATCAAAGCTACGTATGTTGTAATAGCTGCTACTTTATAACCATAATATGGAATTAAAATAATATTCATTACTACATTCGCTAATCCGGCCACAAGGGATATTTTTAATAACACTTTGGTCTTTTCGAGATAAAAAAGTCTATTATTTGCTCCTAAGTACATTGGCCTATATGAATAGGACATAACAATTAATATTCCTAAACCATACATATTTGAAAGACTATCATTCTTAATTAAAATTTGGAAAGTCTCCTTTAACCATATAGAAACTGTAAATGTCAAAACTAAGAAAACAGCTTGAAGGTTAAAAATAATTTTTCTGCCTTGTATTTCATCTTTTTTCCTGTAACAACTATACAACATTGGACCAATAGCTTTACCACATGCTACTCCTATTTGTTGTATGAAGTTTCCGAACATATAACTGACATTGTATTTTCCAATATCATCTGTACTTACAGCTGATAACTTCATAACCATTTGATCTGAACTATTTAGCAAATAATTACTGTAAAAGTGTGGTATTATTGGTAATGTAATTTTTAAAGAATTCTTAATAAATCTTCTCTTAAATAATAGTATTGGAGTTATGCCTAGTTTTAAATTTAAGGGAATCCAAAAAGATAAATTATTGCATATAGAAGATACTGCTATAGCAATAAACCAGCCTAAATAGCCAAAATTATAGTGTGCTATTAATACAATATTTAAAGCAACACTAATTAATCCAAAAATTACAGACCTTACTGCTATTTGCTTAGGTTGCTGTTTGTGTTGATAGTAATTTTGACCAAATAATGCAGTAGGTCCAAATAATATAAATGGTAAAACATTTAATATTATAATTAACCAAGTGTCTTCTGAAGCTTCAACAGGAATAAAAAGATAAATTACAAAACCTAAGATTATGGAATAAATAAAATTCCAAAGAATTAGAAAACCATACAACTGCCGCCAAATAATCTTGTAATGATGGGTGTGTTTGTAAAAAACATTTGCTATAATAATATTAAACCCTAAATTAGATACAGCACTCACACTTGCAACCGTAGCTGTTATAATACCATAAACACCAAAATCAATCTCTGTAAGGTATTTTGTAATTATTGGTAATGATAATAATGCAGCAATTTTGGGTACTTGTTCACCCAAACCATAAATTAATGTATGAGAAAATATTTTTTTTAGCATTTATAATTCACCCTCAATAAAATTCATATCTATAGCTGTCCCTTTTACAATATTTTTTTTTACTTTCATGCCTAAAATAGTATTATAATATTTAGGGTGTAATCCAAACCCAGGTCTTACCGATCTAACATTTTCCTCTGTAATTAATTCTCCTTCTTTAATATCTTTTGCAACATATAAAGAACGAGAAAAATCTTTTCCTTTTTTCTGTTTATCGGTTAATTCATAACTTTCTTTTCCTAATGCTTTTTCAGCATTACGAACGGATGTTACCATATCTGTAAATTCTTTTTCATCTAAAGAAAAGCTAGCATCTGGACCACCAATACTCTTATCTAAAATAAAATGCTTTTCTATAACTGTTGCACCTAAAGCTGTTGCTACAATTGGAACTATATTACCCAAAGTATGATCTGACAAACCAACTTTTGTATTAAAATCTTTTGCAAAACGCTGCATCATTAAAAGATTTGCTTCTTCTATTGGTGCAGGATAAGACGAGGTACATTTTAAAAGAGTTATATCGTTATTACCAGCTTTTCTACAAGTATCAATAGCCAGTTTAATATCTTCATATTCAGCAATACCGGTAGACATAATAATTGGTTTTCCTTTGGAAGCCACATATTCTATTAAAGGAATGTCAGTAATTTCAAAAGAAGCTATTTTATAAATGGGATTTTCTAGACTCTCTAATAAATCCACTGCAGTTTTATCAAAAGGGGAAGAAAAACATACTAAGCCTTCTTCTTTAGCTGTTTGAAATAGTTCTTCGTGCCATTCCCATGGAAGAGAAGCTTCTTTATATAAATCATGTAAATTTCTACCTTCCCAAATAGTTCCTCTAACAAGAAAATCTTCTTTGTTTGATTCTAAAGTTATTGTATCAGCTGTATAAGTTTGTAATTTAATAGCATCAGCACCTGTGCGTTTTGCAGCACGTATTGTTTCCTTTGCTATTTCAATTTCACCACCGTGATTTGCAGATAATTCTGCTATTATAAAAACGGGTATTTTTGGCTCTGTTTTAATCTGTTTCATTTTTAATTTTATTTTATATATTCAGCATATCCTTTATAGAATTTTCTACCAATGCAATTAATACGATTATCAGACAAATTATACCCTAATGCATCTTCAATTGACCAAATTAAATCTTCAAAACCAAACAGATGTCTGTAAAGAACAGTACTTGAGAATCTTGGATTAATTTCAAAAACCTTCGGTTGATTATCGGTTATTCTTAATTGCACATTAATACTTCCTATTAAATCTATTTTAACAGCTAATTCTTCTAATAGATTGGTTATGTCTTCATTTTCTATGACTTCACCATAACCACTATAACCTCCTTTAAGTTCTCTTCTAAAAATTTGAGATCGTATTTCTCCTTCACTGCTTCTATACAAACCACATGTAAACTCACCTTTTTTATCGGTTATAAATTCTTGAACAACATAGATTTCAACATCCTTTCTTGTGTAAAATAAAAACTCATCCATAGCATTGATTTTATGAATATCTTTACTACCTGAACCTGTTTTGGATTTTAAAATCACAGGAAAAGTTTCTATGTTTTTGATATCTTTTGCTAAAAATGTTTCTGGAAATGGTAATTTTTGACTTTTTAAGAACTCAGCCGTTTTAAACTTATCAAAACCAATTTCTAATGCCAATGACGAGGCAGTTATCATCTTTGCTCTACCAATAGTAACTAAAATATTTTGATTGGAAAAATAGCGAAGTTCGGGCTCTGCAATTGGTATAACAATGTCAATTTCGTGTTTTTCTATAAAAGCTTCAAGTCTTTCTATATAGTCTGGGTGGGTAAAAGGTAACCCAACTGTAAAATTTGGATAAATGAACTGGGCTGCATTTTTTTCTGAAATATCAATGCCGAATAGCTTTTTGGTATATTTGGATTTTAACAATATTTTCCCAATGCTTTGTCCAATATCACCACCACAGCCAGTAACTAATATATTTAATGCTTTATTCATGACTTATTAATTTCTTCTTAAAACCTTAGTTAAGTATTCAATGTAGGGATCTTTTTCGGAGATTTCGTTTATTAATTTTTCAATACTGTAGTCTGTTGATAAAAATTGAAAACATCCGTTTTCTGTATTAATAATACACCAAGAGGCCTTTCCTCCAGTTTGTCTTGATTGCCCAACTGAACCAGGATTAATTAAGATACTATGTGTATTTTTAATTGCAAAAGCATAATGCGAATGCCCTATTAATACAAAATCGTGTTCTTTTGAGTCGCATTTACTTATAATATCTTTAGTGCAATCTGGATAGATATAATAATCATTGGCCCAAGGGCTTCCATGACACATTAACAAGGAGATGTTATCAAATTGAACGGATCTTGTTTTTGGTAAATCCATTAAATACAAAAGTTGTTTTTTTGTTAATTTATCTACTGCCTCTTGATGACCACTACCATATTTTAGTCTAATAGATTCACCTATTGATGGGTTGTTAATTAAATCTTCAAGTATGCTTTCATGGTTTCCTTTAACAATATCAAATGACCATTCACAAAGTGCTTCTAATATTTTATCTGGATGATAATAATAGCCTACAATATCGCCCAGAATTAATAGATGCTCTACTTTTTCTGTTTTAGCCTTTTTTAAGACTTCGACCAGCGCATCATAATTACCGTGTATATCTGAAATAATAGCTATTTTCATAAAACAGCATTTAATATTTCTAAAGCTACTTGCTTTGGTGCTTTTAACTTGCCTTGTTCTTGTAAACCTTTGAAACTGGAAACATCAGGAAAATCACTATTTCTAATGCTTTTTTGCATATTAGTATCCATAACTCCTGGATCTATATTAAAAAAGCGGTGCTGTCTATATTCAATTTCTGCAACTTCATAAAACATTTTTATAAATGCTTTTGATGAACAATAGAGCGACCAATTACTAATAGCTCTATTGGCTGCGCCTGAGCTTATATTGATAAATGTTAATTTGTTTTCGTTAAAATTACGAAGCAAATATTTAGTAAGCTGAATCGTCGCTTTTATGTTTACTGAAATCGTTCTTTCTATGTCTTGGTCTTGTAAGTTTTCAATTTTATCGATTGGCTCAATGACAACAGCATTGTTTATAAAACACACGTCTTCATTATTGATTAAGGTATTAATAAAAGATATTTTTTTATCAATAGCATTATCAGACAGATCAGCTTTTAAAAAATAAAAGCTATCAGAAGTGTATGTCTTTTGGGCTTCACTTAAACTTCTAGACATGGATATGACAAAGTTGTTATTGTCCTTAATCAAAACATCAACAAACCCTTCTCCTAAACCTCTATCGGCTCCTGTGATAATGAATACTTTTTTCATGATTTATAGAGCATTAAGTTTATTAAATTTACTGTGAATAATAACATCTTTGTAAACTCCTTTAAAAAAACAGTGGTTTTTTAATATGGCCTCTTTTTGAAAATCACAAAGTTCAAGAGCTCTATATAATTTTGGTCTTAAGTCAAAAGCATAAGTAAATATTTTATGAAAATTTAATTCTTTAAAAGCGACTTGCTCTATTAATTTTAAAAAAATAGTCCAATATTTACAGAAGTACTCATTTTCCAGTTTGGAATTCATTACAAAAGAGATTTCTGCATTTTTATCAATCCAACTAATATGAACCAATCCTCCATAACCAATACAGACACTATTTTCTATAAATGAAAAGAGAATTTGATTTGGTTGTTCTTGATCAAATAATTCTGAAACTACTTTCTTGAAATAATTTTCTTGATCTTCTTTTGTTAATTTCACATTTTGACGAAGATGATACATCTGCTCATTTCTCCAATTCATAATCTTATTCCTGTCCTCATAACGAATTGGAATTATTTTAAATAATCCATTTTGAAGTTCATTTTGACTCAAACAACTATACTTAGTTTTAAATTTCATTCTTTAATTTAAATTTTAGTTCAGCCAACTTCCAGTCTGTTTCGTTATCAATATCTTGGGCTTCTAATTCTGAAATTTCTATCCCACCTGTATTATGTGTTAATATTATTTTACTGTTTAATACCTGATTTACATTGCACCAATAAAATTGACCAGCATCATGAAATGATTCTTCTAAATCTTGAGTACGAACATTTAAATTCTTTTTAAGTATCATAGATACTTTTCCTTGATCAACTCTTAATGCTCTTTGAATTGGAAAACTATAGGCAATAATTGGAAATACGGTATCAAATTTCTTTTCAATCAAATGATTATAAGTTTTCAATAAAACCTCAGAAGTAACAAAAGGAGCACAAGAATATATACAGCAAAAGTTATCAAATTCTACTGCCATCTCCTTATAATTATTAATAACCTCTTCAATCACATCAAAAGTAGTGGCAAAATCATCTGAGTTCTTTTCAGATCTCATAAATGGTACATTCGCTCCATATTTTTTTGCTATATCCGCAATCTCTATATCATCAGTAGAAACCATTACTTCATCAAATAAATTTGAATCTAAAGCTGCTTGAATTGAATAGGCTATAATTGGTTTTCCTAAAAAAAGCTTTACGTTTTTTCTAGGAATTCTTTTACTTCCCCCTCTTGCAGGTATTATACATATATTAACCATTGATAAATTCAATTACTTTTTCGATTACATATTCTTGTTCTTCTTTCTTCAAACTTGGATACATTGGTAAACTTATACAATTAGAGTAATACTTTTCTGAGTTATCTAAATTAGCTTGACTATAATCAATAGCTTTATAATAAGGTAAAGTATGTACTGGTATATAATGTATTTGAGCAAAAATCTTATGTTCTCTTAGAAATTCATAAAGCTCTTTTCTTTTTTCTACTTCTATAACAAATAAATGATGAGCATTATATGTATCTTTAGTAAGCTCTTGATATTTTATTATTCCTTTAAAAGCATCTTTATATGTATTTGCTATTTCATTTCTTCTTTCAACACCTTGAGCGTTTTTTGATAATTGTGAAATACCTAATGCTGACTGAATATCTGTAAGTCTATAATTGAACCCTAGGTTTTGCATTTCATAAAACCAACCCCCATGATTCTCAGACATGTTTTCTTTAGTTATACCATGAGTCCTTAATAATGATATAGAGTTGTATAACTCTTCTGAGTTTGTTGTTAACATACCTCCTTCTCCACATGTAATATGTTTAACTGGATGAAAAGAAAAAACTCCAATTTCTGCGTAATTCCCATTACCACACATTTGTTTCTTATTTTCACTATCAATAAAATAGCCCCCAGGTGCATGGCAAGCGTCTTCAATAATCCATAAATCATGTTCATCTGCTAAATCTCGATAAGCCTCCATGTTTATCGGTAACCCAGCAAAATCAACAGGTATGATTCCTTTAAAAAAACCTTTAGGCTTACTTTCTATAAGCTCTTTTGTTTTTTCATAGGATAAAAGATATGTATCTGAATCAATATCAGCAAACCAAACTTCTGCACCAGCGTATCTAATGCAATTTGCGGATGCCGCAAAAGTTATTGGAGTGGTAATTACTCTGTCTCCCATACTAAGACCTAAAGCAAGAACTGAAAGATGTAATCCAGAAGTTGCATTATTAACTGCAACTGCAAACTTTGACCCAACATAGGTTGCGAAAGCTTCTTCAAATTCTTTAACTTTTGGACCTTGAGTTAAATAATCTGATCTTAAGGTTGATATCACAGCATCTATATCAGCCTGATCTATATTTTGTCTTCCGTAAGGTATATTCTTCATTATAAATTAAAATTTGGATCTACGTGAACTTTAACCAATTCTCTCAAAGACTCAACAGTTTCCCATTCCTTATTATTACCAGATGTATAAGCAAAACCTTCTTTTACATCTATTCCATTAAAGGCTTTTTTATACTCTTCTTTTGTATATTTAGAATATGGTGATTTTTGAGGTAATATCGCATAGTATTTTCCCAAATCAACAGTATTATATGAATCTGATGCTGTAATCATTTCTTCATGTAATTTTTCACCAGGTCTAATTCCTACGATTCTGTGTTCTAAATCTGGAGCAATAGCCTTAGCTACATCTAATATTTTATAAGAAGGTATTTTAGGGACAAAAACTTCTCCTCCCCAAGCTTTATCGATGGCATAAAATACCATTTCACATCCATCTTCTAGAGAGATATTAAAACGCGTCATTTTATCGTCTGTAATTGGTAAAAAAGTAGCTCCACTTTTTTTCTGATTTAAAAAGAAAGGCATTACAGATCCATTAGACCCCATTACATTACCATATCTAACTACAGAAAACTTTATATCTCTTTTACCTTTAATATTATTGGCAGCAATAAAAAGTTTGTCTGATGTTAATTTAGTTGCTCCGTATAAGTTAATAGGTGCTGCTGCTTTATCTGTAGATAGTGCTACAACATTTTGAACTCCCGTCTTTAACGCTGCATTTATTACATTTTCTGCTCCATTAATATTTGTTTTAACACATTCCATTGGGTTGTACTCAGCCAGATGTACATGTTTCATCGCTGCTGCATGAATTACAACATCAATATCTTCAAAAGCTGTTTCTAAGCGTCTTTCATCTCTAACATCTCCTATAAAATATCTGATTTGTGGATATTTGTCTTCTGAAAATTCTTGAGCCATTTGAAAATGTTTTTGCTCGTCCCTTGAAAAAATTACTAAACGATTTACATTAGGGCTTCTCTCTAAAATTAATTTTGTAAACATTTTCCCGAAAGAGCCAGTTCCACCTGTTATTAAAACTGATTTGTTATTTAAATCTAAATTCATATTGTTTTATTTATTTATTCCACAAAAATCCAATAATACCTTTTCTTTAGAAATTTCAACTCCCAAAAACTCTTTATGAGCTACTAAAAATACAATAATATCAGCTTTTTCTGTAGCTTCTTTGTAATCTGTTAACTTATATACTGAATGAGATTCAATATTTGGTTCAACAATATAATGCTCTTCATTATTTGAGTTTTGTAATACTTTTTGAGCAATATATTTAGCTGGAGACTCTCTCAAATCATCAATATTTGGTTTAAACGCTAGCCCCATTAAAGCAGTTTTTGGTTTTCTACCATGTTTTAATTCAAATTGAAGTTTTTCGTTTTGAATTTTCTCTGCACACCAAAAGGATTTGTAGTTATTGACCTCTCTTGCTATACCTATCATTTTTGATTCTGCTGGATAGTCAGAAACTATAAAATAAGGATCGACAGCGATACAATGTCCTCCAACTCCACAGCCAGGTTGTAAGATATTTACTCTTGGATGTTTATTAGCTA
>ENA-UOXV01004944-UOXV01004944.1-marine-metagenome-genome-assembly--contig:-NODE-4944-length-14987-cov-7.028596_pt1 | contig 14987 bp, 17 predicted proteins | sample MGYA00238165_ERZ766961 | MGnify/ENA primary metagenome ERZ766961 (study PRJEB28924, sample SAMN03173240) | marine metagenome | biome: Marine; feature: Water; material: Subsurface seawater | place: North... | reverse complement strand
TGGATGGTTCCAATGGATATCGGGATCAGAGCAGTGATCAGAAAACGTTCAGATCTCGGCCCCGAGTATCAATAAGTGTTGATACTGGACACGCCAACTCGAGCTAGTACTGGAACCTGAGTGGAGATATGTCGGGGAGTGCGAAAAAGAGATGTGTGGAACAACCCGCAGCTTACCGGCCGCAGACAGGCGCTACGCGACACGCCATCGGCGACGGCGATCGCTGACGGGACTCACGCCGAGCGCAGTGAGGGAATACCGCGGAAATCACCGTGACGCAACCCTGTGCGGCAGCATATGTCCCGCTTTGTGAACGCGCTTCGATCGACAATGTTTCCCAGCGCAGGTGGGCTCCACAGTGGGGCGCTCCAGCGAGAGATATCCAGAGCAGCCCAGAAAGCGTTCCGGGCGTGTTCAGCAAAGAAGCTCCAATCGCGTCTCTGGAGCGTTGGACCACGCTTGCGGCGATATTAACGCGGGGCGGTGCCATGTGCGCAGACACTAGAACAGAGCGGAGTGGGTCGGCGGAGGAGCTCATCACCTCAAAACCTCGAGGCGAGGTCAAGATGCAGAGCGAGCCAAGCACGGAGAACACGGGGACCAAGCCGACTAAAAAGGCAAAGATGGTCCAGATGCCGATATCTATGTTTCGGGTGCGTTGCGTTTCCCCAGCCCTGTTTTCAAAAGATTTCGCAAGATCCGCAACACGCCGCTGATCGCAAAAGACCGATGCATCAGGTGCGGAGCAAGCTGGGACAGGGGACGTTTGCCGACGTCTTTTCAGCAGACGTGGTTTCGGGGAAAGGCCACGTTGCACTCAAGATTGTGAAGCCTGAGTCGGACATCGACTTTGGCCCTGACAACGAGAGCGGCGTAACTTACGACGATGTCCTGCAGGCCTTTCGAGATGAATTCAAGCTCCTTGAGACGCTCGGAAAACATCCAGCTATTGTTGGGGTGATTGGGGTATCAGATGCGGGACGCGTTTTGGTTATGGAGCAGGCGCAGCACGACCTTTTCTCGATTGTGCGCAAGATGCGTCGAAAGCTGCCGCTTGACTTGGCAAAGCAGTGGGCGCAAAATGTGCTGGAAGGTGTCGCATACATCCACAGCATGGGCATCATCCACCAAGATATGAAGTCATCCAATATTCTGATATATGAGGATAACAATGCACGTATCTGCGATTTTGGACTCTCATGCTACGGCGGGGGACAAATGGAAGTGGACAGGGAGATAATCACGCTGTGGTATCGCGCGCCAGAGCTTCTCATGGGTTCCCTTCGTTACACGCCAAAGGTCGACGAGTGGGGTGTCGGTTGCATTCTGCTTGAGATGATGATCGGCACTGCTCCATTTCACGGAGACGCGGACTGTGGTTGTCGCTGCTCTTCGATCGCACACTGTAACTTCAACGCCGACCAGCTCAAGCAAATATTCAAGGTCATTGGCACGCCGCGCGACGAAGATTCACTGCACGGCATGCACTGCGTCAATCATTTTTCGACATGGAACGTGTACCCACCTGCGCTGGAACCTATTCTGCGCTCCGCCCGCCCGCAAGACGCGAGTGCAGATGCCTCTGAGTTCCAGGCATGGATCGAGGTGATCGAGCAGCTTCTCCAGCTGCACTCTAAGCGGCGCGACCACGCACACCAGGCGCTCAGGCGCGCCCTCTTCCGTGGCGTTTCGTCGGAACCTTCATCCTCTGAGTGTTCCGATGCGTCTTCGCCGCTCGCTGCAAAGAGCCCCTCACGTGCACATCATCTCGGCGCGGCGGGAGGTGCGGCGGCTCACGAGCGCCAGCAGGGCATGCTAGCCGAAAAGCGCCCGCCGCACTCAGATGCTGGGTATATGCCGACCCTGATGCGCACATCGGAGTCGCCAGCACAGGAGGGGGCTGCAGGGTCGCGGCGCGCTCGGAGCCCCGCCAGCGCCGGCGCAGGGACCGTCACGCCAGACCCGCCGGGGCGGTGCGCGTCGACCGAGGGGGCGATTCGCGCGAAGCAAGACCACGTATCGCCCCCGAAAAGGCGTGGGCGAGGAGCGCAAGATCAGTCGCCGGAAGCGAGCGACCTGCGGTCTCAAGCTTCTTGAGATTGAAGCTCCCTCGAGACAGACGCTCCCTTGCGGTGCAAACCTCGGCAAGGCAACGCACCTCGAGCGGGACGGGTTGGTTGGTGTAGAATGATGCGTAATGGTGCATTTCCTAGGATTGTTGTAAGAACGCTTTATTCATATTTTGCGTATTGGGCTGGCTGGATTTACAAATGCACAATTCGCTCTACAGCCGAATGCTTTGCAGTCCCAGCAGTGCTCGTTTTCGGATACCTGGTCAACGGCAGCCCTCCGGCAGCTCCTCGCAATTCACCGAATGCGACCCCTGTACTTCCATCTTGGGTGGTGTTTCAGTCCCTGTCACCGGGTCCCGATGCGTCTTGTACTGCGAGATCTGACGTTTCAGCAGGCGCTCGACATTGTCCTTCGCGGTGACCGCCTGCATGCCCACACACCCCGCAGCCCATGTGTCAGCCGTGTGGACCCGTGCCATAGTAGAAACGCCCAAGCAGGCACGCTAGCGTGCAGGTTAGGTTATGGGCTAGGGTCACTGCCTTGAGGCACATCTTGTTGGCACCCGCAGGAAGTGCATGTGGAGAGCCGCGCGGGCCGAGCCACTGATGCTCGTCCCCGGTGCAGAAGCGGTCGTAGATCTGAGCGTTCAAGTTGAGGTCACGGTGTGCCGTAACACCTGCAGCGTGAATTAGGTGCCCTGCACATACGCGTATCTGCCGCGGTGAAAGGTGTCGCCCTGTGCAGAACTCCCACGGGGTCGACGTGTAGTTCGAGTGCGTGTCCCAGTCCGAAGAAAGCCCCTGCACCATCATCCACGCCGAACGCTGATTCACATCCGCTGTGCCGAATTCTCTGGCACGGCGCGCACGTTCTGCCTCTTCCTCTTTCGTCAGGGCGAGCGGCTCTCCAGCGCCAACTTCAGAAGACACATCGTCCTCAACCGCCTGCTCTTCCTGCCCCTCGGCTTCCGCAGGCTGGCCCTGCTCACAGCTTCCCAACTCACTATCGCGATGCACTGATTTCCTACTTCTGAGTCATTGCGCCACAGGTTGTCACGTAGGGTGCGGCAGCCGAGGAGGTGCCGCACGGAGGATTGCAGTGAGGGTATGAAGCGGGTGTCGCACCTCAGAGCCTCCGGAGCTTGCTAAAACCGTCTTGAGGTTTTGCATATCCTTGTTGAGCTTTGCATCAGGATGTGGCGCCGGTGGAACGGATTTCAGGTTTTGCTGCTTGCCCGGCCCCCTTAACTCATGCAAGAGCGCCTGGCCCCCACGTCCGGTGAGAGACGCGAATTCCTCAACGAACTTCGGGTCCTTTGCAAACATGCGCTGAACCGCGACCAGAGCCTTCCCCTTCAGCTCCCCCTGAGGATCTTCTCTTCTGGCTGTCCCCGTAGACGTGCTAACAGCCGATAGCATCGCACTGCCGCTATGAAGAACGCTTGACTCTCCCGCTCCCCGCCACACACTCACTGCCGCGAAAATGAGCACCATACCAGCGCCAGCCACCACTGTTGCCCTACGCAACGAGGCTGACTGGTGACGGGCTCCCATCTCCGGAGAATATCTGCGGCATGCGGTAGCGACTTGCTCCATCTGCTCTGCAGCGACGTGCCCCACCTCACACGCCGAAGGGTAGTCCATGGGATCGAAATAGCTGCGGCGAAGCAACAAATTGATTCAAGTTGGGGGGGGGGGGATTTTCCTCCCAGCTTGGACGTTGCGAAGCAGAGACCGCTTTTCGCGGATCCCATCATGTCGGCGCCCGCTAGCCTGACGATGGCGACCAAGTGGTCTCGAGAGTTTCAAAAGGCGATCGAATTGGACGGTTGGGGCCAGGTAGAGGAGGCGCGGACCAGCTACGACAGGTATATTCCCCCTTACTGCCCTGCCTGGTCCTCCCGAATTCTCTGCGGCATGCCATACCGGGTTCCATGATAGAAGTGCTCGCTGCTGCATACGTTGACTTGGTTCCGTTGTGCGCAGTATCGCGCGGTCCATGCAAGATGAGGCCAAGACGTGCGTAAACCTCTCCACTGCTAACCCACCTCTGTTTGCATTGCCAGAGATATCATAAATTCGGGGACTCTCACCTGGCAAGCCCATAGGACGATTTGTCCTGTAAATCAATCTGTGGGTTTGCTTCGCAGATCCGCTGCGGAGGAGTGGTCAAAGAAGCAGACAGCTGCTGTCTGGAACCTTTCCACATGCCTCCGCCTGCGCAGCATGGTAATCAAGAGAGACGACGACGAGGGCATCAGTGCAGAAAACATGAAGGTGTGTTTCAGTCCTTCGCGGATGCCCCCGATTCTCACAGCGTGGAGCGGATTCATCAGCTCCGCGTGCGGCGCAGCTGCCTTTCAGACGCCGAACATTTGTGCTCCCGCAGCCCAGCCTTGGGTAAGCTGCCGAACACTCGGCCTTGTCGGGCCTCACCACGATGCGTCGGCGCAGGCGCTGGTGGGCATCTTCGAAGCACTTTTCAAGCGTGACAAGAAGTTTCCGCTTGACCTCTCCACAGTTTCTCCTGAGGACTTGTGCGAGGCGTCTGGCGAGGCGCAGCTCCCGGGCCCGGGCGGCGACGCGAGCGACGAGGAAATCCTCGAAGAAGTGACGGCCGCCGCACCGCGCCGCGCCGCGCCTGCGCACGCCACCGTGGCCTCCAAGCATGCACAGATTGGGCTCCGACGACAAGAGTCGCGTCGACAAGAGGCGCTTCGGGCTGAGGAGGCGCACGTGAGCGCGGGCGCTGCTGCCCACCAGTACGAAGAGGCCCCGGGTCAGGGCCCGCCGCCGCAGGCACACGTCGCGACGCCCACCGCCATGCCGGTATTCGCCCAGATCACCGCGGCCCTGCAGCTATGATGGTGCGTCTAGCGCTTGCTCCTCCAGTTGCTTCTCGGGTCCCTGTCTTCTGCACTTGACAAGGCCCTCTGTTAGCAGAAGCGAAGCGTCAAGGCGGTGTACATAACTGTGAAAAAGATTGGACTCAAGGACTGGGAGGTGTACAACGAGCCACGCGTCGCCGTGTACTTTGTCTGTAAGCAACCCGCCTGCTCCAATTTCGCAAGCCGGGCACTGTGCATGCGCAGCGTGTGCGTGATTCACCAATTACGCAACTTCGATTTGAAGCCACCCTTCAAATTCAGTGGCGAGTCGAGATGCCTCAAGCCTGACTTGCCCTCTCCCTGGACGCAGCGGGTGGCCGTATTCAAGATCAGGTTCAGGATACCAAGGATTCGAAGGAGCGAGAACAGCAGCATCTCATCTTCGATGAGACGATCAGGCTCAAGCAAACCTTGGACCAGCTGCTGCCTGGCGGCGCAGTCTTCTTCGAGTTCAAGCACTACAAGAAGGACAAGCAGCGAATCAGCACTCGGTCTCGCCCTGCACACGCACTGCAGATCCGAGCGTGTCCGCGCCCAGCTCACGCAGTGTGGGTTGCGTGGACAGGTGCTGGTGCTTTCTAGACCGCGAGGACCTCAAGGAGGGCGATCATGTCCGAGCTCTTGCCACGCCTCGTTGCTTTAGCGCGGTCTCTACGGTGGCATGCGGCGGCGATGGATCCCTCGCGCGGCTCTGGCGGTTGACCATTTGCTTCCCGACTGGTCCAGGTCCTCGAGCTGTACAAGAAACCCGCGGACTTGCGCCAAAAGAAGCTCTCGCTCTTTACCATCAAGGAGCTGTATGCTCCCTGCCACAGAAACCGTTCCGAGGTTGATCTTTCTGCACCGCGCGTGCATTAGCACTGCCTCCTCCGGGTGCGAGCAAAATGCCAACCTGCTTGTGACCCTTGCGCCGCACCGATGGCAGGTACCTCCACATAAACGTGGAATTCGTCAGCGAGGATGCATAAGAAGCGCGCAAAAAAGGGGGGAGGGGGGTGGCACTCCTAGGGAAACTAGAACAGTGTGCTGGGCGCCAAAATCCGTTCAGCTTTCGAGACTTGATTCAGCACATTGCTGAGCGCGCGGGCTATATGCAATTGACTCTCACGTGATCAGAGGATGTGACCGGCTAGCACACATAAGTCACATTCCCTATGAAGTAGATCTGTCCCATTTCCATTACTTCGTCTTCTTCTGCCGTGTCAGTACAGCACGTGTCACAGACCCGACCAACTGGTCGTCTCACGTGACGTTCAGAGCCAGGATCACCAGGCAGTGTGTACTCTCTCTCTCTCTTTGCGCATCAGCTGCCATGCTTGATCCCACCTATGTAGCGGTGCGAAGACAGACTTTGCTCTTGCCTAGAAGAGTTTTTGCGCAGGACGGCGAGGTTTCCCGGGCAGCTTGGCTTCCAGAGCCATCCTGCGTAGCTTCATGCTCTCCTCAACTTCTTCTTCCACGGTCCTGTCGGGGGTCATAGAAGCACGCGCGTGCGCGTGTCAACGACTTCGATCAGGCGGACAGCCGACGGGTATGCTCGGGTTTGTTTGGGGCGAACCTCTTCGGCTTCTTTTCCTTCTTTACATACGTCCCTGCCTTCCGAGCCCTTCTATCTTTCTCCTCCTGTCGGGACTTGCGACGAAGTCGGCGGTGGTGCTCAGCTACTTTTTTGACGATCTTGTACTTCAGTCTCAGCGGTTTTCGTTTGCTCATGCTCTTGCGAGACTTCTTCGGTGTGTAACCGCCCCTCAATCTGAGCGCTGCCCACGCATTCACAGCGCCATCCTCACCACACCGCCTCTCAGAAATGCGACTCAAAGCTTCAACGTGAAGTACTTCTGGGACAAAATGAACCCGATAAAGGTGCTTGTTCGGGGAGAACACGGAAGATCTCTGCGACGTTGTCTTCCGGCCAGTGGCGCTGTGTGAGTCAACCCGCGGGCCAAGCAGCTCAGCATACAGCGCCAGAGGCACAGTCGCCAGAAGGAACAGGGCCGTCCTGAGATAATGCTGAAGGCAGCATTCCACCATGATTCGACTGGCTACACCATGGCAAGGCCTCTCTCAGAGCTGAGGGGGCTGGTCCTCTCCTCGCGCAGCCACTCTATGGAGGCTCACAAAATTATTTTTTTATTATTTAATTGAAATCTCGCCGGGCTCTCGCCACTTACAAACCGGAGGCCATGCGTTCCGCGGTCCTCGTGGCGCTCCTCATCGCACCTTTTGCCGATGCCATCGGCCCCGCTTCTATGTTTGCGAATCATGTCACTAGCAACTTCATGCTGGCCAAGGCCGCACCCGCTCCGCCGGCGCCCAAGCAGACTGGCCTTGGCACCAGGATGGTGCTCGGTGCGCTCGGTGGCATGGGCGCCTCGTCCGTGTGCCATCCCCTCGATGTCGTCCGCGTTCAGATGCAGGTTTCCGGCGGTGCTGGTGGTGCTGCAGCATACAAGAACCCGCTCGATGCGGCTGTCCAGATTGTGAAACGCAAGGGCTTCTTCGGCGGGCTATACACTGGCATCGACGCCGCGTACCTTCGCCAGTGGTATGGCCCCATCCGAGAGGACTGCCCGTGCCGCCCTTGCGCTTGCCCTTGCAATCGCGCGATTGATGTTGCAAGTGTCGTTGCAATTTTCCCGACGGGTCGGGACGTGCATGTCACAGCATGCGACATGCACGTCGCAGCATGAGACATATGTCACAGTTCTTGTTTATGGCTGCGAGTCTGCAGCGTTCATGGTTGGTGCCCGCCACCGGCGAGTCGAAAGCCTCGATAGGTGTCGTACATACTCGCACGTCACAAAACCGGCAAGAGGCCCCATTACTTGATGAACTGAATGATCTGCCAATGCTCAGGACCTACGGCTCCTGCCGCGTGGGTATCTACGCCTTCCTGCTCGACAAGTTCCAAAAGGGCAACAAGGATCCGAAGACGGGCAAGAACCAGCCGGTGCCCTTCTCGCAGAAGCTCCTCATGGGGTCCGTCGCAGGCGCGATCGGCTCCTTCGCGGGACTGCCCTCCGAGGTCTCGCTTGTGCGCATGTCGGCCGACTCTAAAATGGCTCCTGAGCTTCAGCGCAACTACAAGTGAGCCTGCCCCGTCTACCCATCGTACCCCCGCTTCACTGCCCCGGCCGGTGCCAACAACTCGCACGTGGCAGACTCCATGCTCGAATTGTGCTATGGGGCTGCTGTAGCAATGCTGCGCTAATGTTTCGGGCGGTCTTGAACAGGTCCTGCATGGACTGCCTCGTCCGCACGGCCAAGGAGGAGGGCGTCACGAAGCTGTGGTCTGGCGGTGAGGCCCAATGCCAGCCAGGCGCACACCTGTTGCTACTAGCCAGGTTGCCATCGCGCTGGGCGTGCTCACTGGAGAAGTCGTGCGCTATCGACCGCTGCCAAAACGATGCCGGCGTCCAGCCACCCCTGCGTCGTGCTCAGCTTTCCCTTTTGGGGGCGCAGGCGTCCCGACTATTATCCGTGCGACGCTGCTCTCCGCGTCGGTGCTTGGCTGCTACTCCGAGGCCAAAGAGCGGCTCCACAAAGAGTTCCCCCAGGTCTGGGGCACGCCCGTTACCTCGATGCCTGCATCTCCGCCAGCCCCGCGCGCTCTGCGATGAGACGCGACCCTGAGGAGACCGCAGAATCAGCAAGCCATCACTGACTTTCTTTGTCCCTCGTCTCAAGGTCTTCCCGAACAAGGATGGGGTCCCGCTCATGTTCACTGCCACCATGTTCGCGTCCTTTGTAGCCACCACGGTCTCGAACCCCTTCGACGTCGTCAAGTCGCGCGTGCAGAACATGCCCAAGGCGCTTCCGGGCCAGGAGCAGATGTACAAGGGCATGCTCGACTGCTTCGCGAAGTCGGTCAAGGGGGAAGGGCCCATGGTGCTCTATCGCGGCTTCACGCCGGCGTTCCTCAAGCTCGCGCCGTACACCACGATCTCCCTCATCCTGACCGAGCAGCTCTCTAAGCAGCTGCTTGGCAAGTCGGCTCTTTAGGAGAGTCTACGCTGACAGCATTGCGCCTTCACGTCTCGTGCTTGTGGAAGGTGGCAGTTGCAAGCTTCTTCCGCTCCAGCTGCAAAGAAGTGTGCGCGTGCAGTGTCCAGCATTGCGCTTGAACCGGGGCGAGTTAATAAATCCCTTCTGTTGGTTCAAGGTTGGTGTGCCGGCTGAATGCTGGAGCGCACACGCAAGAGCACCAAAATCTCCCTGCACGCCAGGTTCCAAGAGTACATGGGGGAATTCAACCGGAATACATGTCTCGTTTAGGAAGAAATTGTACTAAATCTCTGTGCTCTTGATGGTCCTCGCGTGTTACTCCTGTGAGGCAATCCGCGCCATGTTCTGATACCGTTTCGCAGCGCCACCTGCCTAGGCGTAATAGTTGAGCGAGGTCTTCTTCTTGGCCTGAACGACGGAAATTCCCTCAACGTAATCCTCGTGAGCGAGTTCAGTACCGCCTCGCCGCAGAGCGAGCATGCCCGCTTCAACAGCAACTGCTTTGAGCTGCGCGCCGTTGAAGTCATCTGTGCAGCGTGCGAGCTCCTCATAGTTGACGTTGTCGCTCACATTCATCTTGCGCGAGTGGATCTGCAAGATGCGCGCACGCGCCTCTTCGGTCGGATGCGGAAACTCGATCTTGCGGTCGAGCCGTCCTGAGCGCAGGAGCGCGGGATCAAGGATATCGATGCGGTTAGTCGCAGCCACCACCTTGATCCGATCCTCGCTGCTGAATCCGTCCAACTGATTTAGGAGCTCAAGCATCGTGCGCTGGACCTCCCTGTCACCAGAGAGCTCAGAGTCGAAACGCTTGGTCCCCACGGCGTCCAGCTCGTCGATGAAGATGATTGCCCCACTGTTTTCCGAGCCAGGCGCGCTCTTCTCCTTCGCCAGCGCAAAGGCATCGCGTACCAGTTTGGCACCGTCCCCGATAAACATTTGCACAAGTTGCGGGCCCGCCAGCTTGAGGAAAATGGCGTTAGTTTGCGCCGCACACGCACGGGCCATGAGCGTCTTACCCGTCCCCGGTGGCCCGTACAGCAGAACACCCTTGGGCGGGCGGATTCCAATGTTTTTGAAGCGGTCCCCATGCGTCAATGGCAGGACCAATGCCTCCACAAGTTCCTGAATTTGCTTGTCTAGCCCACCGATGTCACTGTACTCCTCGCTAGGTTTCTCGTCCACCTCCATGGCCTTGACACGTGAATCGTATTCTGCCGGCAACGTGTCGAGGATCAAGTAACTGTCTTTGTTCACCCCCACAAGGTCCCCAGGCTCAAGTTTGTCGGCATCCACAAGCCCAACGACCGGGAGAAAAATTGTTTGACGTGTAGACGTCTTCACTACTGTGCACTTGCCCTTCCGGTGCGAGTCTAGGTCGACGTTGGCTCCGTCGTCCTCGACATCGTCTTCCTCTTTCAGCTCGAGTACCTGTCGCACACAGTGGTTTCGTAAGCCGCAACGCCCACAATCGCACAAAAGCCGCAGGAATTCGCCAGCTGTCACGGGGCATGTATCATGTACCGCGGCATTGCACGGCCCAAGCGCGCTATAGACACTGCGCGCCGCTAACATGTACAACCAGGGAATGTCGGATTTCAAGCTGGATCATCCTCACGCAGCGCGAGATCGCGCACACAAGAAACATTTGGATGGCAGCTGGAATCACCTCAACGATGTTGCCGACGAGATACGGGAGCTGTTTGTTGAGCTTGATCTTCTCGTCGTTCTCTTTGATCCTGTCCTTCATGTTCGTCTGCTCGTGCGTGAGGCGTGACGCGTCATTTTTCATCGCCTTAATGTCATTGTCGAGCAACCTGCATCGCGAGTTTATCTCTTCCGCCGTCGCACGAAGGATGTCGTCCCCCAGAGAGCTCGTGATCTCGTCCTCCATCGCGGTGTCGCCCATCGCGATGCAGACTTGAAATTCCAGGTGTCCTACCTTTCCTACCTTCATTTTGACACGGGAAACTGAAAACTTCAGGTTGAGTAATGTCAGATTTGGCAGTGAAGGGGCGGTGAAGAGACTGCCGGAAAATGCAGCACCGTGTTGCCAATGCGGTGGTATGGACCGTTGCCGCGCTCCTCGTGGTGGCGCTCAGCAAATTTTCCGTTCAGAACGTACATTTCCGTCCCCATTGCCCAGCGAAATTATCTTCTCTTGGCATCTTGTGTGTTGCATTTGACTTCTCAGGAGCATGAGGTGGTCCTCCTCTATTGCGTATCGTAAACAGGCCAGAGAACCAAGTTGCTGCTGCTACATCAGCAACAGCATGGAAATTTGACTTTTCAGACTGTGCGGTCTGCCTGCAGCAAGTAGTTGTGCTTTTTGAGGTCCTCCTTGCTGCCAAATTTGCTTTTTCCCACGCTGACGTGGGGGATGTGGGAGCAGCCATCGGCGCTGATGCAAGGGAATGGACTCGACGCGGCGAGTATCGACATGGACCACAATGCCATGCTTGCTAACAATCCGACGGCGAACGCTGCGTTTCTCAAGGTGTTTGGTAGCTACGTGCCAGGCGCAGAGAGGCAGAACCAGCTCAAATCGTCACCGAAGGGTTCCACCAAGCTTGCCATGACCTCTCACGAGGCACACCGCAGCCATAAGTCGAAAGCGGCCGAGTCGCGACTAAATGCTAAGCTTGCCAGCGAGATGCAGAACCGGTTGACTGCGGGCTCAAAAAGCGACTCTCTTATGACGCCCAACTTTCTGGCTGCTCTCAGCGAGGCTCAGGGGCACAACACTGCGCAAGGGCAGATGCTTTCCCAGCAGAACAAGGAGACAATGGACGCGATCACTATGACTGGACAGCAGGCACATGCTTCGCACGTCCTGCCGCGCGATCTCCGCCAGAAGTTCAAGTTCAACCAGGCTGCCACGTCGCTCGCCAACACCCACATCCTCACTCCCGCTCAGGCGGCCATGCGCGCGGCACCTCAGGCCGGTGCACAGAGTCTTGCCTATGCCGACTCCCAGCCGAATCCTACGGGCGGGAATCCCTCTCTCGCTGGGAGGGCGGATACGGAGCTGCTTGCCGCGCAGGGCTCGCAGGTCTCGACTCGCGAGCTCATTCGACAAGCGGCGATGCAGCAGATGAACGCGATGCCTGCACCCGTGAGGAAGCAGGCGAGGGCGCAACAACTTTCGGAGGTTCCAGCAGCCGGATATTATCAGCAGCAGGCCGTGTATCAGCCGTATCAGCAGCCTGTGTACGCAGTGCAGCCTAACTATGCCCAGCCGATGCAACCAGTCGAGCCTGCGCCGATGCAGATGGCCTACCAGACGTCGCAGCAGGCCCCGTCCTACGGCTACGGATACGTTCAGCCGCAGCAGCCGTCATATTTTCCGGCGCCCGCCGCGAAGCAGCAGCTCATGGCGCCGCATCAAGAAGCACCCCCACAGCTGTTGGGACCATTGCCAGCGCCGACGCAGGAACTCGTGGAGCAGCCGAGCGATGCGAGTGTGGGGATCCAGACGCCTCAACAAATTGGCGAAGAGGCTGCCAATGCAGCTGCGGGTACAAACTGGAGGCAGCCGGATGCGGTCATCAAGAAGGGGGCGAAGCTGTCTGCTGCCAAAAAGGCCAAGATGATCCAGCAGATGGCGGCCCTGCGGCAGCAGATTCTTGGCGACTACAACAAGAATACCAAGGCGGGGGACAAGGCGCTTCTCATGGGGCCTAATTCCCTCTGAGTCCCCGAGTGGTTCTTGTGTTTGTGATATAAAATATGCAGCCGTAACGGTCCTGCGCGCTGCGGAAAAATAGGTTGTGTTGATTTTGACGAAGTTCTGCGCGACCCTCTCCATCCCTCACCTACGCGAGTCTTTCCATTGCGCTGCCATGAAGACTGGACCGCACTGCCGTGCCACGACCTATCCAAACGGTTGCATGTTGATGCTGCCGAGGGGAATCACTCCTGGTCCTGGACCTTGTGGCAGTGCAGAATAGGCACCTCCCAGCCCCACTCCAGTCGAGTTCGCAAAAGTGCCAAGTACTGGCGTGCTATTTGCAAAACTTCTCAGCATTGAGCCATTGTCCCACAATCCGACCATCGCCTGCAACACCTGCGAATCGATTTTCCCTGCAGTGCTGCCCAGTGGCAAATTCTGGTGAGAGAACTTTCCAGATGGCTGAAGGTCAAGCATCCGCTGCTGAGGCATTCCGACAGAATTGTCTCCGCTGGCAAAATGGATGTTTCCACACTCATCGCCCTGTAAGTTCTGCCCTGCTGGATCGCGTTGAGCAGCGTTCACGTATGGAATGACCCCATTTGCAGAGACGCTCGAGAAATCCACATTTGCCCACTTGCCTGGAAAGTCAGACATCGACTGAATGCCCGCAATGGCACTTAGCGCAGCTCCGTGCTGGGAGGTCGCGATAGCCCTCAGCGCAGAATTCTGGTGAGGGAACTTTCCAGATGGCTGAAGGTCAAGCATCCGCTGCTGAGGCATTCCGACAGAATTGTCTCCGCTGGCAAAATGGATGTTTCCACACTCATCGCCCTGTAAGTTCTGCCCTGCTGGATCGCGTTGAGCAGCGTTCACGTATGGAATGACCCCATTTGCAGAGACGCTCGAGAAATCCACATTTGCCCACTTGTTCTGCCCTGCTGGATCGCGTTGAGCAGCGTTCACGTATGGAATGCCACCATTTGCAGAGACGCTCGAGAAATCCACATTTGCCCACTTGCCTGGAAAGTCAGACATCGACTGAATGCCCGCAATGGCACTTAGCGCAGCTCCGTGCTGGGAGGTCGCGATAGCACTCAGCGCAGATCCGTGGGGGAGGCCAACATGGGCAAATTCTCCCGTGCTAAGATATCCAGGCACTTGGCCACCGCAGGCAAGAGTTGTGCGCTGCGCAACCTCCTCGTTCGTCCACAGGTGGCGCGTTGCCGCCTGCCAAGTCCGCCCGTACCAAATGTCGCGTATCGTCTTGGCCGTCACGCCGTACTTGGGGCCCAGCTTCTTGCACTCGTTCATGCTACCCTTGCGGAACATGCGCCCGCGCTTGTGCGAGACCGGCCTGCGAGCGTAAATCTCGGCCGCTTCCTCGGCGGTCAGCTGCTGCCGTTTTGAGCTCGGGTCCTTGAACGGCCGCCGCGGAGCCGCAGGGTCCTTCCACTCACAGTCTTCGCTTTCGGGTTTCTCGGTCAACTGCTGCCGCGACTTTGCCGCAGGTGCTTCGACCACGCCCCCAGCTTGCGAATTCCATATCATGATTTTTTCTGCCACACCGGACGCGACAGGCAGCGGTTGGTACAAAGCGCTGTCCCGGTTCAAACCCCACCCGAAGCTGTCGAGGCCTGGCCCCGCGCCTCTGTTCAAGGAGAACTGCGCGTTCGGGCCGGCAGAGTCTACGGCCAACCTGCACATCGGCCACTCAACAGTGAGAAGGACGTGCAGCGGTCATAATCACAGAGGCAGATGCGCAGATCAATCATGGTAGGGCTGCCTCACGTGTTTTCGCGCTGTGCAACCTCCTCGTTCGTCCACAGGTGGCGCGTTGCCGCCTGCCAAGTCCGCCCGTACCAAATGTCGCGTATCGTCTTGGCCGTCACGCCGTACTTGGGGCCCAGCTTCTTGCACTCGTTCATGCTACCCTTGCGGAACATGCGCCCGCGCTTGTGCGAGACCGGCCTGCGAGCGTAAATCTCGGCCGCTTCCTCGGCGGTCAGCTGCTGCCGTTTTGAGCTCGGGTCCTTTCGCGGACGCTGCAAGGTGCAAATTGAATGCTCCGAGTCCCCGTTGGATTCGCTCGTTTCATCTCCGCGAGCAGCTCGCGTTGGAGCTGTTTCGTCATCGCTTTTCTCATCATCGCTGATGCCCCCGAGAAGGGCTTCCGTGCGCTCCTTCAGCAACTTGATGTCTACTTTGCCATTTTCCGGAAGCCCGGCCGCACTGACCGCGTATGCCGCCGCGCGAGGACAGATACTGGCGCATGGTACCAGCATATCTCCTACACTCATCGACGGGTCCTGCGGGGGGGATGAGGCGTCTGCCCTGGCGAACGACATCGCC
>ENA-UOXV01004943-UOXV01004943.1-marine-metagenome-genome-assembly--contig:-NODE-4943-length-14989-cov-4.053033_pt1 | contig 14989 bp, 14 predicted proteins | sample MGYA00238165_ERZ766961 | MGnify/ENA primary metagenome ERZ766961 (study PRJEB28924, sample SAMN03173240) | marine metagenome | biome: Marine; feature: Water; material: Subsurface seawater | place: North... | reverse complement strand
TTTTTACCGGCCTGCCCCAAAGTAAATACTCGCCGGTGTTGTAGCAGCCAGCATTCATCAACATGATGAGCTTCCCGTTGAATCGTGAAGGTCTTCATACTTGACCAGGTATCCAGATAATCGACTGTACCCAGATCTTTGAATTCCAGATGGGGATTAATTTCTGATTCCTGAATGGCGGTCACAATGCCTCGGCAAAGAGATTATCAAGATGGTTTCGGACCAGTAAACAACTGCCTGGCCCCAGACTTTTTCAAAGATCTTATTAAAGTACCATGGCCACACGACCACTGGCTTTCAGATCGTTAAATAGTGCTTGTATCTGCTCCAGCGAATGCGCAGTAATAATTACATTTACTGCCAGGTATTTACCCTCTCGGCTGGGGCGATAAGAGATATCCTCATCTCCCAGATCCGGTGCATGAATACGGATAATGTCGACGATGACTGCGCTATAGTCATCAACATCAAGTCCCATGACCTTGATAGGATAACGACAGGGATATTCAATTTTCGGGGATTCTTCTTGTGCCATAAACTTCTACTTTGCCTATTTACATAAGCAGGGCCTGTTCCTGTTATCAGCCAAAAAGACTCAGGAAAAACAAATGCAGGAAATCCATTATACGTTTAATAAAGCTACCCCTTTCCACAGCTTCCATGGCAACTACGGGGCCATCATAAAATACCTGCTCGCCCAGTTTTATGGAGACATTGCCCAGAACCTGGCCCACTGTAATAGGTGCTTTCAGGGTTTCATCTATTATCAGCTCAGTTTCAAGATTATCTTCCTGACCACGGGGGATAGTGGCAAATACTTCTTCTGTAATACCGATATCCACAGCATTGATATTACCTGACCAGACCCGTTCAGTGGAGAGCACTTCATTATTGCCAAACAATTGCAGCGTTTGGTAAAAGCGAAAGCCATAAGTCAGTAATTTTTGTGATTCGATTGCCCGCGCATCAGTGCTGTCGGTCCCCATCACCACTGCGATTAATCGCATGTCATCGCGAGTAGCGGAAGCCACCAGGCAATACCCTGCTTCATCAGTATGGCCAGTTTTAATGCCGTCTACATTCCTGTCTCTAAACAACAAACTGTTTCTATTGGGTTGGCGTATTTCGTTAAATGTGAATTCTTTTTCGGAATACATCGCATAATGATTTGGGAATCGTTCAACCAGCGCCCTGGACAAGAGGGCTAAATCACGTGCCGACATTGTATGTTGTGGCATGGGCAGACCAGAGGCATTCAGGAAATAACTATTGTCCAGGCCGAGTAGCTCTGCATGCTGGTTCATCATGTCAGCAAAGGCTTCTTCACTGCCTGCAATATGTTCTGCAATAGCCACACTCGCATCATTGCCTGACTGAATGATCATGCCACGTAGCAAATCTTCCAGCCTTACCTGAGTGCCTTCCTGGATGAACATTTTTGATCCTTCCATCTGCCATGCTTTGACACTGACATGAACCTGATCATCCATAGTGACATTGCCCTGTTCAATTTCATTAGCAGCGACATAGGAGGTCATGATTTTGGTCAGACTGGCTGGCGGAAGCGGGATATCTGCATTTTCTTCTACCAATATCTCACCAGTTTTGGCATCCAGAAGAATATAGCTGGTTGCTGCCACCTGAGGCGGACGTGGAATAATGGATTGCTGCGCATAAAGCGGGCCAGAGGAGATAGCTGCCGCCAACAGGATGCCAGCCCTGAACGTATTAGACCCAGGAGTCCTGAATGAAAAAGCAGTCAGTGCAGTGAAAATTGTTCGCAAACTCAGCATTTTAACCCTCATGAAAAAATTGTAATCAAAATTTCAGTTAACTTGTTTTATTGCCTTACCCTGAACGGGGAACCAAGGCCAGCCTCCACAAAAATCCTTATCAAAGCCTGCAGATCTATTGTCTCATTTACCGGTCCAAGACGCACTCTGTGCAAAAACGTTCCTGTAGCTTCATCTGCATCGCTGCGGATAAACACAGGTAATAAAGTATATTCTCTGACTTTAGCAAGTATTTGCCTGGCACTTTCTATATTGCTGAAAGCACCAACCTGAAGAAAATCCTCTCCCGCATCTTGTTCTATCAGGTTTCTTTCCAACAAGACTTCTTCTTGCACTTCAGAGCTGACACTGTTGTCCGTTAACACCCTGTTTTGGCCTGATACAGGCTGACTCACTGGTTCAAAAGATTCCGGTAACAAGGATTTCACGCGAACCCGCGCAGTGCCATTGGCGGCATAATCCAGCGTTGCCGCTGCCGCATAGGACAGATCAACAATCCTCTCGTCATGGAAAGGTCCCCTGTCATTTACCCTCACAACTACACTTTTACCATTATCCAGATTGGTGACTTCCAGAAAACTCGGAATTGGCAGAGATTTATGCGCTGCTGTCAGGGTGAACATGTCATAGATTTCACCATTGGAGGTTAAATGCCCGTGAAATTTACGCCCATACCAGGAGGCAGTACCCGTTTCCTCATATCCCGCCTCTGAATCCATCACATGATAGGTTTCCCCATTCACTGTATAGGGACTTTTATTGCCGGCTAGCGTTCGATTCACTGGCTCTGGTATTACTGGCTGGACTGTGGAAAGATCAATTGGTTCGAGCAGAGGACTGTCGTTGGCCATTTCATAACGGCCAGAACCTGTTTTTTGCGGGGAAGTGGGGCTTACACAAGCTGCCAGAGTGACAGCCAGAGAGATTACCAAGAACCTGGTCACTTTAGACCAAATCGTCACTTGTTCATTTACCCTTTGTTAGACAATTATTAGACAATTATTAGACAATCGTTTTCATAAATAGATAATGCTGGTTTAACTCATCAGTTTTGCAAACAGCGCCAATTATACCTGATTCAAGGCATCAGGGTTTTATTATGTGTATGAATCGACATTAGAATACCAAAACTGATCATCAGAGTAAGTATCGACGTGCCACCCAGGCTAACCATCGGCAATGGCACACCCACCACCGGCAAAATACCACTCACCATGCCAATATTGACGAAAACATAAACAAAAAAGGTAAGAATAATACTGCCTGCCAATAATCTGCTAAACGTATCCTGCGCCATCGCAGCAATAAAAAGGCCCCGACCGATTATCACCAAATAAAGAACCATAATAAACAGCATACCCAGCAAGCCAAACTCCTCTGCCAGAACAGCGACAATAAAATCAGTTTGTCCTTCCGGCAGAAAATCCAAACGTGACTGAACACCATTGAGCCAGCCCTTGCCGTATACACCACCAGAGCCAATCGCGGTCTGGGACTGAATAATATTCCAGCCCGTTCCCAGCGGATCACTTTGTGGATCAAACAGAGTCTTTACACGTTGCTTCTGGTAATCAGACATGTAAAAAATCCAGAGCGCCGGACTGGACAATATTGCTACACCAAGGAATGAGAACACCAGTTTCCAGTTGATACCTGCAAGCAAGATAACGAACATCCCTGAAACTGCTATCAGCAATGCCGTACCCAGATCAGGCTGAATTGCAATTAATGCAGTGGGCAGCATGATTAACACCAGCGCCCAGAAGATATGTTTAAAACGCGGTGGAATGGCGCGTTTTGAGAAATAGCCTGCCACGCACAGCGGCAAAACTATTTTCATAATTTCCGAGGGTTGAAAACGGGGAATGAGTGGAAAATCAAGCCAGCGTTTCGCACCTCCACCTACACTGCCGTAAAAAATCACCAGCCCCAGCAAGGCCATGCTGCCGAGGTACATCCAGGGCGACCAGCGTCTGAGAATTCTGATATCTACCTGTGCCATAAACAACATAGCGAAAATCGAGAGGATAATGAACGCAACTTGACGCCTCATCATTGAGATATTGCCGTCAGTAGCGCTGTAAAGCACCATCAGGCCAAAACCCAGCAAAATGAGCAATGCAACCAGAAGGGAGAAATCTATGTGCAGGTATTCCCACACGCTTTTGCGACGACCAAGATCCTTGCCGATATATCCCATATGCCTGATAAAGTCCTGACTACTCAAGCTTTCACCATTACAATTTCAGACTATTCATTAGACTATTCATTAAAAGTGGCAAGCTGCCTGTCATTCTCAGACAATGCATTGATATTTTCACCGGACGCTGCTCCAACCATAGAGCCTTCAGCTGATAAAAAGCCTTCAGCTGGTATTGCCTCATCGACCTCTTCGCCCTCTTCCGATATCTGTGGAAAACGATATTCAGACTTTAATTCACCTTCATCATCAAGAAGATAGGCATCGAGAATTCTGCGGGCAACAGGGCCGGCTACAGAACTGCCAGCCGCGCCATGTTCAATAAAAACAGCCAGTGCAATTTTGGGGTTATCTACAGGAGCAAAAGAAATAAACCAGGCATGCTCACGATATTTTTCCGCAACCTCATCTGCACGATCATAATCATCAGGTATGGCAACCACCTGAGCTGTTCCTGATTTTCCTGCCATACGGTATTTCATGGGTTCTACAGCAGCAATATAGGGATAGGCCGAACCATAGGTTCTATATTCCCCACCATAGCCACGGCTAACAACCATCTCCATAGATTCGGCGATAAAATCCCAGTGATCTGGATTGTTGATTTCAATATCAGGAAGGAAACTTGATGCCTGCGAGTAGTTTGAATCAGTGCCAATTTTTTTCAGGACCGCAGGCCGATACCATTTTCCCTTATTGGACAGCAGCATTGTTGCCGTTGCCAGCTGCAGAGGAGTGGCTTCTGTATAACCCTGCCCCACATAGGAATTAATTGATTCCCCCATGGTATTCATCTTCCATTCCCGGGAAGGTAAGGTACCGGTGCTTGCCTGGGGCAGGTCCAGACTGACATTTCGCCCGAAACCAAAACGAAACAGAAAATCATGCATCTCGTCTATGCCCATATCCATGGCTAGATCCCAAAAATACACATTGCACGATTGATAAATAGCCCGTTGCATGTCCACAGTGCCATGGCCAGTTTCATTTGACCACCAGGTCCAGTCGTAATGCTTATGATTGCCAAGTTGATACCAGCCAGGATCATGGACCGTGTCTTCCGGAGTACGAAATCCCCCATTGAGCGCTCCTAGACTGATAAAAGGCTTCACCGTTGAGCCCGGCGAGAATTTCGCCAAAGCGCGATTGTAAAGTGGCGTTAATACCGGATCATTTAACAAGGCATAATCTTTTTGGCTAATCCCCTGAACAAATAAATTGGGGTTGAATGCTGGCTTGCTCACCATTGCCATGATGCCGCCGCTTTCCGGATCTATGGCTACAACAGAGCCACGAAAATCTCCAAGAGCATCCACAGCAGCTTTTTGCAAATTGCTGTCCAGATGCAAAACGATGTCTTGTCCTGGTATCGGATCAGTCCTGTCCAGCACATTCATTATTTGTCCGCGAGCATTTTTCTCGACAGTCTGATATCCCACCTGCCCATGCAGAATGTCTTCGTAGAATTTTTCTACACCTGATTTTCCGATCTGATGTGTACCGCTGTAATTTACTGGATCAACTTTCCTTAAATCATCTGTAGTAATACTGCCCAAGTAGCCAACTGAGTGTGCGAAATTTTCAAGCTCAGGATAATGTCTGACAAGTTCCGCTTCTACGCTGACTCCTGGCAAACGAAACTGGTTTACGGAAATTTTTGCTATTTCTTCTTCACTGAGGTTATAGCGAACGGGCACTGAGGAGAACGGGACACTGCGATTTTTTAATCGACTGCGGAATTTTTCAATATCTTCATCAGAAAGAATTATCAGTGAACTGACTATTTCAACCATGCTATCAATATCACCGGAGTGTTCTCTAACCATTGAAAGCGTAAAACTGGGAATATTTTCAGCAAGCAAAATGCCGTTGCGGTCATAAATCAATCCGCGTGTAGGTACTACAGACTGAACATGAATACGATAACTGTCGGATTTGGTGGAATAATAGTCGTGTTGATTTACTTGAAGATAAAAAAGACGAGCAAATAAAGCGAGCAAGAGAAGAAATACAAAAACACCACAGATGATTATACGCGACAAAACTATTTGTCGTTCGAGCTGGTGATCTTGTAACGTGATCTTTTCAGTCATTGCTGATATCACTAATAATCAAAATATTTCTTCACACTTTTAATAAAAAAATAATATTAAAAAAGTGATTGGTTTCCATCAACTGCAGTCAAAAATTATTTACCACATCAGGCCTGATAATTTTTTATTCGCGATGGTACGGATGCCCTGCAAGAACACTCCAAACCCTGTATATTTGTTCTGCAACGACAATTCTAACAATAGTATGTGGCAATGTTAAAGCGGAGAGTGACCATATTTCATTGGCGGCATCAAGGCATTCACGAGAAAGTCCATCTGGCCCACCTACCAATAAGGCAAGATCCTGTCCGTTCTCCATCACTTTGTTGACTTTCCCGGCTATTACTTCCGTGGCAAAGGACTTGCCTTTTACATCAAGCGCCACCAGATACTGATTACGCGAGACGGCATTTAGTAATGCTTTTCCTTCTGTTTCGCACAATCTTGCTATATCTGGATTGGCTTTTGACCTTTTCGCCAGGGGTATTTCACTAACGATTAGTTCAAATTTTCTGGGAAGCCGCTTTTTATACTCACTGACAGCCTCTTCAACCCAGACAGGCATTTTTGTACCAACAGCGATCAAATTTATTTTCATTTATTCAGTGAAATTCAATAGCAACAACAAACGCGCTTATTCTTCTGACTCTGAAGGTTTCATACCCCACAGAGATTCCAGGTCATATAACTTCCTGACTTCCTCCATCATTACATGGACGATGACATCACCCAGGTCAATTAGAACCCATTCGCCCTGTCTCTGGCCTTCCATTCCGATAACAGTATTACCCGCATCCTTTACTTTTTTTGCCACATCATCAGCCAACGATTTCACATGTCTGCTAGATGTCCCTGTCACTACAATCATATAGTCGGTAACAGTAGTGATCTGCGATACGTACAAGCAGGAAATTTCTCTTCCTTTCATATCATCAAGAGTAGTAATGACAAAGTCTCTCAGTTCTTCTGCATTCAAGATGCAACCTCCCGGGTATAAAGCTTTTGTGTTTTTATATAGTGAATAATGGATTCTGGTAACAATCCGCTCAAACTTTTCTCATGCTGAATTTTTTCCCTGATCAAGGAAGAGGATATATCCAGCAGCTCAAAATCGGTAATGAATATTTTTCCTTCATTAAATTGCTTCAGCATTTCTAATGAATCTACTTTTCGTTCTTCAAACTCTTTTTGCAAAGTTGGCACAAAGTTAAATTCGTAACCGGGTCTTCCTGCAACAACAAGATGCACTAACGAAAATAATTCTTGCCAGCAATACCAGGTATCCAATGTATTGAAAGCATCTTGCCCGAGAATGTAATACAACCTGGCATCCGGGTTTTCATGTCTGATGGCTTGCAAACTTTTCAGTGTATAGGAAGGCTCGGCCGATCTGCACTCACGTTCATCAATGGAAAGAAAAGGATTCTCATTCGCCACAATTTGCAACATTGCCAGTCTGTGTTTACTTGAGGTAAAAAGCGCATTCTTGTGAACGGGCTGGCCGCAAGGCAGCAAATGAACTTCATCGAGCTTAAGCTTTTCAAGTGAAGACAGGGCAATATTCAGGTGCCCAAAGTGGACCGGGTCAAACATGCCACCCAACAGGCCAAGCTCTTTTCCTCGTTCTGGATTGGCAGTCACTTATTTGTTTAACACGTGTCCGTCACCCAGCACGACATATTTCTCGGATGTGAGCCCTTCCAGCCCCACGGGTCCGCGAGCATGAATCTTGTCTGTGGATATACCGATTTCCGCACCAAGGCCATACTGGAAACCGTCGGCAAAACGCGTTGATGCATTAATCATTACTGAGCTTGAATCTACTTCCCGCAGAAAGCGCCTGCCACGGCTGTAGTCTTCAGTAACGATTGTATCTGTGTGTTGTGAACTGTGGGTATTGATATGTTCAATGGCTTCATCGATTCCTGAAACCACTCGAATTGAAAGCACAGGACCAAGATACTCAGTATTCCAGTCTTCTTCAGTGGCCTTTATGGCACCAGATATAAATGCGCAGGTCTTTTCGCAGCCGCGTAATTCAACATTGAAATCACTATACACCTGCTCAAGTTGTGGCAATACAATTTCGGCCATGGAATCTGCAATCAGTAACGTTTCCATGGCATTGCAAACACCATAACGGTTTGTTTTCGAATTCAGGGCAATATTTACTGCCTTGGTAATATCTGCACCATCATCGATATAGACATGACAAATACCATCCAGGTGTTTAATAACTGCCACTTTGGCATCACGGCTGATGCGCTCGATCAATCCCTTGCCACCACGCGGAACAATAACGTCCACATATTCAGGCATGGTGATGAGTTCCCCTACTGCAGAGCGGTCCGTGGTTCCGACAACCTGAACCGCAGTTGCGGGTAAGCCTGTAGCTTCAAGCCCCTGACGAATACAGTCAGCAATTGCCTGGTTTGAATGAAAAGCTTCGGAACCTCCCCTCAGAATCGTCGCATTGCCTGATTTCAGACATAAACTTGCGGCTTCAACAGTCACATTGGGTCTGGACTCATAAATGATGCCAATAACACCAAGCGGTACGCGCATACGGCCAACCTGAATGCCACTGGGCATATAACGCATGTCAGTGATTTCACCAATGGGATCAGAGAGCGCGGCCACCTGTCGCAAGCCTTCCAGCATCGATTCTATTCTGGTCGGAGTTAACTCAAGTCGATCCAGCATTGCTGAATCAAGGCCCTTTTCTTCCCCGGCTTTAAGATCTTTTGCATTGGCACTGGCCAGAGTATCCCGGGTGGAATCTATTGCATCCAGAGCAGCAAGTAGCGCAGCATTTTTAACACTGGTATCAGCTGCAGCCATAATACGAGACGCAGCCCTGGCATTCTGCCCGAGTTCCTGCATCTGTAATTTGATAATTTTTTCTGCCTCTGTCATTGCTTGGCTGGCTCAAGTATTCAAAACGCTGATTATACCTCACTTCGCCATTTCAGGCATTCAGGGCATAACTTAAGGACCCTGATTAACAATATCGTGCAAAATCTTTGCATTTCCCTTGATCAGTTTTTCTTTGTCATTACGCTGCAACTTTTTGATGCGCGCTTCAATGACTGAAGCTTCACTACGATCCTGAACCGCCATGGACCAGACTTTTTTGAGCGGCCCTTTGCCTCGCAGGCTCTTCGCCCCTTTCACATCCCCCTCATGCTCAGCTATGCGCCTGCCGACATCGGTTGATATCCCTGTGTATAGCAAGCCTGCTTTGGTACGCAGTATGTAGACAAACCAGTCAGATTTCATTTCATAATTACCCAGAGATTCCCTAAAGAATCAAAACATGCATATTCCGCGATTACCCGATGCTAGAGGCTTTTAACTGGAAATTTTCATCAATTCCCTGTATAAATGCGGCCCTAAATTTTGCGGGGTATAACCCAGCTTCTCCCAAAAGGAAATACCTTCAGATGCTCAAGATTCAGACTTTAAATCAAATCTCTGATAAGGGACTGGTTCGATTTCCAAAACAAGACTATCAGGTTGGACAGGATATCAAGAATGCTGATGCCATTCTGGTGCGCAGTCAAAAACTATCCATGGAAAATCTCAATAGCAACCTGAAAGCTGTCGCCCGCGCAGGAGCCGGTGTCAATAACATTCCCATTGATAGCTATACCAAAGAAGGGATAGTCGTGTTCAATACCCCTGGCGCCAATGCCAATGCCGTTAAAGAACTTGTGCTGTGCGGTCTGTTACTTTCTTCCAGGGGCATTTTACACGGGATTAATTGGGTCAACAGCCTGTCTCCAGATATGGACGGCGCCGAAATGTCCAAACTCATAGAATCCCAGAAGAAAAACTTCAAAGGGATGGAGCTTAAGGGCAAAACCCTCGGCATAGTTGGTCTTGGAGCAATCGGCGCAATGGTTGCTGACGTAGCCATTCAAATGGGCATGAAGGTACTTGGCTATGATCCGGCGATTTCTGTGAATGCTGCCTGGCGTCTTGCCAATCAAATCGAAAAACAGGAAAACCTGACATCACTGATTTCCAGGTCCGACTTTGTCACACTGCACTTACCTGTTCTGGAGTCCACACGCAATCTGATCGACCGCAAGGTAATCAACTATTTTAAATCCGGAGCAGTTCTACTGAATTTTTCCAGAGACGCCATCGTGGATGAGGGAGCATTACTTGAGGCATTAAATAGCGGACGATTGTCCAGCTATGTCACTGACTTTCCCTCTCAGGAATTATTAAAAAGTAAAAAAGCCATTTTGCTGCCTCATATTGGTGCCAGCACTGATGAAGCTGAAGAGAACTGCGCAATCATGGCGGTGGACCAGTTACGGAATTTTCTTGAAAACGGCACAATCGAAAATTCAGTGAATTTTCCATCGTTAGCCTTGGAAAAAACAGATAGCTTTCGTATAGCAATCATCAACCAGAATGTTCCCCGTATGCTCGGGCAGATTTTGTCTATACTTGCCGACAAGGACATTAATGTTCTTGATATGCTGAATAAGAGCCGTAACGATGTTGCCTACAACCTGATTGATATTGAAACCAAACCATCTGAAGACACTCTGGATGAAATTCGTGCCATTGAGGATGTCATCAAGGTCTGGTTAATCTAAAGACCTCTTGTTCGCGTAAATATAATTTGAAGATGGTTTAACTTCACAATTTTAACCGCAACTTTAACCACAACTTTTAACCACAAATTTAACCACAACTACAGACACAAAATTCATGAGCAACAATCAGGTTTATAACTTTGGTGCTGGACCGGCTATGCTGCCGATACCAGTCATGCAACAGATCCAGGAAGAGTTTCTTGACTACCGCGGAATGGGAGTTTCTGTCATAGAAATTTCTCACCGCTCCAAGGAGTTCGATGAGGTTATCAATCGCTGTGATGAACTGATCAAGGAAATTTCCGGGCTGCCTGATAATTACAGGATTCTCTATACCCATGGTGGCGCTCGCATGCAGTTCTCTGCTGTGCCAATGAACCTGCTGCCTCTGAAACCAGCTAACAAGGCCGTTTACAGTGAGACTGGAAATTTTTCCAAGCAGGCCAACGTGGAAGCGGTACGTTATGGCAATATCATCGTTGCCAGCAGCGGTGAAGACTGCGATTACAACAAACTACCACCATTGACTCGTGAGATGGTGCCGGATGACGCCTCATATGCCTATATCACAAGCAATAACACGATCTATGGCACGCAGTACAAGAACTACCCGGAATTGGGCGACATTCCACTGGTAGTGGATGCCACATCAGACATATTTTCCAGACCTCTGGATTATTCCGGAATCGGTGTGATTTTTGCCAGCATGCAGAAAAATCTGGGGCCTGCGGGCACAGCTCTTACCATCGTGCGCGAAGATTTGATCGGCCATGCTATGGCACTTACCCCATCACTACTTGATTATGCGGTTTACGAGAAATCACACTCTCTTTCAAACACCAACAATACCTTTGCCATTTACACTACATGTCTTGTTATGGAATGGCTTAAAAAGGAAGGTGGCTTGGAAGCTATGGCAAAAATGAACGCAACTAAAGCCAACACTCTTTACCAGTTAATGGATAACAGTGACTTCTATTCGGGTACAGCTGACGTGGGCGACCGTTCTTATATGAATGTCACATTCAAATTACCGAATGAAGAACTTACCCAGAGATTTCTTGCTGAAGCGTTGGAAAATGGACTTTACGCATTGAAAGGCCATCGCGTTGTTGGTGGTATCAGGGCGTCTATCTATAACGCAATGCCTTTGGCAGGTTGCCAGGCTCTGGCAGCGTTCATGCAGGAATTTGAACGCACTCACGGCTGATCAGAACAAGACTTTATAGCAATAAATGCTTTTAAATCAGGCTATTGGCTTTGCTGGGCAAGAGCAATATTGTGTTCAATAGTTACGCGGACATTTCTATTGTCCTCCTCAACCATAGTCATTGCCGCCTGATAGTCCGCCAGGGCATCCTGCAACATCCCACCGATAAACTTCGCCGTGCCGCGGTTATTCACCGCCGACCACTTATCTGGATCTATTGCCATAGCGGTTGAGCAGGCTGCAATTGCCTCTTCAACTTTATTCAGACTGGTAAGTACTGTGCAATAAGCATTCCAGGCATAGTATCGAGGGAGTTTTTCATGGCGCAGAGTCGTTTTATCAACTTTTTCAAGATAATCCTCTGCCGCAGCCAGCGCTGCATTTTTTTTCCCATCTATCAATAATTGTCGAATAGTTTCCACTTCATCGGGTTTCTGCAACATCAATATCTGTGATGGGATGGATTTTGAATTCAAATTAGTACCAGTACGCACTTGCTCTGCCTGGAGTGCATGGATATTTAAAACACATAAACTAAAAACTGATGCCAGTGTAAAAAAGATCCTGTTTTTCATTGGGCCACCTCGCTGATCAGTATGAAACTAACTGTTACATTGTCCTTTTGATGAATAAATCCGCAAACGACCTGGATACTTGAAAAGTATAATCCCGAAACAGAGGAAATAACAATGTGACAGTTTATGTCTTAATGATACAAGAAAGCCATCTCAGGAAAAAGTTTCAATCAGAAACGAAAGTTCTTTGTATATTTCAAGACGATTTCCGAGTTATTGGAGCTTAACTCGGAAAAGGTACCTTCCGAATCAAAGTTATAGTTCACCACCACGTAAAGATCTTCTCCTGCCTGGGGATTCCAGCGTAAACGGCTGTTTAAACCTACACCATTGGAAAAGTTGTCATATTGAATCAGGTTGATCCATGACCATTTGGAATTGAAGGCATAATTGGCATTGGCAGAAATGATACGAACGTCAAATGCGCCGTCCGGCAGCTCAATGTCCTGATAATTGTAATTCAGCCCCAGATTGATATGTTCATTGGGTCGCCAGTCAGCTCTTGCATTTATCTGCATGCGTTTACCATTGTAATAGTCGCCAATATTCAAACTAAAACCCGGTGAAAATTCACGCTGATTGGAAAGTCTGGCCTCCATCTGAAAACCGCTAAACGTGTAATCACCAGCAGGAATTACAAAACCTGGCCGGATGGTAAAGTCGTTTCTTAGACCTTCCCTGTTGCGAAAGCCGCCAACACCAAGTTGATCGCCACGATTGGTATTAAAGTTCAGCATCCGCCAGAACCAGTTCTCGCTCTGCATTTCCTTGGTATCAAGATAGCGTGTATGCCCAAAGCGCATGAATGAGAAAACATTGCGCAAATATTTATGCCCTCTGAAAAAATATCGCCCTGAGCCGCCAAAATTGATGCTTTCTACACCTCTGCGATTTGCAAAACCAAGGGCAGGATTAAAATCATCACCAAAATACTCATAATTCATGTTACCGCCAAATCCATTATTCTGGGTTTCCATACTGGCCTGAAGACCAAAAGCCTTATCATCGCCAGTCAAGCCTTCGGTATCGGACTGCTGGTACCAAAAATTTCCTCTCAGGCTGTGGCTGTCTGAGAAGCGCGTATTCTGGTAGCGAAAATCCATTCCCGCGACGGTGTTATCTGTTTCACTGGTAGGATCACCATGAGTAAGAATCACGCCAACGCTGGATTCGGACAAAACATTGGCTGCCGCCCTGCCGACAAAAACATTCTGGCTATCCAGGCTATCAAACTCACCCTGGTTTACCGCCAGACCACCGACGTTCCAGCGACCGACACGCCCGGTCAATTTGACACCGGCATCGATATCTACCGGATTTCCGGATCTACTCAAACCAATGCGACGGGAATAAAAAGGAATACCGTTCTGGTTCAAACCACCAAAGCTGAATATATCCAGATCCTGCAAAAAGAAATCACGCTTTTCAGGAAAGAAAAGTGAAAACCGGCTGAGATTTACCTGGCGATTGTCTACTTCAGTGGCTGAGAAATCAGTATTGAAGGTTACCGCGCCAGTCAAATTAGGGGTAATTTTATAAAAGACATTCAGTGAAGGATCAAAACGCTGTTCAGTGATACCCGAAGTATAATCTTCGCTTGTTGCCAATGTGACAGAGGGGATGATGTCCAGGCCTTTTCCCTGCCGGATGTCCTGTATTCCTGAAACCAAACCGGTAGTCGTAGGATTTATTCGCCGGTTGAATGAGGACCATGCCATATCCTCATTTTTTCGTGCAATGGTCCTGGCAATGGTAAATCCCCATTCTTCACTTTCCGGATCAAAGTTTAAGGTGGTAAACGGAATTGCTACTTCAGCAGTCCAGCCCTGCTCATCCACACGAGATTCAACCTGCCAAATACCGGTCCAGTCACGATTGAGATCATTGGGGTTTTCATAAATGCCCTCGCGCCTGATACCGTTGGGATTTACCTGAAAATGATAACCAGTGCGTCCGTTATTAAATGTGTCCAGAATAAACTCAAAAGAATCATCACTGCCAAGGCCGCCGCCCTGAACAAGTTGCCGGGCTATAATTCTGTCTGCTTCACTATCGTTGAGACGGGCACCAACGAAAAAATAATTATCGTTATAGGAAATATAGAATATTGAATCTTCGCTGGGCTGACCATGATCTACTGGCTGGAACTGATGAAGGTCAGAGATTACTGTTGCTGCCTTCCACACATCATCATCGAGAACACCATCAATTATCGGTGCGACCATAGTTCGTTTAACTTCAACTCTTTTCCGAGCCGAGCTCGCATCAAGATTGCCACTAAACTCATTACGAATATCATTGGCAAACTCGCTTTCCGGCACCTGCGAAAATCCATGCGGTGCAAGAAAAAGCAGAGCTACAAAAAATATGTTTTTTGTGTAGAAAAAATATTTCATGGAGGGAAATTTATAGCGCTTGTAAATTGTGCGCGAGTATAACGGTGGCAACTTTTATGTAAAGTTAAACACCGGCATTCATTTCAAATTCCCCGGAATATTCACAATG
>ENA-UOXV01004938-UOXV01004938.1-marine-metagenome-genome-assembly--contig:-NODE-4938-length-14994-cov-6.373452_pt1 | contig 14994 bp, 15 predicted proteins | sample MGYA00238165_ERZ766961 | MGnify/ENA primary metagenome ERZ766961 (study PRJEB28924, sample SAMN03173240) | marine metagenome | biome: Marine; feature: Water; material: Subsurface seawater | place: North... | reverse complement strand
TCGAGCCTCTGCCCAAGCAGAGCAGCGGAGCATACAAGCAACTAAACCCTAAACCAAAACCTTATTTTGTATGCATACAAGCAACTAAACCCTAAACCGGAGCATACAGGCAACCAAACCCTAAACAGCCACACGTTACACCTTGAGCTGAAGGGCCACCATCAGCTTTTATGTAAAGTAAAAAAAAACACGACCCGCCAGCAGAGCCCCCCGCAAACGTGTCTTTAAATACGCTAGTCCCAGCCGAGATCCCGACGGGACCAGTCCTGCCCCTCCCCCTGCCTACTCCGTCCCCCTCTATCCCTTCCACCGCCTCCCCAACCACCACCACCGCGCCCCCTGCGGGAGCCATCGCGGGGGCCATCTCGCGCGAAGGGGCGGCGCTCTCCCCCACGAAAACCACGAGCCTCGCCACCGAATGGTCGCTCAGAGCCCGGGCGACCACCGAAGCGATCGTCCGAACCCGCCCCCGTGCGCCACTCGCGTTCCAAGTCGTCGACAGAAACTCCAAAGTCGTAGCGTAGCCTGTCACGGATATCGTCGGCTTTGCGGTAGTCGCGGAAGCGCCTGGCCGACTCCCGCTCTGCCAGCAGCAGCTCGACTTGCTCCTCGTCCACCTCGGACCCATCGTCGTCTTTCGCCCTTGAAAATGGCGGGAAGCGCTCAGAGTACACGTGCCCACCCACGCGCACCCCCGTCTGGCGCGGCGCCTCCCAGGGCTCTTGGTTCTGGCGCGGCGCCTCCCAGGGCTCTTGGTTGTACGACGTCGCGCCAGCTGCAGGGCGAGGCTCGCCACAGCTAAAGCACTGATTCTTGGTGCCGTAAACCATGGCCCCACACGCAGGACAGTCCCAGTCTCCTGAGCGGCGGCCTGATGACCCTGGAACATGGGGAAACCACTGGCGCGCGCGATCGTCTGCATACGCCACGCCAAGCTCGCGCAGCTGCAGCATCAGGTCGTCGGCCAGAGCAAAGTCCCGCGCCCGCCGCGCCGCGTCCCGTGCATCCAGCAGCCGCAGCACCTGGGAGTCGTCCATCGAAACCTTGTCGTCACCTCCCATCGTCCACGGAGACTGCTGGGTCGGCGGCGACAAACCAAACGCCCTGTCTACAGGTGCGACGACGAGCTTGGCGCCGTCGGGCCACCACACGCGACGCTGGTCGTCGACATGCACACCGAGCTCTGCAAGAAGGTCATCTCGAATGGCATCGGCAACCTCGTAATCCCGGTTGCGCTTCGCCCGCTCCCGCCGACCCAGCATCTCCTCGACCGCCACCTCGTCAACTTCCCTAACTCCGTCGTCTCCGCGTGTCCACGGCTGGCGTCTGTCATTCCGCGGCTCCCTCGGCTCCCACTCTCTCATATTCTGACCGCGCTCCCTCTGAGCCGACCGTCCGTCGTCGCCGTCTCCGTAACGACCTCCTCCTCGGCCGCGGCGATCGCGGAAGCCTCCACGCCCTGGTGTGCCACCGCCACGGGAATCGCGCGGGTCTTCACGCCGAAGTTCAACCCAGCTGAGTCGCTCGTCACTGTCGCTCGACATCGAGAGGCGTGTCGCGCTTGAGATCGTTGCCTGACGCATCGCGCCCGTTGAGCCGCTTGCGCAGGGACGAGCGCTTTTGTGCTCACACATGGCGGGCCGCACGGTACGAAGCGTCAGCGGCACGCCCATCTGAGTAAATGCCGCGGCCATGATCGTCATGGTAGAAAACAAAGCCACGTGCAGCGCCAGTCGCGCAGAGGTCGGCACCATGCTGAAACCGCGCTGGCAAGCGCGAAGCGTGCGCGTTGTTTCGGGGGCCGGAGAGGGAATCTTGTTGAGATTCCGTGTCTACTTTTAACTGGCAAGATTCCCAAAAAAGTTGACAGAACAGAACTCCCAGTGGTGGTCCATCGCCAAGCGCGGAGTCCTGCAGATGAAGGGGGCATTGGTCTAAGTCCACATCTTCCAACACGTTGACAGTCTGTATCCGTCCCGCCCCGCGAACACGGCTGCCACGTTGGAATAACAGAGTGCGGAGGAGGAGGCTTGCAGCGGCGGATGCTCTTGTCGAGCGCCTCTGCGGCAGCGTTGCACTGAACAGAATTCCAGGAGCGAGCTCGCGACAATATGGGAGATCGACAATTTCGCCCAGTCGCCTCTGCAGGTGCTCGTAGGACAGAAGGGGATGGCGACAAGGTCTGCTGCCCCTGTCCCGACCTTTCCTGCGTGAGACTCCTGTGTTCCAGTTTCCGATGCAGCAGCACACAAAATGCAGGGGAAATCGAGAGGATGGATAGATGCCATCGCTCCGACGAATGTGGAGGTTTTCGCCCTCCGCTTCTCCTCCCCACCTGCATCAGGCTCGAGAGCTAATGCCGGTAGTGGCAGGTACTGCTCCTCAACTCCAAGTCGCCGCCGCAGCGGTCGCTGTCGCAAGAGGGGGCCTTCAGTGACGAGTATTCGCTCCGGGCGCAGGCACTCCCCCCTTGCAGATGGCAGTTTTTCACGATGACAGGCAACCCTGCGGTGACACGCCAATTCTGGCAGGTGGGCTGGGCGGCGGCGCCGGTGCCGGTTGAGGCCTCGTCTTCAGTGACACAGTCGGTCCTGTTCTCTCACGACAACGCCCGGCACAGCGAAATCGGAACAGCGCGCGATGTGTCAGCGGCAGCAGCAGCCCCTCATGCAGAGCGACGTATGACTGAGATCCCGCTCGCGGCGGTACATGGGTCGACAAGACCCAGTGAAGGCTATGCTTGTGCCAGGACGTCAACCTCGCCGGTGACAGGCCGCGGGAGTCTCGCTTTGGGCACAGCTGCATGCCCCTCACAGGCACACAGAACCGGTATGATTTCATCCAGAGATCTTCCGCCGGATTCATCAAAACGGTACGATCCGCCGCATCCCAACCCTTAGTATGCGACCTTTGCTCAAATCGATTCGATTTGCTCTTGCCGGCTACACGCGTGTGCCGGGGGGTTGCGATGGGTGTGTGAGACCAGTCATGGTCAGGCGGAATTGGCGGCAAACCAGACGGAGGGCTGCACACGAGGAGTCCGACAACTCCGACCCCTCTAGGTCTGAGCACACATTTGTTTCCCTTTCATGCAGTCGCTGACCACTCATCATATCGGGAGGTAGCGACGAGGGCGCAGCAGCTGCGCCACCAAGAAACGATGTGCCGCGCAGACCAGCAGACGCCCTCAAGGTGCTCCTTCATCAGTGTGCTGAACTTTTTCCCCGGCACCAAGTTTTCTGCGGTTTCTTACCCCACAAGCGCAGTCGAAAAGCTGGCAGAAGCACTCACCCTTACGATGCAAGGCAGATGAAATTGCACCAGTAGATCCGGTGGCATCTGCGAACAGCATGTAAGTTTCAGTGCGCGTATGCTCTTGAGTGCTTTGTCGTGAGCAGCGGAAGAAGGGATATACATGCGTGAGTGGTTGGTGCTGGTTCTGCGCACAGGTCGAATGTGAGAGGCTGAACGTATCTCATGGTGTCTAGCCACGTTTCGACGGCAGGGACGGGTGCTTGGGGCAGCGCGGCACGCCCGCCTCTTTGAGGCGGGCGTGCTTGTCTAGATCCCTGTTTCTCTGCCCGTGAAGTTGTGGGAGTCACCCTGGCTCCAACATGCACTCTGTAATCGCGCCACGCCACACGTCACAGCCTTATACATTCATTGAACATCCGTTGATCGAACTCTAAATCCGTGGTGCACCTCAGATCATTTCTTCTTCTTGCCCTTCTTTCCCGACTTCTGCATCTTCTCAATCTCCATAGCTGTCATGTCCTGAATCTTGATCTGCCGATTTTCCTCATGTGTTCGCAAACCAGCTCGTGCTCTGCACTGGTTGCATGCCATCTCCGCATACCTGTTGCGGGTGCATTCTCATTAGTCTCGTGCTTGTCGTAAGCGCTTTCGGCCTCCCAGGGAGAGGTTTTCCGGGTCAGAGCGTTGGCACGACCAGCTGGTGGCAGCGTTGGGCCGTTCGCTGGGCTTTGAATTCTTCATGATGACCTTGAGCTGCTCCGTTGAATGCGTTTCCTTATCCCATACGACCTCTGCGCTCACCTCATCCACAAGCTTTGCCAGGGGTGAAAGCAGCTTAATCCCCTGGCCACGACGCAGCCATCCAATCTTCAATCGCAGCCGGCAAAACCCAGGGATCCCTTAAAATACAGCCACCGTATGCAATCACCACGGTTCTGGACGGCGACAGGTTGGGTAAGCGGCGTTCGGTGCAAGTAGGGGAAACAAACCGAACGGTGCACTCGGAGTCTGCGTTCATGCCACACGATCGTCTCCTTGTTCCGCTGACAATTGCAGCACCTTTTTGGCCGGGCGCGTTCAGACAATATCCAGCCAGGCATATAGTGGCAACAGCGCGCAAACAAAGCCCTGCCTCCGGAAGGGGTGCGTGCATACATTTGAGAGGTGTCGCCGAAGCCGCAGGCTGTAAGGAACACCGCCTTTTCCCCAGACTTGTGAAAGGGCGCGCCGGGCACGCGCCATGTCCCACAACTAATGCATTTCCATGTGATGTATCCCAGCAGCGAGAACGGTCCGGTCTCTGCGTCCACCACGACAGAGCCTGTGCAGCGACACTCGCATATCAGCTGGTGCGCCCGGGCAGGCAGTAACTGAGCAAAAAAAGCTGGCTCCAGGGCCTCGAGAAAATCTGGGCATTTCAGGAAACGGTTGCCTCACAGTGGAGAGCTTCGATCGTCACCCGGTTGATCTCACCCGCAACCTCCGGTTGAGTATCAACCATGCCGTGGGTCGCCGGGCTTCTTCAACCGCACTTCGAAAAGCAATGGTTCCAAGAGCGAATTTACATAAAGTCGCATACTCTACTTTGAGTATCAGTCAACGGGCAGGTGGGATTGTGGGATTGGGTTTGCTTCGTCATTCGCCCAGCTCTCCGGTGAGCGTCCACTTGGTCTGGCCTTTCCGCCTCGGCAAAAGCTTGAGATCCACACCATTCTTTTCCAGCTTCGCCCATACACCGCATTGTTGGTCGTTCAGCTCTTGATATGGCCTGACACCGTCTTTCTTGTTGGCTCGGCCAGTACCTCAGCCACCTCGCGTTCGCTTGTGTCCCCTGCCCATCAGGCATCTTCTTCATCCTGACAGATGCTCGAGTCGGCACCAGAATCATAGCTTACCTTCGCGCGTCCAAGCTTGCGCGAGTGGGAGCAAGGGTTGCCCCTGATAGTGAATTGACAGCGTGGGCTTCGGCAGGCTCGGTGTGCGGCGGGAGCGCTCTTTGGCGGCGTCGACTGCGCACGCAGGGACTTCTCCCGCTGGAAGGACGCCGTTGCAAAGCAGATCGTTGTTTTTGCAGGAGGAAACATGTCGCTCTCCGATGCTCACTACTTTGAGGAGATGGGGGTGAAAAAATATGAGGAGATCCGAAACCTGCTCGACTCTAGAGAGAAGAAAGACAAGATGGAAGGGATGAAGCGGCTAATGGCGATGATCTCGATTGGACGAGACGCATCCAACTTCTTTCCTGACGTCGTGAAGAACGTAGTTTCTGATTCGCTGGAGGTCAAGAAGCTAGTGTATGCATTTCTCACCCACTACGCCGAACAGAAGTCAAACGAGGCCCTGTTGACCATCAACACGTTTCAGAAGGACCTGTCGGATACCAACCAGCTGATTCGTTCTTCGGCGCTGCGCGTGATGACGTCGATCCGTGTTCCGATTATCGCGCAGCTGCAGGTCATGGCGGTCAAACAGTGTGTACGTGACTCTTCTCCGTATGTGCGCAAGGCGGCAGCGCACGCTGCGGCCAAGGTGTATGCGCTTGATCCCGAGCAGCTGGCGCCGCTCGTTGAGATGATCCAGGTGTTACTCCAGGATTCGTCGACAGTGGTCATCGGCTCAGCTGTCGCAGCCTTCAATGAGGCACGTCTGCTCACACCTTGCATGTCCACAGCTTCACTCAGCTTAACGATGTTTGGTCAGGTAGTTGTCTCGCACGGCCCGCCATATGCCTCTGATCGGGGCAACTCGTGCCGTGCGGCCAGGTGTGCCCCGATCGGATGGATCTTCTGCATCCCAACTTCCGCAAGATGCTTCGGTTGTGCCCAGACACGGATGAGTGGGGCCAGATCATGCTGATCAACATGTTCACGCGGTATGGACGGCGATTCTTCCTGGACCCCAACAAGGAGACACAGTCGGAGGGCGAGGAAGGAGGCACTGACAAGAGAAAGAGGCGCCGTAAGAAGAAGAATTCTGCTTTTTACTCAGACTCCGACGAGTCCTCAGGGAGCAGTGAAAGTGAGACGGATTCTGATGAGGACGGGGAGGATGCAGAGCCAGACCTCGATGCAGACCACGCCATGCTTCTTTCTACACTGCAACCGTTGCTCCGCTCGCGAAACGCCGGCGTTGTCGTTGCGGTTGCAACAGCCTTCCACTATCTAGCACCTGCGTCGATGGTACCCAAGGCGGGAAAGTCGCTCGTTCGCGTTCTCAAGAATAACCGGGAAACACAGTACCTTGTCCTCTGCAACATCGCGACGCTTGTGCAACACCACCGTGCAATGTTCGACGGAATGGCCAAGGAGTTTTTTCTCAAGGCACACGACGTAACCTGCTCTGCACTTCTGAAACTTGAAATTCTCTCGCAACTCGCGTCTGAGGCAAATGCGCAGCACATGATGCGGGAGTTCAACGCCTACATCAAGGACTCGTCGCGCGACCCACGCCTCGTTGCAGCGACCATCCAGGCAATTGGGCGTGTCGCGTCTTGGCTTCCAGCGCTGACCGAATCATGCTTGCGCGGCCTGATGACTCTCATCGCCAATTCGAAGAATACTGCGTTGGTCGCTGAATGCGTGGTCGTAGTTCGCACGTTGGTGCAGCAGAATCCCGAGGCACGTGTGCGCATTATTCGCCAGCTTGGCCGCTCGCTGGACAAGATCACCTCGCCAGCTGCTCGCGCGTCTGTGGTCTGGATGCTCGGGGCATACCATCACCTGGTGCCGAAAGTGACGCCCGACGCACTGCGACAGCTTGCCAAATCGTTCAAGGAGGAAGATCCGCAGGTGAAGGTGCAGGTGCTCAACCTGGCTTGCAAGCTTTTCCTATCGGAGCCCAGCACAACTGAAGCACTCTTCCGCTATGTGCTCGAAATGGCGCGCTACGACATGGATTTCGACATCCGTGACCGTGCGCGCATGTTTCGCGAGATGCTGCTGGGCACGAATGCGAGCGCTGTAAAGGACTCGGCAGGCACGCTGTTGCTCTCAGCGCGTGCGGCTCCGCAGATGCTGGCCCCATCCGTCGACGCGGCAGCGTTCTCTCTCAATTCTCTGTCGCACGTCGTGTGCCACGCGGTCACGGGCTATGAGCCGATCCCAGACTTTCCCGCCGAGGTGCCCTCGAGCAAGATTCGTGAGCCAATCCACACGGAGACGCGCAGTCCAGACGCGCGCGGCGATGGCAAGAAGACCCGCAAGGAGGAGAAGCGTGCGGCGCGCGAGATGAAGGGGTTCTATTCGGACGACGAGTCAGACTCAAGCGACTCGTCGTCCTCTGGCTCTAGCTCGGGGTCCAGCTCGGACTCGGACTCGTCGAGCGGCTCCGCGAGCGACTCTGATTCACCGTCGGGCTCCGATTCAGACTCGTCGGCAGAGCGCGCAAAGATGGCACGGCGCAAGACCAAGGAGCGCCAGCGCAAGCACGCGGGCACCAAGAAAAAGCGTCAAGCAGACTCAGACTCGGATTCTGACTCTAGCTCGGAGTCTGACGCCAGCAGCGAAGCTAGCCCCTCCACGGACAGCAGTGACTCAGGGCGCGACCGCCGCAAGAGCAAGAATACGCCAAAGACAGATGTGCCCAATGGTTCTAGCTGCAAGGGCAAGGGCGTCAAGTCAAAGGGCAAGGCTACGGGTGGGGATTCTTTGATCGATCTCGGGGGGGGGGAGAGCAGTGGCTCGCTGTTGGACCAGCTATCGGGCGGCACGCCCGTGTCGTCATCAACGCCGCTTGCGCTGGAGGTGACCTCTGCTCCGCTCTCGGGCGGCGGCCCCGCTACGCCGCAGGGAAAGGTCTCGAGTGGTGTGGCGGCGTCTGAACTGACTGTGAAGGAGTTGCTGCACTTCACGCATGGGGGCGGTCTCAAAGCGGACTACTGCTTCACCCGCGAGCAGAGTTTGTACTCTGACGATACGAACACTGTCAAGATTACTCTCTTAAACACGACGAGCCTCCCCATTAACAACATCCGCGTCGGCGAGCGAAGGCTCGAGCCTGGGATGACGATAGAGGAATTTGTGCCCATCGCTGCACTCGCACCAGGTGCCTCAACAAGCGTGAAGATGTATGTTGGCTTTGGGGGCAAATTGCGGCCGGCGAAGTTTGACTTAGCGACCGAGAAAGGCAACTACGCAGTCAGCTTGGTGCCTCCTGCTGGAGAGCTACTTGCGCCTGTTGCGATGGATGCCTCCGAGTTCCTGAGAATTGCAGCCACCCTCGGTGGTATGCACGAAAAGAAGGAGGTAGGTCTGGAGTTCAAGATTGATGCCGAGACGGCGCGGAACCGGGTTCTCCGTCTTTGCAACATGTATGCACTTCCCGCAAGCGGGGAGGAGGAGACGACTGGGATGATTCGACTCGCTGGCAAGACATTGGGCAATGAGAGCAACCACGTGTTGCTCACAGTTGACATCGACGAGGGATCGCTCAAGGGTAACTCTGAAAGCACCGTACTTTGCCGTACGATTCTGAAGGAGGTCAAGGAGGCTCTTCTTAAGTAAGTTCGGTATCGCAGCTGTCGCCGAGTTGTTGGAAGGAGATAGACCAAGTAGGGTGCAGTCATTTCTTGTGATAGTGAATTTCTCCCCTTGCTTCCGCTGGTGTGTTTCACTTCAGTCGGCTCTTTTTTAAGTTCCCTTCGGCTCCTTCCAAGAGTTTCGCATGGGTCAGCAGAGAGAATTTCTCTCCATTATTCCGATGTGGAATTTTGCGTGGTTCGGCAGAAATATGATCCAATAGTATCGACCTCATTTACCAGACTCGCATAGTCGTGAGTCGCAACAGTGAACAGGACCTACATTTGTTGAGACATCGTCTCTTTCAGTTGTACAGATTAGGGCGGGGATGGAATGACTCACCTGCGGCACCTGGATCTGCTGATGGCGCAGACCGTGCGGGTGATCGAGGTCGGGCAGCCTGGTCGGGACGTCGACAAGACGGGTGCCGGCCGACATGGATGCTCACGCCTCAACGCGGAGTTTGCGATGGTCGCGAGCAAAGGTGGCTGTGTACGAGTTCTTGAGAGTCTTGTAGACGACCGGCCGTGGCTCCACCTGTGACCCGGATATTGCCTCGGAAGCTGCTGCTTTTGAGATCCTGGCTGATGCAGCTGCGGCTCTCGTTGGCGTCTAAGGAGACCCCGGTAGCCGTACAAGGTCGATCATAGACAAATCGTCACGCGAAAGATTCTCTTTCGCCAGAACTTTGGGAAAGGGAGGTGGATATCCACGGTATGGGAGTTTTGTGCAAGATTGTTCCTTCCAAGCCATCCGAAACATTCATTCCTTGAATTCCGGAAGTCATCTCCACTATTTTGAGTGAGTGAGAGAGTGAGTGAGAGAGAGCGAGCGCAAGAGGGAGAGCAGAGAGAGAGCGAGAGCGAGAGCGAGGAAAAGAGAGTGAGAGAGAGTGAGAGAAAGTGAGAGAGAGTGAGAGAAAGAGACAGAGAGTGAGAGAAAGAGAGAGAAAGAGAGAGAAAGAGGAAGGGGGAGGATTCACCTGTGTTTTCGAAAATTGTCCTCTCAAGAAAAAAATCTTGAAAGGACGACTCACATCCCACAATTCCATGATTTTGAATTTGGGAGTTTACTGTTCACGAGACAAGATGTGAATGCTCGCAAGATTGTTGGTGTATCAAAGATGCAATCGTTTGAGCCCCTTTAACAAGATGCGGCAAGAAGGATGTCATCACGCAATACCACACGAAGGTGCCATACACGTCCAACATGCATGTCGCGCAGCATACAATCACAGCCTCTCCGAAAAGTCGACTGCAAATTTTGAAAGATGCTAACAGGATTTACTTCTGCAAGGCCGATCGATATGTTGCCACCCTTTGCTAACCCTGCACCTGACGCAGGCAAGTGCAGGGTACTATGGCATTGCGAGAACTCCTGACAGCATTTTATGCGGCTGGCGCAGTCTTATCTGCACGTGCAGCCCGATTCTGCTGCTGCTTGTGCTGATTGATCACAGCAGTTGCTTCGGCCATGTCAGCTGCGATCTTGCCAAGAGCAGCAACCTGTTCCTGAAGCTCGTTGATGCGCGCTTCCAGACCCGCCACGTGACGTTTCTCTGCCGCTCTGTCATAGTGACCTCCACGTCCTGAGATCCACGGCACGAGACCTCCAAAAAGTCGGCTGATCACGGTCTGCCCAGATAGAAAGCACCATTATTAATTCGATCATTCAGTAAATTTCAATTTTACATGCGCAAACGAGCAGACGGGGATTTACATATCGCCCCGCCTTGCTCTCCTCGACGACTTCGCGAACTTGTGCTCCTGTGAGGGTTTCGGCCTCTAGCAGTGCTTCTGCTAGAGCTGTAAGCGAGCGACGATGTCGCTTCAGCATCTTCAACGCGCGTGCGTAAGACTCGTCCGTGAGCTTGCGCACTTCGGAGTCGATGACTGCGAGGGTCTCCTCCGAGATCTGTCCACCGCCGCCACCCCGCTGCTTCCCTCCACGGGAAAGGGCGACCAGCCCCACTTTTGAGCTCATTCCATACTTCTCAACCATCGAGGTGGCGATTGCTGTGGCGCGTTCGAGATCAGACGAGGCGCCCGAGGTTATGTTGCCCACGCCAAAAATAAGCTCCTCCGCCGCGCGTCCCGCCATGCACACGTCCATCTCGGCAATCATCTGGCGCCGTGACCATGACGACATATCCTGGTCTGGCAGCTGCATGACCATCCCAAGGGCATGCCCGCGCGGCATGATCGTCGCCTTGTGCACGGGCAGCGCGCCATCTGTGAGGGTCGCAACGAGCGCGTGCCCACCCTCGTGAAACGCTGTAAGCCGACGGTTGTCGAGAGTGAAGGAGGCCGCAGATCGCTCAGCGCCCATCAGGATGAGGTCCTTGGCGTACTCGAGGTCGGGCATCGAAACATGGACCTTGCCATCCTTCGACGCCTTGCACGCCGCTTTGTTGATGAGAGACGCCAGCTCAGCCCCAGAGAAGCCCGGGGTGCCACGGGCGATTGTCGAGAGGTCGACCTGGTCTGACATCGTCACATTCTTGGCGTGAAGCGTGAGGATGTCTGTGCGGCCCTTCACGTCAGGATTGGGAACCTCGATGTGCCGGTCGAAGCGCCCGGGGCGCGTCAGCGCTTTGTCGAGGACCTGGGGTCGAGATCGTTACATTCGGATGTGAATCGAATATCTTGAGCCTCGGGGCGCGCCAACGAGAGGGCATTCGGTTTAGGAAGAGCTTTGAGGACAGAGTGCACAGCGCTTGCATAACAGTGAAGATCTGGGCATGCCTACCTCGGGGAAGTTTGTCGCACCGATGACAATGAGACCATCGGCTGAGTTAAATCCGTCAAGTTCCGTGAGGATCTGGTTCAAGGTCTGCCGCGAGGATTGCTGCTCCGTCATGGCACGCTTTGAGCCGACCGCATCGATTTCGTCCAGGAACACGATGCATGGCCCCGCCTTCTTGGCGGCACCGAAAAGGTCGCGCACGCGGCGCGCACCAACCCCGACGTACATCTCCTCGAACTCGGAGCCGGACGCATACTTGAATGGAACGCCAGCCTCACCAGCGATAGCCTTAGCAAGCAGCGTCTTGCCGGTGCCGGGCGGCCCCCAGAGCAGCACCCCCTTGGGCATTTTGCCGCCGAGTCGTGTGAACTTGGCAGGATCTTTTAGATACGCCACGATGTCCTCAAGCTCCTTCTTTGCCTCATCGCACCCTACAACATCTGCAAAGGTCGTGGTACTCTTGGCGTCGTCCCCAAAGACCCTCTCATCCTCCATATCCACCAGTCCGAAGAAGACGCGTCGCACGAAGAGCAGAACTTTGAGAGCCGTAACAAACATGGTCACAACGATGGGCTGCAGCGTCGCAAGTGCCATGCCCCACTTGATGAACCAGCGAACCCAACCTGTGATGCCACCCTCCCTGCGTCGCATTGCTGCAGCCTTGGCTGCATGGCGCTCAAGCTGAAGCTGGCGGTAGAGCTCGGGATTCGCCACGAAGTGCATCGCAGGCAGGCCGGCGAGTCCTGCCGCACAACTTCCCTGAGCACAACTATCCTCAGACAGCTGTGCTTTCGACCCCGCCGGCCCGAGTCCAGCTGAAGCAATCGTGTCTTGCTGAACCTGCTTTCCACTCTGCTGGCCGAATGGAAGAAGCCGGCGGAACCACGAGTCCTTCTTTCGCCCCGAATCCGCTTCGGAGGCGCGTGGAGATGAACGCGACTCTGCCCCCTCACTCCCTCTGTCTCGAGAGTCCAATCCGCGGCTTCTGCTGCGCCCCCCCTGGCCGTCGCGCCAGCGATCGCTCTCGCCTCGACGAGCCCCGGCATTGCTTCGGCTGTCGCCCTTGCTGCTTCCGTCGCGCTCGACGCGCTCGCGAGCGTGCCTGTCACCGTCCCGCTCGTCATGAGAACGTTCACCCTTCCGTCTGCCATGAGAGCGTGCTGGCTGCTCTGCTGAAGACCCCGCCTTTCGCAGACAGTTGCTGCAACGGTCACGCTGAGTCGTCCGCCTCTCACACTCGCTACAAGCCCGTGTGCGAGGCCGCCTTCCCTCGGATCGAGAGCTGCGCCGCCGACGTTCTGCGCCTTCTTGCTCTTCGGCGCCCTTCTTGTTCCACGGCAGCCAACCTCCTCCACGAACGCGGAGTACCGTCGGTGGGCTGTGCACTGTTTCCCGCCGCTGCAGCCACATGGTTGGGGACCCATGCGCTCCCACCGTCATCGGGGTCCGACTTGAGGAGTGCAGTGCGATACCCTGCACGCCGCCACAGCCGCACACTGCACCCCACAGCCCACCTACTGCAATCTGCCAAGACAGCGAAACTCACTCAGTCTGTCGCACACTCATTGGCTCTTTCACCCGCATTCGCTCTCACGCAATCAAAAGGTATGCCCCAGCGCACCCTTGGGGGCTCGAGATTGGGAGGTCTTCGCGTGAGAACGCACAGTCGAATTTGGGCCAGTCGCACCTTTGCACGCCCGAGCTCATGGTTCCCGTCCTTAAAGCCTGTGCCACTGGCTGGTCGGGAGAAAGAATCTCCCTTCGTATGCCCTCCTGCCTTCCTACCAGGTGGAGCGCTGAGCAAGCACCGCGCAGCAGGTGGGCGCGAAAGTCCTGAAACTTGCGGCGAAGGAGCGAATAGAGCGGTTGCATTTACGCTGCTTGTGCAATTCTGATAGGTGTTTGACACGATGAATCCATACACGTGTCGCGACGAAGGGGGCGCGGAAGCGGCAGCGCAGAACACGGCGAAGGTCGCTACTGCTGCTAGCCAGGCGCCAACCCCTCGCAAAGCGATCTTGTTCCTGCTACAGACCGAAACCTTTGAGAGAGACGCAGCCTTCCTGCAGCCTTTGGACGACGATGATCTATGGCGTGAATCACTGGGAGCCTTCATCTTGGGCACACGCATGAATGTTGCAAGCGGAAAGAGGCAGTCAATGCCCGTACGCTGCGAAGATCCTGCCGTCGCAACGCTCCTCCCCTGACACGAGCTCAAGCAGTACAACAGCGAGAGACGTATGCTGCCACTCAGCGCACACTGATCTCCAGCGAATGTGCCGGATGCAGGGCACCAGCCCCGGGACAAGGAGATCTCGGACAGCCTCCGGTGGAGGGATCTTTGCTTGGCGAGTGTAAAATCAACTCTCGAACACTTTTCAAACGGAGCGCGCTAAAACGATGTAAGAGGCTCGTAGGTCGGTCAGTACCACTGTGATTCTCCCCTCTCTTATAAAATTCTCCTCTCTAATAAAAGAGAAGTCACAGAACTGGCAATGCTTGCCAGCAGGGCGGCGCCCCGCCGGGCTATGGCCGTCGGAGTGCTCATGCTGGCTGCGACAACGGCTTCTGCGTTCATACCGCCAGTTTCATTCAGCTGTGGAACTGCCCCGCTCTCGACATCGGCGCTCGTGACGCGCCGTTCCGCGGGGGATGTGGTGGCTGCCCTGAAGCGGGGCCGGGTGCGGGGAAGCGGCGCGCTTGCTTTGTCGGCCCAAGGGAAGGACAGGTAAGCAGCACAATCAAAATGTCCAAAGGCTGGCGCTAGCTGTTGAGTGGGACACTTTGCCGTCGAAGTGTAAAATGGCTTCGGTCGAGATGTGTGAGGACGCGTACTCTCATGAGGCGCGGGGAGGGGTCAAGTCCGTTGGGAAATAGGCGATGAACCAATGCTCTCTGCTGTGTGACTCAAAGCTGTGCGTTTGCGAGCCTATACTATGAATGCGGGCTGTGTGGCTGCGCACGAGTGCAGAGGCGCCCCTTGCGCAGATTTCCGTGCTGGCAAATCGTCGCCTCCCTTCCCAAATGGGCGCTTCTAATCCAGCCCTGATCGTTTCTGCAGAGCAAGTAAGGAAGAGATGACGAATGTGCGCGAAGCCATGTAGACCCCTTTCCACAAAACACGCAGCCCTTGGCGCGCGCGCGATCGCGATTGCGTTTGTATTCAGTTTGATTCCTTCGTTCAAGATGACCGGGACAAGGGGGATGCGGTTGGATGCTACTGAGCGTGCCGTGCCCTTACCAGGTATCCGGCGATGGGGCGGCTGGCATCATTGCTGGAGGAGGTGCTCAAGGCGAAGATGGAGTTGCTGCCTTTTCAGCTGCCAGAGGACATGGGGTACGTCGAGGCTACATACGAGGTATGTTCTCTCCATGTCAAAAACCAGCTCTTTGCCTTGAAATGTTTCCTGTAGGCACCACCGTGTGGTATTTTTACGGTCGTCATTGAACACACACACACACACACACACACACACAC
>ENA-UOXV01004936-UOXV01004936.1-marine-metagenome-genome-assembly--contig:-NODE-4936-length-14998-cov-6.295991_pt1 | contig 14998 bp, 21 predicted proteins | sample MGYA00238165_ERZ766961 | MGnify/ENA primary metagenome ERZ766961 (study PRJEB28924, sample SAMN03173240) | marine metagenome | biome: Marine; feature: Water; material: Subsurface seawater | place: North... | reverse complement strand
ACGAGATGCGGACGTGACTGGAGTTCAGACGTGTGCTCTTCCGATCTCCCTGGTCCTGATGCCCGGCGCGCACGTGCCGCTACAACCTCCCTGGCAGCAGCGGGCCCAAGCTCTCTGGAAGCCAGTACTCACGCGAGCCCCGGCAAACGACAGGGTGGCTTCGATCGCCCGCCGAGCGCCGGGCAGTCGCTCACCAGGTCTGTGGCGGGACTCGGGCTCGGGCCGGACGAAATCTGGAAAGTGACGGCCGGAGAGGCGATGGTGGTGCTCGAGATCCTCCCGAGCCTCGACTCCTTGCTGCGGACCGACTTCACGAGGCGCTCCCTCATCGAGTATTGCGCATCAGCAGCCACCAGAGCCACTCCCCTGCGAGGTGCGCCTAGCATTCTCCGCTCTCCCTGCCCCTGGCTACCGTCCCCTCCGCTCTCGTGCGCACGCACGTCGGGCCAAGTGTGCGCCCGCGCATCCCAGGCATTCCGTGGCGGGCGGCCCCTGAGACCGTCCGGGATCGCAGGCGACGCGAGGCAGGTCGGGGAGGAGGTATCACTGCGCGACATGCGCTTTCTGCTCACAAAGTCCGAGCAGGTCGCCCCCACCCAGCTGCACCTCCGCGCGGTGCGGAGGCCCCGCCACGGAAAAGTGCGGGGCCCGCCTGACCGGCGCGGGCAAGCATCGCCCCCCCCCCCCCTACTGTTGCCCCTACCCGTCGCCCTACCGTACTGTCCCTGATCTTGTGCGTCCCGATAGGCTGTTTTCGTGCGTCGCGGAGCCGTGTTGCTGTCGCTGGAACCCGTCAAGGCGGTCATCACGGCCTCATCGGCGCTGGTGCTTGTCGGCGAGGGCGCCGATAGCGTTCTCGGGCCGCTGAAGGCTCGGCTGGCAGCGATCGATCTGCACCAGTCGCCCGTCTTCGAGCTCGCAGCCCTCGAGGCCCTTCTCATCACCCTTCTCGCGCATTACAACAAGGAACTGCGCCAGTGCAAGGAGGAGGGCGAGCGGGTGCTGCGCAGCCTGCGCAAGAACGTGAGCAGTCGCCTGTTGAATCGCACCCTCGGTCTGAAGAAGCAGCTGGACCTCGTGCACGAGGCGGTGCTGCAGGGGAGCGAGGCGCTCGAAGAGCTGCAGGAGGACGAGGACCTGATGCGCCGCATGTCGCTCTCGGAGATGCAGCGCGACCCCGATGCGTTCGCGCTGCGGCTCGCACAGGGCGACGCACCGTGCGAGCAGGTCGAGCTGCTTATCGACGCGTACGCCCACGAGCTCTCCTCGATCGCCGCGCAGGCACGCCCCCGCCCGCCGGGCGCCGCGCCCGCTTGCCTGCGCGCGCGCGGGGCGCTGACGCGCGCTGAGCGGGCGGCGCGGAGCAGCTCAAGGTGCTCGACGCGGAGATCGACGCGACGGAGGCGCTGCTGCAGTTCGAGCTTGACGCCGCACGCAACACGCTCATCAAGGTCGACGTCTCCTTCGGCGTCGTCTCGCTCTGGCTCTCCGCCTGCGCGCTCATCTCCTCCTACTACGGCATGAACCTCTCCAACGGCCACATGCAGGACTCGGACCTCCCGCTCGGGCCCACGGTCGCGCCGGCGCCCTCCCCCCGTGCCTGTGCCCAAGTTGCCGCCGAGGCCCAGCGGCCTGCCACGGACTGGCGCCTGACGGTGCTGAGCGCGGCGCGGCGGCGGGCAGGGACCGAGCGGCATCTGGCTCCAAGTCGCGCTGATCTCGTGCGGCGCGACCGTGGCGCTCATCGCCGCCACCCTGCTCTCGCTCTGGCGTTGCGGCCTCTTCCGCGGCTGACGCCCGGCGGTACGTACATAAGTGGCGGGTGCATTAGGAGGCTCGCACACGATTACAGTACACACAAGACGCTGTGCTGCAGGGTCAGATGCCACCGCGGCGGTGAATGGAACTCCGCCGCCCAAAGGCCCATCGCCGGTGTCCTTGAAGGACACCGGCGATCTTTGAAGGACACCGGCGATCTTTGAAGGACAACGGCGATCTGACGCTTGAGTGAGTACAGGGGCCCATGAGACGCGACCTGACTGCGATAAATCAGAACCGCGCTTGAGCGTGTGAGCGCAGCGAGGTGGAGCCCGAGGCCTCCAGCGGTCTGAGAGGGCCAAAACGAAGCAAAAACAGATATGCAGTCAGGGCGCTGTGATGGACAGAGAGAGAGAGAGGGACAGCAGTCGAAAAAAACGCAACAAAAGAGAAAACATGCGAAACGCAAAAAGTTGATTCTCCGACGGGGAATCGAACCCCGGTCTCCAGGGTGAGAACCTGGTATCCTGACCGCTAGACGATCGGAGAATGTCGTGGGCCCGAAGGCCTGGTCAGACTGGAGTGACCGATCCTGGATTCCGACGGTATCTATACAACGCCGGGATTAGTCACCAAGGCCGAGCTGAGATGGCGGTCGCAGCTGAGCGCTCGGGGCTGCTTCGCCAGGGACAAACGCGGCGTGCGACCCCGTCCGGAGCAAAGATTCTCGTCGTGATGCAGTATCTTATCCTTGCCGGGGTCGTGATGTTCGTGGCGATGCACCCTGCGCTTCGCCGCGTGGGCGCAGGGGGAAACTCGAGTGCTGCCGCTGCGCCACGCCGGCAGGTCCCCGCGCTGCGCAGCGCGGATTCGATGCGAGCGGCGAGGCAATTGGCCAAACATATCAGCCCAAAGCCGGTTCCAAGGCGGAAAGCTCGAGCGAAGACCAAGATGCGGGTGCAGGCCCAGCGGACACTCCTTTCCTACGTCGAACAGACGAGGACTCTGCCCCCGCACGTGGCCATGTGTTACGCGTCGTGGGGTGAGTGTGACGATAAAATTGTTGAAGCAGCTCGCCAGGGCTGCAATGTCATCACCTGGTTCGCCATCAACTTTCGCGATGTGGCGGGAAACATCTCTGTCGTGGGCGGCCCGAAACTGCAGTGCGTTCGATCGGTCGCTGCGACACTGCGAAATGAGGGCCTCGCGACCACTCACCTGATCAGCATCGGTGGCTGGAATGTGTGCCCCGCAACTTTCTTCTTTTCTTCTGCACGCCTTCAGTAAGCTCTGTCCATTTTCCGGGCGCTGAACATATCGCGACCTGTGCGGGTGCAGCAAGCGCATCCCTTCATAGCGAATGGTGCTCCTGCGGTCTGGGAATCGTGGCGATTATGGAATGAGCAGCAAGCTGCCGGGGGTTTCTTCGAAGGGTACGGTCCCCACTTGACTCTTGTCCCCACGACCCCGGTGCAGCACGCGTTGGTTTGGAGAGGGATGCTCCCGCGCCTTCGCTCGCCGTGAGTGGTACGGGCCCCATTTGACGCGGCAGTTTCGATGGCATCGACTGGGACATCGAGGGCTGCGATACGGGCGATGGTGGGTGCAACAAGTTCTCGATCGCGCTGCTCGACACCATTGGGCAGGTCTCGCAGAGGGCCAAGGCGGAGGGGTTCATCGTCTCCATGGCTCCGATGGAGTCATACCTCGACCCTTCCTCCCCGCGCTACGACAGGCATGTGCTGTGCCCAATTGGGGTTTCCCCAGGAGAAGAAGTTCTGGCGCCCTGATGCCAACGCTGGAGCGCGACAGTTCCCTCCGTGCATCCGCGCTCTGCCTGGCTGAGCGCTGGTGGTGCAGGTCCGTTACGCACTCGTATCCAGAGTGGACCGGGCTGGTAGACTTCGCCTTCCATGGCCGCAATACATACGCATATCTGTTGGCCAAGTACGGCAAGACGCTTATCCCCCCGGCCGGCGGCGGCGCACCGCGCGCCGCGGAGACGTACGACCTCGTCTCGATCCAGCTCTACGAGTCCTTCTCGCACGCCGACTTCGCTATCTCTGTCGAAAAGGCCCGTTTCCCCGCCCAAGTCCCCTCCCCGAGCCCTGTGGCCCACGCGTCACGCGACCTGCAAGGAACTCACCGCAGTGGCGCCCCTCTGCCTAGCAGGAGCAAGCCGCGCCATATCTGCTGCATCTTATGCGAACGCTGACAGCGGGCTGGACTGTCGACTTCTCTTCGGACCCTGCGACAGGGCTTGGCAGGGAGCTTGTACGGCTCGATCAGCAGCAGGTGTTCGCGCGGGTCCAGCCTCTGGGCAGTTCACAGGAGGGGGCGGAGTGCGCTGAGCACCGCCCACTGTGCAGGTGCTGCTTGGCCTGGCAAACGGCTGGGGAGGCAGCGGCGACCCTGTGAAGGCGCTTGTGCTGGAACCGGACGCCGTTCAGGAGAGCTATGCAGCGTGCAAGGCCGCAGGAGTGGCGCCCCGCGGTTTCATGTTCTGGGACGTGGCGGAGGAGGGCCTCGTGCCGCCGGGCGCAAATGCCCCTCTTTACCTTGCGGCAGCCCTAGGGAGCATTTTACGCACGCGTGATGCGGTGCAACGGGAATCCTGATGCTCCTTCCGGTTCTCAACGCTGCGAGGGCCGTCGATATCGGACTGTAAATAAATCATCTTGGGGATGTTCCGGGGCTAGACGAGGGCAAGCGCATGGGAGGAGGATGGTATGCGCCGGTGAGCAAAGGCGTTCCGACTGGTAGGAGGGAGATGTATTTGCATATAATTGTGCAAGAAGAGCTTACAGACCGCATAGAAGCACCAACGGGTGAGAGCGTACCAACGAATCCACGCGGGGAACCCTAAACTGAACCCTAAACCCCAGGCCACAGCTCGTTCGTACATCTCACTTTACCACATCTCACTTTACCAGTGTTCTTTCGGACACGACTTGTCATTGACCGCGGCGCGGGTTGGAATTCCAACCCGCGGCACAGTTCCACGCTGATCTCGCTGGGCCAGACTGCGGAGAGCCAGACTGTGGAGCCCGGGTCGGGGGTTGAGATTGAAGCAATGGCATATTGCCTAGGACCTCGCAGTCTTGCCCTGCATGAGCACTCTAAGAGCAAGGGGTAAGGAGTGCCGCTGCTGCAGATTCTGGCAATCTTCCAAGCAACGCTCAAAGGCCATGAGCTCCGATTCTGTCGGAGATTCCGCCCTTGTGAACAGATTCAGGGCGCACGGGACTGACTACCAAATGGAGGAATCTTCGGCAAGGGACGTGCCCCACGGCACTGTCAGCAGAAATGCATCAGATGACCCAACCAAAGAAGTAAAGGCGAAGGACCCCATGGTACAAGCAGGAGCACACAGGCGACATTCAGAGCTAGCGGTAGATGTGAGACAGCCCGTACTAGATTGGATTCGGGCAGCGCAGCCTGCTGCGGGAGTTGGCACAAGAGATTCTAAACAGCTGCGTTCGCCTCCTGTTCCGAATTCAGAAGGGAATTTCGACAGTCCCATAATGGTGCACGAGGAAACTTCCGCACGTCAGGGTATGAGGAGGCCAGGGTTCGATCTTGGGAATGCGCCCCTGGAGTACATGAACAACAATGTGGGACACGACGTCATGCGGACTCGGAGCACGCATCAACAGGAGAGGCTGGATTATCTCGAAACAAAGAAAATTTCATTCCGGAATAGGACCAATGAATTGCGCAGAAGGTAATGCCGTACCCACACGTTATGAAACCTAATCGTGCCAAACTTCTCTCGTGTTTTCCAGCATTGTGCAGAATTTTGTCAGCGTGGAATCTAGCGGCGCAATTACTCTTGCCTCCTCCTGCAGGTGGAGAGAGCGGCGCGAACAAGCATATGCAGAGAGTCAAACGTGGGCTCTCCACAGGGCCCCTTTGGTAATCAGACGTCCTCGATGTGCACCGACCGTTTAATTTCTGTGGCCGATGTTCGCAGGTACGCTGAACGCAGCCTACTTTGCATGACAGTCAACCACCCCGTGAGGAGAGTGCTACTGCGCTGGATTGAGTGGGAGTCGTGGGATCGGATGATTTTGCTTTTGATCATTATCAACACCATATGTTTGGGGTTATACGATCCGTTCGACACTCCGCTGGCTCACCCGGTCCTACAACACCTCCGCGAAATTCCTGGGGGGGTTGTTATGATGAACCATGTACATCTGAGTTTACTTGGTAGCTGAGAGTCTCAACACATTCAGGACTCGCCTCGACGGAGAATCCTTGAGCGTACTTCGATGGTCTTCTCTGCACTTTTCTTGGCTGAGGCCATTGTCAAGATTGTGGCCTTGGGCCTGTACGGGCGAAATGCGTACCTTTCAGATGGCTGGAATTGGCTGGATCTACTGATTGTGATCCTCGGCGTCATAGACTTCTTCCCCGGGGATTTATCCAACCTCTCGGGGCTGAGAGCCCTCCGAGTCATGCGCCCCTTGCGAGCGATCACTCGCTTTCCCCCGCTTCGATTCCTGGTTCATTTACTTTTGCAATGTCTACCGATGCTCTCAAACGTCGTCGGACTGTTGTGTTTTTTGTTCGTCGTTACAGGGTGACTACCACACTCTTTGGGACATGGGCGCGTGCACCCTTGCATTCCCAGAGAAGGTGAGTCCGGTGGACTGAATGTTGTCTGCATTGGCAGTACAATCACAGTCATGTTGATCAATGGGCTGTTGCGCGGACAGTGTTACAGTGTTGAAGATGGCATTGCAATAGAAGGCCTCTGCAGCCTGGTGCGCGCCTGAGCCGATCTCTAGTCATTAGACAGTAGAATATTTATTTGAAGCCGCATTTCACGAGCGAGTTGGGTATCGCAGGGGGCTGGACTGGCGAAGTGCAATCCCGGAAGCCAGTGTTTGCTTCTTGCGCAGAATCCCGGCCGCGGTCTCATGAATTTCGACACGCTCGGAGGCGCTTTTGTCTCAATTTTTCAAATCATGACTCTCGAGGTGAAACTCGCCTTATGTGCGATGAGTTCTTTTGGTGCTGGGTTGCCTAAGCGAGCAATGCATACAGTCTCAACAAGTCTGGTGCCGCAACGTCAATTCTGAGTTTTTCAAACAGGGGTGGGTTGACATCATGTATGCGGTACAAGACGTGTATTCCGAGTGGTCAATCATCTTCTTCGTTCTCGTAGTTTTCTTGGGACCAATTTTCACCATTCAACTCTTCCTGGTCGTGATTACGTCCAAGTTCAATGAGGTGAAGGAACACTTGAAAAAAGAGGCCCGTGAAGCCGATGAAAACCTAGCAGTGGAGAAGTGCAGAGAAACGACCAAAGAAATCTCATTGGAAAAGGTTCATATCCGCATTTTTTTAAATCAAGAGATTGCATGGTTCAAATCTTGAGGTTAGCTGTGATGAAGCGCAATTTTGATGGTCTGCGAAGCAGGTGGATGCCGTTGAAGCGAACCTGCTGGCCAGGCTGAGCTCCCAATCACCATGCTCAAACCAAACTGCACAACAGCGAAAAGGCCAGGCGCTTAGTGAAATGAAGACGAAATCGTAAGATAACCCACCAATATTGCCCACAAGAGCGGCAGACGCACTGAAACAAAATGCTCACTTGAGTTGGACATTTGACCGTGTTGAGTTAATTAGGGGCAAGGTTCCGAGCGCGGACTCGGACGATGAGTCAGATCCACCTACTCCGTTCGCAAACCTCGATGCAGATATGCCCTGGGCAATTCACCTGCCGGATATGAAGATGCCGGAATTTCTGGCCAGGCTGCCAAACCTTCCCTCTCTCATGCAGCGAACGCGATCATCTGAGGAGCCAACGGGGCCAAAAACTGCAATCTTTTCGGAAGCTCAGGTTCGCCGCTGCAGCAGCGCACCGGAGACAAGCCTCTTCGATGATGACAAGGAAAAGGCGTCGACACGGGATATTCAGGCCTCGCGGTCACTGCGTGCTGGCCAAAAAGACTATGCCGTGGCGACGAGAGCGAATCGGGGGTACGTTGCGCCTCATTTTCATGTAGAATCGCCGCTTGGGCTGGGGCCGTCGCCCGAGGCAGTCGATGGCGAACGTTTTCCGCAAAGAGGAGGTCAGGTCAGGAAAAGTCATGCTGAACGGCTTGGTGCGGAAGCAGAGCCTGGGCCCGTGTCCGACCTGTCACGAGAAGTCGGCGCCGAGCATACAAATGCTGAGGGCTTCGTTGCCTTGTGCCTCGCTGTTACTGCCCAAGTGTTCGATCTGGTTGTTGCCGTCAAGAAGAAGCTTCGTTCGCTTGCAGAGAGCACGTTCCTCACCAATTGCGTTCTTACCATAATTGCTATCAACACACTTTTGATGGCAATTGATCACGAATGTCAAGTCTGCTACGATTCATGCATGTGGTTGAAAGCGGTTCTGGAGGTTTGTAATGTCGTCTTTGCAAGTATTTTTGCTGCTGAAATGACCATCAACGTACTTGGACTTGGTCTTCTGGCATACTTGCGGCAGCCAGCAAACATCTTTGATCTCACTATCGTGTGTGTGTCGCTTGCTGAGATAAGAGGCAACTTGTGTACATACACGTGCTTGACCAGCGCTACGTCATGCAGCGAGCGTCTCGACTGCGTCAACGGGCTCGGACTCTGTTCAAGTGAAGGCGGTCTCTCCGTCTTGCGCACGTTTCGCTTACTGCGCGTAGTCAAGTTCTTACGCGCCTTCCCTGGCGTGCAGAGGCAGGTCCACACCCTCATGTCTGTTGTCGGTTCGCTAGCCGCTCTGATTCTTCTCATCCTTCTGTTTTGCTTCATCGCCTGCGTCCTCGGCATGATACTTTTCGGTGGCAAGCTTACTACTACGGACCCCGAACAATTCTCTCTTGGTGCCTCTGTGATGGTAATGCTGCCTGGTAGCAACGGCACACTCCGTCACGGAATACTTGCCGCTGCAGACCACGTGGACCATGCTGCTGCACCGTGGCGCGTCTTGATACGCTTCGGATCTGAGGACGCGGAGCGTGACGCGCTGGGACTGGATTCACAGGGCGGTGTGTGGGCGACGGCGCCAGAGCTGGAAGTTCCTGGCGCCCCGCGCATCGTTGGCTGGTCGCCTCGCAACAACTTCGACGACCTCGCTCACGCGGCGGTCACCACTTTTGCGGTCTCTCCTTCCCTTGGCCAAATTTCGCTGTGCAGCGCCGTGCCCCACCCCTGTAATCAGCTGGACGCGTCTCATGCGTCTCTTACGGCCACAGGTATTGACGCTCTGCGATTGGAACATGATCCTCGAAGATGCTGTGTCGTCTCAGGGCGCGGTCGCAGTACTGTATATGTATATAATTATCACGATAGGAACGTGGTTTTTGCTCAATCTTTTCACAGCGATCCTTATCAAGGCTTTCGCAGAGCAGAAGGAGATCGCCAAAAGGCGGCGCCTTCACCGGCTTGAACGATATTTTGCACGGCGTGTGTACCGCGAGGCGGCTCTGCAGCACACCCCGGCCGACTCAACTGTGCCCGACGATTTGGTGATCGAGAGAATTTATGAAATGTTCGACCAGTGTGACACCGATTGCTCGGGTGATCTCGACATGCTTGAGCTGCATCGCGGGTTTCACTCGATGGGGCACATGTTGCGACCGAGGGAAGTCAGTCAGATCGTTCGAATGTTTGATGTCGAAGTCTCAGGGACCCTGGACTTTGAAGAGTTCTTCGACATGATCATGAGCATGTGCCGCACGATCCTCGAGGAGCGAGGAAAGATTCTTCCAACGCGTGCTCACATGATCCGCATTCGGCGAAGAGCACTCTCGCTCGTGTGACCCTGCCCACACCGCGAGAATTCATTCCATTGCTTCATAATTGGAGCACACCAGTCTGTTTTCGCAACATTCAAACACAAACTTATTGCGCCCCGCGGTTGGGTGGTCGCAGTTCGCAGCACGTCGTTCGCAGATGCTTAGCGCTCAAGTCTCTCGCGAGCACGCATCTGTCTACACCAAAGATCTGGAGCGTGCACGCTGGCTCTCAGCGCCCAGAAGAGGCTCACGCCGGTGAATCCGATGCTCTTGCACGCAGCTCTGCAATGGCAATGGCAGGAATAGGGCTTGCGGTGCTTATTTTCAGGTCTGAGAGCTCGAATTTTCGGTGCACAGATTTTCAGGTTCTGTGTTGAGCCTGGCGAGTGAAAAGCTTCAGAGCATCGGCAACTCCTTCAAGGTAGTGCCTCGTTCAGCAGGAGAAATTAGTCCAATGAGCATTGGCAGCATCGGATCGAGACGACGCGTCAGCGATGGGGGCAGCTTCTCATTTCGGAAAGGCAGCATCCTTCCGAGGGTGGGGAGCAGAGAGGTTGCCGATATGAGCGTGCCTGAGGCCAAAAATGATTTGGGCGTGGACCTCAGACGTGAAGTCAGCTGGGGCTGCAGCTCTGCATCAAGGGAGGTCAGCTCTCTGATGCCACGCGGTTTTTTGAAAGTTCAAGCCATGCATGCCTTGGAATCGCTTTCTTCCCTGCTGAATTGTTTTAATGCTCGTGTAGGAGTCTTTGCCTGATGAGAACGGGGCCAACCTGTCCTTGGCCAAGGAGATAGAGGGGCGCTCGTGTTGGCTATTTGATCGAAGCGGAAAATTCCGGGCTGTATGTCGCGACCTTGCGACCTCCCCTCGCTTTGAGCGTGTCGTCCTCACTGCGATTTTTGGGACCTGCGTGCTGCTTGCGCTCGATCGGCCGGCTCTGTCGGCGGGCTCGCCGGAGCTGGTTACCATCTTCATCATCGAAGCCGTACTTAATAGCTTCTACGTCTTTGAGATTAGCGTCAAGTGCGTTGCACATACTTTCGTCGGCTTTGTTTCGGCGGGATACAACCCAATTGACTTCTTCGTCACCGTCACGTCAGCGTTGGACACCACCTTGACCCTCATCCTTGTCCCCAAATCAATCTTTGGGCATGACGAGCTTGACACCGAGGTGTGTAGTTCTTCCAACAGAATTTCGATGAGTCCCCCTCGGGCTCTCAATCCAATTGGGTCCGTGAAGTTGAAAAGTATCCTTGAAGCCCTTCTATCTCTATCAGGTGCAGAAGCCCGTGTTCGCTTTGGAATTGCTTCGATTTCTTCGTGTTCTTCGTGCATTGCGTCCGCTGAGATTGATCGAACGGTCCAAGGGCCTGCGACTCCTGATGGACACTGTGCTCTCCGCGGTCACATTCGCATCCCTTGTAACCAAGAAATACGTGTCTAAAAGATCATCTGTGGTGTCCCTCTACTTGGCTTAGGATGTACAGGATGAGCGTCGGCTCTTGGTCACAGCAAGGCGGTTAGGGTTTATCTGCTGCTGTACTCTCAGTCTTAAGGCCCCTTCCCCTGCAGGTTCGCCCTGTGGCAAACACGTCGCTGATCGCCTTCGGCATCTTCTCTTGTTGGGGCATTCTGGGGCTACAGATCCTCTCCGGGAAACTGCGGTTTTGCTCTGACCCGACTGTGATAATTGCACTACAATGCCAGGTGCGTTGAGACCAGGCTTTCAGAGCCATTCCTCGCTTGTATGATCCACAGAATCGGATAGCTGTGCTGGGTTTGAAATCGGCACCTGTCGTTACGAGGAGTATCCTTTGCGGACCTGCGCTCAGGGTCTGGACGATGCTGGAGAGCTGCGCGAGTGGCGGAACTACCCGATCCATTTCGACAACTTTTTCTCGGCGCTCCGCGCTATGTTCATCCTCGCCACCTTCGACGAGTGGTGCGCCCTCAGCAATGCCTGCGCCTCCTAGCAATAATTCCAAACAGCTGTGCACGCTACATGCAGCTGAAGGTTTGGGCAGGACGAATCACATGTGGGCGGGAGTGGACGCCACGGGAAGGCGGTCGATCCCGGTCCAGAACTCAAACCTTTGGGTGGTGCCGTACTACATAGCGAGCACCATCATTGGCGGTTTCCTTGTAATCAACATCTTTGTTGGAGTCTTTGTCGACTGCTACTCCATGATGACTGAGCGTGCGACGCTTACACGCAAGAAAAAGCTGCGTGAGAAAGACCTCCCCGACGTGTTTGATGATCCCGCCCACCACCTCCGGCGCGAAGCCATCCGCGTCGTGACACACTCCAGGCGCGTCTTGGCCCCCCGCTCACCATTCCCCGAGACCGCAGTGACTGTGGATCATGTATAGCGTTGCCACTCTGTTCACCTGCGATCGGGTACGACATGAACAAACAGGTTTCAGTTAGCAGCAACGGCGCTGATTCTCGGCAATATTGTGTGTATGGGCCTCGAGACATTCCAGCGCGCCGCGTGGCAGGAGCGCGTAGTTGAAATCTCCAACTGGTTCTTTACAATCGCGTTCGGTCGGCATCCCTTCCCGCTCGTTCCTTTTGATCGCAATGACAACACTGCGACACCACTCCGCCGGTGTTCGCCTGGTCGGGACTGGCGGAGTGGCGGCAGGGTATAGCGTGCCTGTCGAGCATACTGTGGGCGGACCTGAACTTCTCGGGGATTCGACTAGGTTTTGAGTGTCTCCTCAAGCTTGTCGCGCTCTCACCACGTCGCTATTTTAGTTCCGGATGGGACTCGTTCGACTTTGCTCTTGTTATTCTGTCCTACGCAGCCATCATGCTCGAGGGCCTTGCCCAGCTCGCTGGGCTGCAGCCTTCCGTCCTTCGCGCCCTTCGCGTCTTTCGCCTCGTCCGCATTCTCCGCGCCTTCCGAATCTTCCGCTGGGTCCTGCCCAATCCATCCCAGTTCGCCTGCTCAGTCCCCTGTCCAGTCCCTTCTCGCGCCTGGCGCTTGATGCGTCCTGGCGTTGGTGTTCGCAGTCGCGGGGGCTCCAGCAGATCGTTTCTACGCTTGCCGCGTCGGTCCCAGCGATCGTCAACCTGCTCGTGCTGCTTCTCCTCTCCTTCTTCGTCTTCGCAGTGCTCGGGGTGGCTCTCTTCTCCGACGTCTGCACTGAGACCGACCTCGCCTTGCCCGACCGACAGGCCGTGCGCTGCCTCATGGTGGCTGACACGGGCATTTTGAACGGGCACGCACACATGCGCAACGTCGGCTACGCGGCGTTGACTCTTTTTCGCGTCGCCACCAACGACAACTGGTCCGAGCTCCTCGTCGCGTGCAGCATCGCGCCCGGGCCGCGCAGCATCACGCCTGCACTCCGCGAGGCAGCTGACGCGCTCCTCCCTCCTGGGGCCCTGGACTTGAACTCTGGCCTCGGGCCCGAGGCCCCTCTCCGTCTTGCTGTCGCTGCGCTAGAGCGCTGGCTTGCCCTCGGTACAGCTGATGGAGGCTTGCAAGACGCTGGCCCTCAAGACGCGGAGCGTGGCGCGTGGCTCGCGCTGGCGCGGCACGCACTTCCAGGTTGCCTCTCTGAGGACGAGGCGCTGGCACTTCAGGCGCAGGGCGTGCTCGAGTGCCGCAAGCCAGACGGCACGTCCGTGCCGTGCAGCGCCTCGTGCGGCTTGCCAGTGGTTGCAGACATTTTTTTCCTGAGCTTCGTGTGCGTCGCGGCCTTTGTGCTGCTGCAGCTCGTGATTGCCGTGCTAATGGAGCAGCTTGAGGAGAACGATGAGGCATGCCGCCCTTTGCCCCTGCGTGCACGTGATTTCTGTTGCCCACACCTCGCCTGCGTGTCTGAGTCGCGCATGACATCCGCAGAACGCCCACCACAATGCAGTCGTTAATGGCTGCGTCAGACTCGTACGCCGCAAATTTCAGCGCATGTCTGCATCCCCCCTTTGCAGCCTGCCCAATCGGTCGGCGGGCCGTATGCATGGGATATGCACTGAGGCGTGAGTGGCTGTCAGGTTCTGGCGGTGGCATCGCCGGGCATTTCCCGATGCCAGGCGCTACAGAGTCATTCGGCAGCAGCTCGCTGCCGGTCGCGCTGCCCGCGCCGCTGTCCGCGACGGTGGACCCCTGCCCCGCGCCTCGAGCAAGACCCCACCGGTCTTGTCACACAAGCCCGGGCCGTGCGCGGCAGGCCTCTCCGCACAAGTCGCCACAAGGCGGCGGTCGCGGATAGGGCAGGCCCTTTCGGGCATCGTGCGCCCCTCGAGCCGGCCCTCAGGTGCCCCCTTTGATGCACGGCCTTCCCGGCGAAGCTGCTGCAACTCGCCCTTCGCTCGCGCCGGCGCCCCCTGACATCCACTGCGCTTTCTGGAATCGCAGGGGTAGCAACAGATGCGAAAATGTTCTCTCGTCGCGGCGCGTGGGGCGGGAAACGTGCACTCGACACGGGACTCGCTGGGGACGGCAGGACGAGGACAGGTGTGATGTCACATTTGGAGCCATTGGAGATCGCTCCGCTGGGTGCCGACGGGGAAGCAGATGTGGGGACGCATGCGACCCACCAGCGTGCAGCTCTGGCGGCTTTTGTGCGAGATGCGATGCCCGTTGCTGCAGACACCACGGAAGAATTCACAGCGGACCTGCCGGATGTCCTGGTTACGAGGGGCTCGGACATTTCTTGGACGGACGAAGTTGTCACAGTTGCAGGCGAAGTTGATCAGGCCGATTTGCAGCAATCGCAGCCGCGAGGCGAAAGCTATGCGCTGCCAGAAAAGCACGAGGAGAAAGACCATGGTCCTGTAAGTATCATCTCCTGTGACCACGCGGCCTCTGCTGATTCCGTAAGTTGCGAGGACACCGTTTCCGGGCAGGGGTCGAAACCAACTGTTTTTACTTTGTAAACTACATCACTCTGTCAGCCCTTGCGAAGCTTCAGTGCCGCGAGAGCCTGCACCTCCTGGGGTGTGAGGACGATACCTCTGGCTCGCTGCGCGTCGCGCGCGTGCTCGACTGTGCGCGCGCTGGGAATGTGGACGACGCAAGGGTGGAGATGACGCAGGAACGCGAGCGCCACCTGAGAGGGCGGAGCTCAGCTCACTGCCGCGGGAGGGTGCAGCTGTGGCTGGTCAAGTATAGAATTGCGGGTACCGACGAGCAATTGCTTCCACCGCAGGAATCACAAGGGGTTTTCGGATGGGAAGCTGACCGCGTGGGGGCTAGCGTTGCGCCTTGCAGCAACCTGGCAGAGCAGGGGAAAGTCCGACTCGACGCTGCGGCGCCCGCGCCGCGCCTGTCCGCCGGATCCGCACTTCAATGGGCAGCAACGCCATGACACAAGAATGGTGAAGTCGGATTAGGACAGCAGCAACCCACCTCAAGTCCTCCAAGCGCGCCGTGGGCGATGAAAGGCACGCTATTGGCTGTGCACCAGTCCAACACACCGTTCTGGTCAGGAGAGCTCTTCTTGCCGCGGTCCCACATGTTCA
>ENA-UOXV01004935-UOXV01004935.1-marine-metagenome-genome-assembly--contig:-NODE-4935-length-15000-cov-5.231917_pt1 | contig 15000 bp, 10 predicted proteins | sample MGYA00238165_ERZ766961 | MGnify/ENA primary metagenome ERZ766961 (study PRJEB28924, sample SAMN03173240) | marine metagenome | biome: Marine; feature: Water; material: Subsurface seawater | place: North... | reverse complement strand
GTGGAAGTAGTTAGAATCAGTCCTTCGCGATGGTGCCCACATTTCTTCTCGATTGTTGACTCGATCTTTGCGCTGCGTCATCGAGAGCGTATCTCGGCCAGGCTGTCGAGATGAGTCGCCTCACTTCACGACGTGCGCCGTTGACCATGCCCCCGCCGAGAAAGTTCCGACCCCGCGAGCCCGCCGTGCTCGTGCCGCAGACCGCGGGGTGCTTCTGGTGGCGCGAGGATGTCCGTCGCAAGCACGGTACGCGCGCGACCCCGACCAGAGATCGCCCCCGCGCCTCGGCTTTTTTCCCGACGACCGCCCCGAATATTCAAACCAGAGCCCACCCGACTGACCCGCGACCCGTCCGCATCCATCCACAGGCTCCACGCCGTGGATACCCAAGATATTCTGGGTGTTCTTCCACATCCTATTCATCGTCCTGCTGTTCCAGTTCGACAACGACATGACGGACGGGGGCGCGGGGTACCAGACTGGATTCGCGTTCATGTGCCTCCTCAACCTCTTCGCCTTTCTCTGCGTCGCCAACTCCAACCCCGGGTACGTCAGCGAGCAGGAGCGGTGCCCGGAGGACCAGGAGGACATCTACAGGGAGCAGGACAGGCTCAGGCGTGAGCGCATCGCGGCGCGCGTGAAGAGCAAACGGGAGCGCGAGAGGAACGCGGCCGGCGCGGAGAATGAGGATCCCGCCGACGACGACAACGCCGACGACGCCGAGCTGGACCTCGAGCGCGGTTCTTCGCTGGACCTCCAAACGCGACAGAGCAGCGACGAGCGACGCGCGCACCATGACGAGGGAACCGGGGGGCTCTTGGGCGCCCCAGGCGGTGCGAGCAACTCCAGCGACCTCGCCTCGTCCTCGGCGGTGTTTGCGCATGGCATCGATGACGGCGACGGAGTCGACGCTCTTGGAGGCGATTCCATCTCCGTCGGCCAGTACTGCAAGCACTGCGAGGCGTGGCAGGGTCTGCGCACGAAGCACTGCCACGACTGCGGCCGGTGCGTTAAGAAGTTTGACCACCACTGCTTCTGGGTGGGAACCTGCGTCGGGGAGAAGAACCACGCTCGGTTCGTGTGGTACCTGGCGGCGCAAACCGCTTTGATTGTATGGGCGTTTCACGTCAGCAACAGCGGGTGGAAGTACATGGAGACGTTCCACGAGCTGTTCGAGTACAACGCCGGTCCGGTTTGCATGTCCATCACGCTATTCATCTTCATCATGTTCGTGGGTTCCCTGCTGGGGTTCCACCTGTACCTCATCGTCACCAACCAGACGACGTGGGAGGTTAGCTCCCGGGACAAGATCAGCTACCTCCGCGGGGTGCCCAACAACGTGTACGCCTTTTCGCACGGGCCGGTGCGGGACACCAAAGAGTTCTGCTGCGCGCCGCCGCCGCCCAGGTACACGCTGAGGTCGTTCGAGTGGATGAGGGAGTGGTCCAGGACGGAGACCATCTGGGAGAACAAGTACTACGTGTGTTGTTAGTGAGTGACGCGTGGCGCCGAACTAATGTAATATCTACGTCGATCGACCACCAAACTTTTCACACAACCGATGGCGCTGCCGTCCCTCTCCGTGTTGGAGGTTAGAGATGGGGAGGACGCCGCCGCGCTGCTCCTGGAGCACGGTGCGGTCGTGGTGAGAGGCGTGGTCTCCCTCGCGACGTGCACGGAGACGCGGGCGTGTGTGAACGAGCGCCTCAGGTTGGCCAGTCTCGAGGCTTTCGGCGAGGCGAGCACGGCGACCGAGTTTTCGGCGGCGGGAAGAACGCCCGAGCAGGTCGACGCGGCCGCCAGGTACTTCGGCAACGTCACCAGCCCTGTAAATCGTCGTGACCTCAAGCTCGCGCTGAACGACGAGGTCGGCGAGTGCGTGCGCCAGCTTTTGCGCGCGTGCGGACCGTGCATCGCATCGATACTCACGGAAGAGGCCGAGATGTGCGAGCTCAGTGCCCTCGTCTCGGACCCGGGCGCCGCCGCGCAGCCGCTCCACCCGGACACGCAGATGTCTGGGGCGTACGCGCACTGCGGGCTGATCACCGCGTTCATCGCTCTGCAGGACGTGACGCTCGAGACGGGACCGACGGAGGTTTGCGCGAGGAGCAACACGGCTGAGGCGCACCGGGCGTTGTCGAGCGGCGCCGGCGAGGCGGAGAAGCTCCGCTCCCTGACCGCCGCCGGGATCCCCGCGCCCCGCCCGACGCCGCTGAACGCTGGCGACGTCATGCTGATGGACTCGAGGGCGATCCACAGGGGCGGGGCGAACGAGGGAGGCGCGAGACGGACGCTGATGGTTTGCACGTTTCAGGTGCCCAACAATCCGGCGCCCGGGAGCACGTACTCGCTGCTGGACGAGTACGCGGGGCGGTTCAGGCTCGGGGGGTTCGAGCGGTGGCGGGACCCGGCCGCGGCGACGGCGCTTTAGCGTAGAGTGTAGAGCAGTAGCGGTAGCAGTAGCAGTAGCGTGCGTTCATGACACTTAGAGAGCTGGCTAAATCCTAGGTAAATTCGACGTCACTCCAAGCTGAGCACGTCGATGGACACCGGAACGTGCTCAATCTCCGACACGATCACCTTACCGTCCGGCAGCTTCTTCGCGGGCCTCTCCGGTACCTTCTCGAAGTACACCACCTCGTTCTCCGTCACGTACTTTTTCCGAAGGTTCATCAGCGCCTCGCTCTCCTCCAGCGCCGCGGTTTTCCATCGGTCCGCCTCGCCCGCGGCGTCCCGGCCCCGGGCTAAGTGTTTATTGGCGGCGTCGCAACACGCGATGGCCTCCCCGATGTCGCCCGATACGAACGCCTCCTCCGCGGCGCACCTGTACGCCCGCGCTCTGTGGACACTCGCGCCGAGCAGGATGTACGCCTGCAGCTTGCGGCTGATCCGGTTAAAGTCCCGGATGTTTTCGTTGAGGACGGCGTCAGCCTCCTTGTACAGGTCGTGCGCCCCGAGGTGGAGCTTGGCGACGAGGTCCCCGCCGGTGCCGCGCTCCTCCGCGCGCCGCGCCGTCGCCGCCTGCGCCTCGGCGAGGCACACCGCCCGCATCGCGTCCGCCATGGAAGGTAACAGCTCGTTCGGCCGCTCCGGGTCCGGACTGAGACCCGGTAACACTCTCGTCGCCGCGTGCTTATAAACACCCGCGGCTCTTCGAAGCGTCGTGGCCACGCCCGGCGCGCACTCGCCCAGCACGGGGCCCGGAGACCTCGGCGTGGTACTGGAGTCCGTCGCGGGTTTGGACTTGTCCCCGACGGGCGTCTCGAGCACGCTGCCGCCGACGACGACGAGTCTGTCGCCGCCGGGGTCGCATTCGTGCCGCTCGGGTCCCACCGGCGCCCGCGGGCACTGGTCCACCGTCAGCGCCGCCTCGTCCCTGACGCGCGCGGCGAGGAGCATCCAGGCCATGCCGCGCTCCTGTTCGAGCGCGCGGTCCAATCCCTTGAGCTTGTGCATGACGTCGCCGCCCTCCAGCGGGCTGGACCACTTGAACTTGAGCTCCCCGGACCGGTTCGAGATCTGCAGGTTGTCCTTCTTGGAGCAGAGGCTGTCGATGAGTGGGACGTAGACCATGGCAGCGCGGGTTCGCTCGGGGGCTTTGGCGGGATCCCTGATCTCGCCCCTGGTGGAGCATAGGTCCCGTCGGGCGCTGTGATATAGAGGGGGAGGAGGGGGAAGGTCAGCGGCGGTTCGGCACCTCGGAGATGGCTGACGCATCGGGAACGACGGGGTCGGGGGTACCTGCTGATGGTGCGCAGGGCCTCGAGCGAGAGCGACTCGTTGCTCTTGAGCTCCTCCTCGAACACGAACGGTTCGGTCTCCAGCTCCCCGGCGAAGTCGAAGAGCGGCAACATGGCCGAGCGGCGGTGTGCCTCCTCGGGTGCGCCTGATACAATGATGTCAGCATTGCAAACTGGAGGAAACACGGCGTCGGGGGGCGCCCATTCCTGCGAGGGCGGGTTTCGGCGAAGATGGCGGCTTCGCGGGTGGCCGGTCGATACCTGGTTCTCGATAACCTGGACGTCGGCCAACCCTACCCGTTCATCCGCCTGTGGGAGCGATGGGGACTCGGCGAAGGTCCCCCGAGGGAGGAGACGGGGCGCCATCGCAGGAGACCCGAGCCGCCGTGGTCCCAGCCGCGCCCTTCGCCGCCCCCGGACCACCGGCATCGCCGGCCCCGACGCGAAGATCCCCCCGCGCCGACATTCAGGGAAGCTCCACGAGAGTCCGACCCCATCTGGGACGACGAAGTATCGGCGGATGGCCGGGAGGACGAGCGCCCTCCGTCCGACTTCGAGACGCACGATGATGAGGACGAGGGCACCGCCGAGGAGGAGCCGAAGGAAGACCCCGGCGTCCCACCTCCCCCTCCACCGGCCCCTCCCGCGTCGGAGCCGGCGATGGTCACCGTGGACGAGATGCGCGCGATGGGCGCCAAGGCTCCCCTCGTGCCCACCAAGAGGGTCGTGTCCGACGAGGAGGCTCGGGCGCTGGCTGAAAGAAAAGAAGCCGCGGCGGCGGCGGTGCGACGCCGCCTCGAAGAGCTCACCATCCGCCAGGCGGAGACGGACGCGGCGGCGGCGGCGGCGGAGAAGAAAGAGGACCCGGTGGAACCACCGGAGCCCACGCCGGAACCCACGCCGACGCCGGCGCCCGAGAAGCAACCGAAGGAGGAACCGAAGGAGGAACCGAAGGAGGCCTTCGCGGAGCTTCAGAGGTACGCCCCCGACGAGCTCCGGGCGATGAACGTGAACTGCGAATCACCCCCGCCGGGCTTCAAAGCCGACCCGGGGTGGGCCGTCTCGTCCCGTGCGCCCAAGCCCAAGAGACGCGACGCCGCGGCCGCCGCCGAGGAGGAGCGAAAGGACCGCGAGGACGACGCCGCCGCGGATGCGCTCCGGATAGAAATCGCAAAGGTGGACGCCGCGGGTTGGTCGCTCTGGGAGGACGACGAGGCAGCCTTCGCCGAGGACCAGGCGTTGGCGCTCAGCGCCCTAAAGGAGATCGACGACGGTAAGGCTTCGCTCATCGCCGAGGCGGACGCGCGGGCTGACGCCAGGGCGACGCCGAGGGTTGACTTGGTGGTGTTTCCGCCGGGGGCGCTGTCGGCGTTTTCAAAAAACGACGTGGATACCTCCGGGTGCACGCGACCCTACGCCGACGTCAAGTCGTCGCTCGGCGTGGTCTTCGGGACGTGGTCCGAGGTGGACGGGGGCGCCGGCGGGTGGCGCGCGAGGGTGGGATTCGTGCAGCCGTGGGAAGGTGAGCCGGACGCGCTCGTCGCGTGGCTCAACGCGGATGAAGCCGCCGGCGACGCCGCGGGCGCGTCGATGATCAAGCCGGTGGGCTGGCTCAAGACGATGCACATGACGGGACCGGCGCTCACCGCCTCGATAACGTCCGCGTACGAGCTTCTGGCTGACCGTAGCAGGTTTCGGGGTGCGCCGCCGCCTGCGTCGGCTATGTACGTCAGCCTGGACGTGGTCAGGACGGTGACGGAGGAGCGAGCCTGCGTGGAGGTTTACGACTTGCGCACGGGCCGAGAGCTGGTGTTCGAGCTCTCCGGCGAGGACGACGACGACGAATGACTTAGCTAGTAGATCGATAATAAAGTTTAGCCACTAATAAGATTAAGACCTGAGCTTGAGGAAGTCCTGCATGGCGTCGGCCAGCCCCGGGGTCCACTTCCTGTAAGACAAGAGCCAACCCTTGTCGCCGTATTTCCCGCACTGCGCGTCGTCAATCTGGCACAAATCGAGCCAGGTGTCCTCAGCCTTGGCCGCGTCCCCACCGCGCCAGTACGTCGCCACGAGCGCCGCGCGGACATCGCTGGAGTACAGCTGTCGCGCGAGCGTCTCCAGTCGGCTCGTGGCGCCCTGCAAGTCGCCAGCCTCGAACGTCGCGAATCCCGCCTGCGCCGCCGAGATTTTCGCCTCGCGTTTTTGCCGATTCGCGTTGAACAGATCCGCCGCGGCGTCGTAGTCGACGACAGCCTCGTCCCACCGCCCCAGTTCCTTGAGCGCCTGCGCGCGTTCAAACCTGGGCGTCGCGGCGTCCGCCCCCGTAGGTCTCAGCTCCAAGCACTTGCCGTAATCATCCACCGCGCCGGCGTAGTCTTTCAGGCCCTCCTTGGCGTTTGCCCTGCCGAACAGCGCTCCGGGGGCGGACGTTCCGGCGGGTGACACGGATAGGGACGAGTCGTACGCGGCGACGGCGTCGTTCCACCTGTACGCGTCCACCCTCACGTCGCCCAGCAGCTTCAACGTCGCAGCCTTGGCGAGTACGTCAGCCTTGGTCGGGTTCGAGTCGCCGGACAAGGAACAGGAACCGGTTAAAACGGCGGACAGCGCCCCGTCCGCCTCGTCCAGCCGCCCGATCTCGTACATATCCCGGGCCTTGTCCATCGCCCGGAACGCGTCCTTGCTGCACACGTTGGGCTGCGACAACGTCATCTCCACGGAGTTGATGCCGGGCAGGAATTCATCGAACTGCGCCGGGTCGTAGTCGCTGTAGGTCTTGGCGTCCACCGGCGGCGGCATCGACAGCGACATCGAGGACAGCGCCGCGGCGACGGCGAACGCGGCGAATGCGGAGCCCTTCGTCTCTTCCTCCTCATCCCCGTCCGTGTCGCGTTTCGTGCGCTCCTGCGCGAGCTCCACGGTGAGCACGCTGACGTTGCGGAGTCCGTGCCACGCGAGGCTCTCGCAGTGTACCTCCGTCGCCGAGAGCCCGCGCGCTTCGGCGGTGCGGAAAAACATATCGAGGTGCGGGTCCCGTCCCCACCCGGCGCTTCCCCTGCCCGCGAGCATGGCAGCCCCGCACCTGTGCTGGTGTCCCAGCACCACCTTGGTGTTCTCGTCGGCGTTGTTGGTCAGGAGCTCGCGTATGGTGTCGCAGAGCGGGCCGTGACCCCCGACGCTGTAGGTGCAATCCGACCCGATGACGAGGTCGAACGGGGCGACGTCGACGATCGTCGCGGGCATCTTCCCGCCGCCCCACCTGTACCCGGCGACGTGAATGTCGCACGACGGGTCGATAGCGCCACCTGGTGCCTTGTTGCGCGCGGCGTTGTCCTTCGCGAGCTTGAGCAAGGACTCCGATCCGCCGTCGGTGAGTACCACCCGCGCGGCGCCCATCGCGGCTGCCGCCAACCCAACAGCTCCGGTGCCGCTTCCAAGCTCGAGCACGGACGCTCCGTCGAGGCCCAGCGAATTCGCGTTCGCCTCGATCCATCGCGTGAGAACCGCGCTGGAGCTCCATACCTTCCCGCCGGTGCCGTAGCCGCCGCTCCAGCCCGGAGCCTCGAGGTCCAGCCCGACGGAAGACGTGGCAGCAGCTCTGGGGACGTGTCGGCACCCGGGACGCGATGGGCTCACGAGGGCGGACCCGCGACGACGCGACGCGACGAGCGGCGCGGCCGCGATACCGGGTACGTTCGCGGTGCACGTGGACCCGCGCATCTCGGTCGACCCGACCCTCTCGTGCTCTATTCAAGTGTCGCGGCGACCATCAGGTGGAGACGATAGATAAGGAATCTCCTCGCTTTTTTTACCGTCGCATCGTCTAAAATAACTACCAGGACGGGGGGACGTTGAAGAGCGTCCCCTGCAACCCCGCGGAATTCCTCAGCGCACCCATGACCGGTCCCTCGATCCCGCACCCCGCCTTGAGCGCGGCGAGCACCGCCGGGAGCACCTCGCCCTCCATCAACCCCGCGTCGTCGGCCGCGTCGTCCCCGGCGCCGCCGTCCACCCTCGCGCCGTTCATGAGCAACAGGACGGCCACCGCCGCCGACGCCTCGCCGCGTCCCACGGCCGCGACCAGCGCCTCGCTCTTCTCCTCGTTCGCCCCGGGGCCGATGCACGCGAGGCCATGGAGCACCGCGGCGGCGTTCAGCGCCCCCGCCGCGGACTCCATCGACCCGGGCTCGTACGAACCCTTAGTCACGTAAACGCGTTCGACGTATTTCGCCGTGATGGCCGCGAGGGCAGCCTCCACGGACTCGCACCCCGCGGCGACCGGCGCCGGAACGCCCGCCGTTCCGTCGTCCTCGTCGTCCTCGTCGTCCTTGTCGTCGTCGTCGTCCTCGTCGGATTCGAGCCACGCGTCGTCGTCGTCGTCGTCTTCCTCCGTCGTCGTCGGCTTCCCGTTCGCTTTCTTCTTCGTCGACGTCGAAGCTCTTCGCCTCCCGGCTTCGTACACGGCGTTGGCGGCGTCGTTGCCGATTGACTTGAACAGCTCTAGCACGGGCGGCGTCCACGCGTCCCTGTCCAGCGCGAGCGATCTCACCTTGGAGACGTGCGCGCCGAGGTGCCTGTGTATCCCCGCGCACCTCTGGCATATCACGACGCAGAGGTTGAGCGAAGCCCAGTCGGGGTCGGCGCCGCCGCAATCGGCGCATCGATCGTTGCCCGGGATCGACGCCAGCGCCGTCCTCGGATCTTCTTGTCCCGCGCCGCTCTTCTCGTTCGCCGCCGCCGACGCGTTCGCGTCGCCCCTTCCGGGCGTGGCCTGGGTATCTCCCGGTGCGTTCATGGATATGAGCTCGGCTATGACCCCTTGCAGATCCGAGAGCCACGCGTTCATCTCCTCCTCGGACTCAGCCTGCATCAGCAGAGTGTGCGACGGCGATATGATGCGGAAACAGTGGGGACGTCCGGCGACGCTCTTATCACCCTCGTCCGCGCCGGGCTTGACGCACGATAGACGCAGGTTGACGACAGCCTCGGCGGGGGACTGGGCGCCCGTCGCCTCGGGTTCGGGCGCGGCGTTCTGCCTCACAGCGTGCCACACCGCCCCTATACCCCCCGCTATGCCCTTCACCGCCGTGCCCATCAACCCGTGGTGTCCGCCCTCGTTCGTCTCGTCGGCACCCTCCTCGTCCTCCGGTTTCTTGCCGCCCGGCCGTTTCCACCTCGGCTCGATCGGCGTGTGCGCGACGAGCCGCCCGAGGCTGTCCAGCACGAAGTACCGCCTGGTCCAGCCGCTGAACCTGTGGTTCGCGTTCCTCTGCAGTAAGTACCCGCGCCGGATGGCCCGCGAACCCAGCCTGCTGCCCTCCGTCGCGCCCTCTAGCAGTGATTTACGAATCGCGGCGTCCGCGGATCGACCCTGGCTCATCCCCGGCAGGTTCTGCGACGACGGCGACGGGGACACCGAGACTTCGCGCTCGTTTTTGGGTTTCCACGCTCGGGGCCCCCACGCGCCACTCGGAGCGTCCTTCTCCCAGCGCTCCGCGATGGTTTTCGACACGGCACCCGCCACCGCCGACGATACGTCCCCGTCGTCCCCGGGGATATCCCCGTCCCCGGGTGCCGACTGCGCCGTAGGCGAGCTCGACGACGACGCCTGCTCCCGGTCGGTGACGCCGAAGGTTGCCTCCATCCTTCGACTCGCCTGCAGCATCCGCATCTCCGCCTGCGCCCTGCTCGCCATCGAGTACTCCTCGATCTCTCTGAGGTTATCCTCCAGCGATGACGTCACTTTCGCGGCGTCCACGAAGAACCTGTGAAGCGCCTGCATGGTCTCCCGGGCGGACTCGAGCAACACGTACCGCCTCCGGCCCTCGACGTTGCACGCCGCCAGCGCGAGCCGGGCCCTCGCCGCTTCCAGGTTCTCCTTCGCGGCGGTGAGCTCGTCCTGCGCCTTGCCCCGCGCGAGCTCTGTGGTTCGTGAGAGGTAGTGTTCCCTGGCGCGTTCGCACGCCGCCTTCTTGTGGTCGTAATGGTCGCGGAGTTGAGCGACCTCGCGGAGGTCCTCGTCGATGAATTGGCGCAGCGGTGTGAGCGAGACGTCCCTGACGCGCCTGCCGAGGGACTCGCGGCACGTGCCCACCGCGCGCAAGGCGTCGGCGATCGGGCCGAGTAAAGGCGCGCCGACGGCCGCGGCCATGGGCGCGGCCATCTCGTCGTCCTCGGACGCGGCGACGGTGCCGACCCGTTCCAACGCGGCCGCGAAGGCAGCCTCGGATGGCTGGTTGAACCCGCGCGGCGCGCGGGGCTCGTCGTCCGCGTCGGAGTCATCCGCGGCGACGCCGGTGGCTAGGCTCTCCATGCCCGCGAGCACCCCGCCGAGCATGCCCCCGATGCCGTCCACGACCCCGGCCGCGTCCCCACCGAACCCGCCCCCCGCGAAGGGTCCGGTGGGCGAGAGAGACCTGGCGTAATGGCCGTACGCGCGCGACACCGCGTCGAACTCCCGGATGAGCCATTTGTTCTCCTGCTCGTGTACCTTGAGGCCGACCTCCCAGTTCGGGGTGTCCTCCAGGTGGTGGAGCGGGTAACTCATCGCGACGCCCGCTAGTCGACGCCGTGGAGGCCTCCGCGCGCAATTCTGAGAATGTCCAGTCAGCGTGGAACGAGCTCTCTTCGTGCTAAAATCGGTGCTAACGCTACTAGTCCGGCTCGTCACAAGGGGAAGACGAGGTGGGTGGCGAACTCCATGATGGTCGGCTCCAGCACGTACCTCGCCCCAAAGTACGCGATCACCCCGAACGCGATCGATATCGGCAGCGCGGGGAGCGCCCGCTCGTAAACGCCCAGGAGGAACAAGGTGCCCACCAAACCTTGAAGCACCGCGATGAAACACGCCGTCGCGACGAAAGTGTCGTACATCGCGGCTCTCGCGACGAGCACGGAGTAAAAGATGAAATCCCCGAGGCCGAGCTTGATGGAGTCCGGGAGCGCGAACAGTTTGCGGCCGATGATCGGGTCCACGTAGGCTGGCGCCTGCCTCTCCGGGTCGTCTCCGGAGGTTCCGTACACGGATGAAACCAGCGGCGCCGACTCGGACTCGTCTCCATCCCCGTCGCCGTCGCCGTCCGCCGAATCGACCTCCCGTATCTCCGCTACGGCGCTCGTCGTCTCCCCAATCCCCGGCCCGCTTCCCCTGCCCCGGTACCTCGCCTCGCCCACGCGCGTCCCCGACGACATGAAAGCCTCGATGACCCCGCCGCCCCCGCCGCCCCTGTTCTGCCTCACCGGCCTCCGCGTCGGCCTCGCCTCGTACACGAGCGCGGGGATCTCCTCGTTCCGTTCCTCCGCGAGCTCCACGAGCACCCTCAACGGCCCGCCCGGCGTGAGCACCGCGTACATGTCGTACAGCGCCATCGCCACCAACAGGGTCCACGTGGTCCACTCGGGGATCCTGGTAAAGTAGAACGCGACGATGGCCGCTATGGCGATGAGGTACGCCTGGCGCATCGCCAGCGGCGAGGGCCAGAAGAACACGGCGAGGACGCCGACGATGCTGAAGTTGTAGACGCAGAACGTGTACGTGAGAATGTCCAGGGGTACGCCAAGCGCCTGGATGAGCTCGTAGCCGACGGCGGCGCCGAGGACGCCGAAGATGAGCAAGCCGCTGAAGCCCATGTACGCCCACAGGCATTTGGTGTAGTTGTACTTGAACAGGAAGAATATGAGGAACGTGGCGGCGGTGATGAAGGCGACGAACACTAAGGAGTTCTCTATGGCTCCGGTCAGCTTATCGCTGTTCGAGTCGGACTCCTGCGCGGGGGCGGTAGGTTCGGATGTCAGTTTTTAGGTTTGGTCAGATTGGTGGGTGCCCAACTTGGGTCACGCGAAGGGAGGGCGTCGCGCCGTGTCGTTGAATGGTCGCACCTCCTCCTGATACGCGGCCGTGGCTATGCCTCCCTGCATCTGCATCGCGTTCGCATTGTCCCCCACCCTGAGCGTGAGGACCAGCCCCGTGACGATGACCATGCAGATGGACACGGGCGTGACGATGGCGATGATCTCCTCGCCGGTGTCCAGCAGTCCTGGTGGCTCGCCCGGCTTCCTGCTGGGTGCCATCCTGGGCGGACCCATGGCGACCGATGCGCCTCCGCGCTCCCTCTCGTCCCGACCGGAGCGCGGTCACGGCGTCGAGGGCGTCCCGCGGCTCTCGACCTGCGTTTGAACCGCTCGCAGTGGAAAGTGAGGCGTGGACAGGCTGACAGGTCTCCTCCTGCCAGCTGGCCAGCCACCGTTGCCAAAATCGCTCGAGGCGCGGCCACGTTCCGCACAACACAAGGCGCGCTGCTCGATCCGGAGCACCCCCGACGACCGCGCATTCTTCTCGCGACACCCTAGCTAAGCCACTCACCATGTCGATGTTCGCTGCCCTGATGGACATGCCCAACCGCGGAGACCGCAGCAACGGCTCCTCGGCGGCGCCGAAAAACACGGCCCCGCCCAGCGGCGCATCCAAGAAGAAGAAAAAGAAGGGAGGCGGCGGTGGACCCAAGCCACAGGACGACGCCGCCATCGCCGCGAGGCTACAGATGTGAGCACACGTGAATCCCCGTATCGATCCCCGGACTTTCACGTCGGCAGTGAGCACCGCGGACTCCGACGACCTCGGTTCCGGAAAATCTGGCACCCTCCCCGCGATTCCACTGACCTCGCCACCTCCGCTCCCAACCCCCCCTCATCCCGCAGGCTCGAGGAACTGGACAACGCGCCCCAATCGCAGGGCGAAGAGCAGTGGTCCACGGTATCCAAGGGCGCCCTCCCAAAGACCGTCGCGAAGACGGTGGCCAAGGAATTCGTCAACGATCCAGCCGCGGTGACTGCCGCCCACGCGACGGGCCACGCCTTCGGCGCGCTGACCAAGTTCATGGAACCCGACGACGGCGACGAAGACGACGAAACGCAACAGGAGGAGCCCTCAGGCGCGCTCAACGTCTCCGACTTTAAGGTGTCGACACCGTTCTTCCACGTGTTCGAGGACACGGGTAAAGGCGTGTGGTGCTGCGTGGTGACGTCGCCGTCTGGCTTTGACTCGGCGCCCGTGCCGATCACCGCCACGGTCAAGCGGGTGGGTAAACTGAAGCCGAACTCGCCGCCGCCGACGCTGGAACCCGAGGAGAACACCGAGGTGATCCTCGACTTCAAGCGTCGGCAGAAGGAGGAACGCAAGAAGGCCGCCGCCGAGGGCGGCAAGAAGAAGAAGAAAAAGAAAAAAAGCCCCGAGGAACCCGAGACGACCTCCGAGGTGACCGTGACCGAACACCACGGCGTGGACAAAACGGAGCTATCGAAGTCGATCATGAACGATCTGTTCGCGGCGCCGGTGTACACCGCACCGATAGAGTCCGCGGAGGTTCAACGGGAAGTGTCGGACAAAGGGAACGTCTTCGACGCCATCCAACGCGAGACTAGTAGGGTACTACCGGATCCGCCGCGGGAGCGACCCCGAGGCGTGCCGCCGCCCCCGGGCCTCGGCGGGTTCGTCCAGCCCCAGCAGCAGCAGCAGCAGCAGCAGGGTCAGTACGCCGAGCCGCCGCTCTACTCGGAACGACCCGCTCCCACAGCGCCGGCACCCGCTCCGGACTCGGCCGCGATCATGGCGCAGATGCAGGCGCAGATGTCGCAGATGATGCAGGCGCAGCAGGGCGCGCTCATCTCCCAGCAGGCCGCCGCCCTCGAGCAGGCGCAGGCGCAGATGCTCGCGATGCAGGCGCAGATGGCGACGATGCAGCGCCAGCTCGAGGAGACCAAGGCGCGCGAGGCGGCGCAGCGGGAGCAGCGGGAACGAGCGGCTCAACTCGACCGCGACTGGCGCGCAAACGCCCCGGAACCGAACGGCGCGGAGGCGCTCAAGGCGAACCCGTTCAAGGCGAGGGGAGGAGGAGGAGGAACGCGGGCGACGGGCGGCGTGAAGCCGAACCCGTTCCGCAAGGCGGGCGGCGGCGGCGGCGGCGGCGCGGGTTCGAGCGGACCGCCGCCCGGGTTCGAGGCGCGGCAAGAACCTCCGAGGGCGCCGAGAGATCCAAACGCTTACGTTCCGCCGGCGTTAAGGCAGCAGGAGCAGTGATAGCAGATAGGTAGCCGAATAATATACGATAGCGATAACAAAGCGTGTCTGACGACGTCCCCCTACATGCACTTCTGGAACTCCAGGGCGACCGTCCTCTGGCTCGGATTGGAAGCGATCGCGGCCATGACGGTGTCGAAGCGCTCGGTCCTGACTGGCAATCGCACCGTCTCCTCGCCGGTCTTGACGCTCACCCCGCCGTAGTCCGTCGTGGAGTTGAAGACGACCCCGCTGGTGGCGATGAGCTCGTCTCCGACGTTCACGAGTCCAGTCTTGGCCGCGTTTCCATCCTCGACAATCTCACCGACGTAGATGCCCCCCTCCTTCTTCTCCTCGAGCACGAGGCCGAGCGGTCGCAAAATGTTGATGGTGTACCTCGTGCATCCCGGAGGGGGCTTGTCCTCAGCCTCCTCCTCGGCGGCGGCCCGGACCACGGCACCACGCCTGACGGAACGACGCGCTCGCACGGGCGCTCGGAGCGTGACGGGAACGGATCGGGCGGACAGTGCCGCACTCATCTCGCGCTGATAAGGTGTGGCGAAGAGATGAGTTATCGGTGAGAACAGCGCCACCCAGATTGTCCAGTTGTCACTTTTACAAATATCTGCTACTCTGTGGGCTCCGCCGCGCCCTCACCGTCCCCGGCTGCTAATTTCTGCGCCAGGGCGATGCGCTCATCCACGCTCATCCCGTCCGCCTTGGCGTCATCCTCTCTCTCCTTCCTCGCCGCCTTCAGCTCAGCCCTGAGCCTGGCGAAAGCGTCGAGCGAGTGCGTCTGATCCGCCTCCGCCTTTGACTTTTCGGAAGATACGCGCGAGAACCGCTTCTTGAGCTGCGTCTGGATCGTGCGCTTCACCTCATCCCGCGCCTCAGCCTCCTCGTCGTTGCCATCCTCACCTCGTGTGCTCGCGTCGTCGGCGACCGGCTCGGGAGCGTCGCCGCGCATCACCGAGCTCTGGTTGGTCGTGTTGCTGAACACGAAGTTCGACCGAGGGCAGTAATTGATCCACCGCTTGCTTCCATCCCTCTCGCGGTCACCGTCCTCCGTAATACCCCCCGTACCCATCGCATCGTCTCCGGTGTTCGCCTCGTCCACGCTGGCTCGTCGCCGCTCGTTCGCCGTCTCCACCGCCGCCGCCGCGATGGCCTCGGGCGACGGCGTCGCAACCTCGGCTCTGCACAGCG
>ENA-UOXV01004934-UOXV01004934.1-marine-metagenome-genome-assembly--contig:-NODE-4934-length-15000-cov-9.665038_pt1 | contig 15000 bp, 10 predicted proteins | sample MGYA00238165_ERZ766961 | MGnify/ENA primary metagenome ERZ766961 (study PRJEB28924, sample SAMN03173240) | marine metagenome | biome: Marine; feature: Water; material: Subsurface seawater | place: North... | reverse complement strand
TGTAAAAAGCTTGATAGTGATGTAATTGAAGTATTGAATGAAGAGATTTTTGAAGATCGAGACTGGATTCAATATTCAAAAAGTCAATTTAGGGAAATTCAAATAACCAATAATTTGACAATATTACCTCCATGGGTTGTTGATAAAAATCAAAATGGAGTTTCAATTATTATAGAACCTGGTTCAGGGTTTGGAACAGGGTCACATCCAACGACACAACTTTGTTTAAAATGGATTGAAAAGAATATTAAACCGGATTATCAACTACTCGATTATGGATGTGGCTCAGGGATATTATCAATAGCCGCAGCAAAACTAGGGTGTTCAAAAATTGATGGCATTGACAATGATCACCAAGCACTAGCGAATGCAGAAAGAAACAAATCACTTAACGCATCCAACGTTAATTTTTTCCATTCTGATACTTATATTCAAAAAAAAGAATATGATTTTACTGTTGCAAATATCTTATTAAATACGATTATACAATTAAAGGAAAAGCTAATATCAAGTTTAAAACCAGGGGGTACGTTAATTCTAAGTGGAATTCTCGAAGATCAAGCATCCTCAATCATTGATACCTTTAGAAACGAAATGATAATAAGTATAATTGATCAAAATGAAGGATGGTTGCTAATGAAAGGTCAAAAATAGATATAAATAGTTTCAGTTTCATATTTGCATCTTCTTTAATAAAAAATAGCCTAGGTGATATAACTTTAGAGACCATGCTCTTGCCTATACTTATTATAAAAATCGTCTAAAGCTTTTGGATATAAGTTTCCTTTCCATACATACTTTAATGAGTCTCTAATATGAGATTGTCTTATTTTTAAATATGGTTTTTGGATTTGAATAAAAAACTGTTTGCCAATCCGTAACATTTGCTCATCATTTAACTTATGACCCATTACTTTTTGCATCAATCCAGAATGATTTTCTTGTAAATGTGAAACAAGCATGCTTTCAAGTCTTGATTCCAGGCCCGGAACCCAACTTGCTTTTAATGCTGTCTTAATGATAGATGAAAGTCTTGGATTGTTTTTTCCTTCCAAAGCTATTCGAGTCGAAATCATATTTTCAAAATCTATATCTGCTATAAATAAATCGGAGGAGATACCCATACCATTATAATTAAAAGAAGAAGCAATAGATTCTCTAATCATATCCCATATCTCATTTGCCGATAATGTACCTTCTCCAAATTGAATTAAAATTTTACTATTCATAGAAGCTGATAAAACTATTTCTTCTCTGCCTACTGGTGTCACACAATCTATTGTTACGATTGATGGCGTATATAGAATAGAATTATTTTTAATAGCATAATTCATTTGGGTTTTAAGAAATCTTCCAATTGAGCCGAGACTGGTGATAATTACTTCCTCATAATTATTTCGTCTGCTATTAACTCTTATAGTTAGTACAGAATTATTATTGTTTGTGGCAATCTGTGTAAAAGTAGGCTCACACTCTATTCTAAAATGATTTAATTCGTTATGTATCTTATTTATAAAATTTTGAGAAACAGATTTTAAACGATTATTATTTGCTTTTATTGAAGGGATAATAAATAAAAAACAAAAGATTATTAAATAAAACTTCTTCATGTTTGATGAAAATAATTAAAAAATCTACTATGAACGTCGTAAGAGTTAAATCTTTTTATAGTTATCTTATAAAAACCATTTCTTACGAAAATAAAATTCTTAAACTACTAAAAACATAGTAAAAGAACAAAAATCCGAGCAAAATAACGAGTTTTTGTGTAGTACGCCTGAGAGGACTCGAACCCCTAACCTTCTGGTCCGTAGCCAGACACTCTATCCAATTGAGCTACAGGCGCATATCTTTATAGAGTTATTAAGTAATTTAATAAACTAAATTTACAAATAATATTATCTGTATTGCGTTAAAAATAAATTGTGATCTGTTAATATTTTCAAAATTAATTTTAAACTAAAATTTTAATAATATTTATGATTAAAAAAGTTTACCTATTTTCCTTTGCGATGTTTTTTTCTTGCGATGTTGGTGATTACCAGGATTGTAATAGCGTAATAAATGGAGGAGCTTACTTTGATGAATGCGGTAATTGTGTTGGTGGAAGGACAGGATTGACAGAGTGTACTACCGATTGCAATGGAACTCTTGGGGGAACTTCTTTTTTAAACCCTTGTGATATCTGCGTTGAGGGTAACACGGGTATAAGTTTAGACTCTTGCACGAGCCTAAGCTATAATGGTGAAACATATAGAACAATTATTATTGGAAATCAAGTTTGGTTAGGTGAAGATCTTAGAACTAAAAATTTTAATGATAACTTACCTATTCCAGATTTTGATATATCAGAAGCTGATTCGATAGGCACAAAATTAGTGATTCCTAATTCAGCAATACAAACTGACCAAGTATTTTACAGTCCACTTGCTGCATTAAACAACATGATAGCTCCAGATGGATGGAGAGTCCCAACAAAATCAGATCTAGAAAACTTATTAGAGCAACTGGGTGGAGATTCTATAGCTAGCGGTAAATTAAAAGAAACTGGATATAAAAGTTGGAACTTTCCCAACCAATTTGCTACTAATGAATCAGGCTTTTCTGCAAAAGGAACTGGCTACAGTAGTTCACTAGGAACTTTGAAAAATGTTGGAGAACGGTATTCATTTTGGAGCATAAATACTTTTGATGAAGGTGATACAACAAATACACTATATTGGACTCTTAGGCTTAGCTTTAACAGCAATTATGCTATTCTTGCACCTGATAGTGCAAATATAGGTCACCCCATCAGGCTAATAAAAAATAATAAATGAGTCCTGCAAAATCTTCCATAATAGCATCTATGCTATCAATCTTTATTTCATGTAATAGTGGAATAAACAATGATGAAAACGAAATAATAAGTGAAAATTCTTATTTAAGTATATCAAATACTAATAATCAAAGCGAGGTTTCAGGGTTAGAGAACATTTATATAAATGTTAAAAACTTTACAAATATATGGAAAATCTATTTAGTAATAACGAATAATCAATCTATTGCATTTGAAGATAGAATTTTATTAGATACTACAAGCTCATCTGATAGTATCATTTATAAGACTATTTGGGATACTAATTTATTTCCGAATGGTAATTATGATCTTTTTGCAGAAATAATTGACAGCACTAATCAGAGAATAATCTCGACAAAAAGTTTTACCATAATAAACTATAATACCTTAAAAATTATTAATAATCATGAGGTTTCAATTAATTATCTAATTAACTCGAATAGTGGGATGCTTTTTTCAAATTCTATAACGCACCTTCAGATAGAAAAAATATTTGATGAGACCAATCTAAAATGTGATATTCAAGAACTTCCTTGTGGAACAACATTCTCATATAATTTCTTCGTTAAACCTGAAAGTATCGATCAACCAATAATAATTGAACCGGATAGCAACTCATTTTTCCTCAGAATACAAAATAAATTATTAGTAGAAAACTCTATAAATTCTGTTTTAATTCAGGCAAATGACAATATAGAAGAGTGCAACAATTTATCTATTCAAAATGATAATCAAGTTTATTCATTAGGCTACTTTAATTTAGATAATGATTTGTACCAGCAAGGGAAAGTAGAAATATTAACTAGATATGGTAATAATACAGACACTACGAAGTTGACATTTTTTAATAAATCAATATTAATTGATACATTAATTATTAATTAGCGACGAAAAACTGTTTTTAAAGCTTATTGCTACTTCAGCAATAATGCTTTTTTGGTATCAATAATTGAAGGAGTCTCTATTTTTATAAAATACATTCCTGATGGAAATTTAGAAGCATTCCAGTTAATATTATGGAACCCAGCTGCAGTGTAAACATTATTAACCAGAATAGAAATCTGCTCACCCAACATATTATATACCACAACTGATAAGTTTGTTTCTGTTGGCAGAGAATAAGATATTGTTAATGTAGGATTAAATGGGTTTGGATAAAGACTTTTAATATTTGGAGTGTTTGGCAGAGATAATAATTCTCGTTCAGAAAATTCTTTTTCTACATTTGCTTTAATATGAAATCCTTTTTTTGATGCTATTACAACATCATGAACATTTAAAATATGCTGACTAGGAATATTTAAATCAATTTTTTTAACTAAACTAGTTCCAGATAAATCATAGGCATAAAAATTATAATTATTATTTTTAGAACTGTAAGTCATCGACCATCCATCTGGAAGAATTAATTGATCTAAATATCGATCAATCTTAGTAAAAGAGGATAAACTAAACTGGAATCCTCCAATTTCTGAAGTTGATTCAATGCTTATATAATTATTTTCGTTTTCTTGAGAAAAAAACAGGGTTCCTTCGTCTTCTTCATTGTTTAGAAAAGAAGGCATATTATCAAACAACACCATATTAACTAGATTAACAACATCAATAATATTAACATTATTATCACCATTTATGTTTCCAGCCTGCTCTCTACATTCTGAAATTGGTAATAACTCTGAATCATTTAGTTGAAAATGATCAAGTAATGCAACGACATCAAAAAAATTGATAATAGGCAAATTATTTTCGTCTAGGTCACCATTTACGTTTCCCGTGCTAAAGACATTAACATTATCGCAAATATCACAAGCATCCCCACTACCATCTTCATCTATGTCAGCTTGTAGGGGGTTAAAATTCCCGGGACAATTATCTTCATCAGTATCGATACCATCCTCATCAAGATCAGATGGCAAATCTTCTAACGCTTGATTAATTGTAGCTATTATTGCAGCTTGATTATATCCGGTATCTGAGTAGAGAACTTCACCATCGCCACCTATAACAACATTATGGGGTATGTATCCAACACCAAAAAGACCATAAATATTATTTACGTCATCAACAATAGGATGAGAAAGACCAAAAGTTGTTCCCCAACCGGTACAACTGTATGGCTGGTTCCAATCTTGACCAAACCCTACTAAGACTAATGAATCATTTGTATATTGTTGAAATACTGCTTCTGCCTGCGGAGCCTCCGTAGTACAAGATGGTCACCAGGAGGTAAAAAGATTAATCCATACAACCCTATCTCTACCATTTTCCTCGTAAGACCACGTACCGTCACCATTATGACAGATATCTCCGGAAAAATCGTTCACATAATCGCCTACTGTATATGTCTGACCAAAAGCACTGACGAAAAACAGTGAGTATATAATGAGAATAATTTTCATAAATAAATTTAGCCTTATTTAGTAATAAAAGTTAAATATTAAATAAGATAATATGTTTATAGCTCAATGCCATAAAAAATTAAAATTTTAATTTTTTGAATATGGTTTCAATTTAAAATATGGCACTGTAGGAAAGTTTTAGCCCATCGTTAAATGGTTGTAATATTCTACAAATTCCGTTACTACAAACCAAGCCACCTTGAATAGACCCATAAAGAAATGAAATCCGCTGAGTTGATGAAAGATTATATGAAAATTCTAAAGACACCCATTTATTCTTAGTAAATGGTGGTGGATTATTATCATTTCTCTGTCCTTTGAAATATTTTACGTCTCCATATATAAACGCTTCAAGAGGATTATACTTTGGGTCAATAGTAATAATTTCTTGAACATTTGTCCAATCATAGTTTAGAGTAAGTGCCCACTTTGAAGCTTTACCAATTGATAATGAAAACATCCTATTAATTTGAAAAGGTGTTTCGTTTGGGTAATTACTAGTAGTCTCATTGCTGGAGAGATTAGGATTAGTCTCATCATTTAATATCCATGTAGAATCGGCATAATTATAGAACCCACCAGCATTTCCTTTTTTTACATTATTTTTATATCTTTCTTGATATGCAAGACCAAGTCCTATTGAATAGCCATTATTTAATGAGAGTGTAAAATCAATGGGAATTGTAAATGATTTTGATTTTTGATAAAGCATAGTCTCTATCTGATTTGTTGTGGTGTCCATGCTAACTATTTGAGAGTCTAAATAGAACCAATCTTCTCCGTACCATATCGAATCAGTATACGTCCAATTTTCTGAAATAGTGTTAGAGAGACCTTTGAAAAACCTATTTACTTTAGTGACTTCCTCATTTGTTCCGATTGCTGTTTTGAACTGCAGTCTATTATTTAAAAGATAACCATTTAGTTCAGCATAAAACTCTAAGTAGGGTAATGCACTAAAATTAGTTGTCGGCAGGAGACCAGATATGTTTTTTCTATTCCATTCAATCGGACTTATAGATTCCCAAGTATCGTTTCTACTTAAATGAGAAAATTGTGTCACAACTTGAAAACCATTCGACAAACCACCAGATAGCTCGACTTGATAACCGCGCTCATCATTTGCGTTAGTTTGATGAGCAGCTCTACCCAAAAAACTATGATTTTGTTCGCGATATAGAATTGGCATAACCTGATAATCAATTCTATTACCATAATTATTTATAATATAATCAGTATCAACAGGGTTAAGTCTATCAAAACTATACCGTTTGTATTCAAAGAACAAAGACCAGTTCCCTACATAATAATTTGAATTAAAATAAGCAGCTGAACCTCTTTTTAATGGCGTAAGTGATTCTATCTCTTGCCCTGAAAAATTAGTTTGGAAGGTTCTACTTTTTGATTGTTTGTCCATATATTCTATAAAAATATCCATATTAGACCCAAACCAAGATATATATGCCCCATGCAATCTATGATTAATATCCACAGTATCCATCACGCCAAGAGGTTTCAATTGATGAAGTTCATTTGACTGTAAAAAAGACAACCCATAACTAAAAGGGTAAGCCTCAAAATTAATGTTCGTGGCATCAATATTGTGGGTAAACTCAAACTCTGGGTGCCTCAGGTCAGCACCGAGTTGAGCATTCACAGTCTCTCCGCTCATTTGAGTCACACTAATATTGTCAGATTGATAATTAATCAGATAGCCTCTAGAACTATTGTCAAAATCAATACCCTGATCATCTAATTGGGCAAGTACTAAACCCCTTCCCCATACCTCATAAATATCACCATATTTTATTGACCATGGACCAGAACTATATTCAATTCGGTACTTTCTTAAATCTTTAATCGAAAATCCTAATTCTGGAGGATCTGAATATTCATATTGCAACCATGCCGAGAAATTGTTTTTAAAAAAATTAAGATCCATACGGTTTTCCATATAGGTAAAGTCATCATAGCTATCACCGAAATTCATGACAATACCCGCATTATAATTCCAAAAATCTAAATCAAAAACTGAGAAGGCGTCTTGTTCAGATTGAATAAGAAAAGGGAAAACAGCTAATAAAAATTTTTTGTACATTGTTGTATAATGATAAAAATAAAAATTTTGTTAAAATAATTAATCCTTTTTTAAGGATAATAGAAGACTTTCAATCTGTTCTTTAATTTCTAATTCTTCTCCAGGCATATACCCTTGATGTCGCCACTTTACTGTTGCATCTTTATTAACAAGAATCAGATTTGGCATTATTTGGCCATTTAGCTTTTTTGAGATTTGCTGATTAGGGTCTATGCTTACTAAAAAATCGTAACCCTTACTATTTATATACGCTTTGACTTTACCTAAGCTCCTTGGTGTGTCTTGGTTTATCATTACTACTGTTAAACCCTGGTTTTTGTAATCATTATGATATTTGTTTAGATGCTTCATTACTTGCTTGCAAGGTTTACACCAAGTCGCCCAAAAATCAAGCAAAACAGGACCAGTCTTTAAAAGCTTATACAATGTAGTTTTTTTCCCATTTAATAATTTTAGATCAATGTTTGGGATTTTACCAAGCGATACATTATCTTGGCTATAAATAGATATCATATTGAAAGATAAAATAAGAATTATTAATTTTATTTTCTTCATATGCTAAAGCACAGGCTCCAAAAAATTTTTTAATTCATTTTCATTTATAAACTTCAAACTTACATTGCTTAGATTTTCAACATCGGACATCGGAAGAATAAATTCATATTTTGCATGAATATTTACTGTCTCCATAGCAACCTGTAAGGACCATCCCCCGACTGTAAATTGAATCATTGGTGTAAACTGGTTTTCTGGAAGGTATAATACTTTTTCGCTCTTTTTAGAGTGCCATTGCTCTTCAGGAGTATCAGCAACTATTACAATTGGAGTACCTTCTTTATTGAAAAATCTAATTACAGGAACGGTACGATGACTGCCTGAAATGATACGATTTGTTAGCTCATCAGAAAGGTTAAATGATTCTTTGCTAAAATAAAAAATTGTAAGACTTCCGTTCTGTTCAATTCCTGTATATGGAAGAGTGTTTAACATTTCCTTAATTATTTCATCTTTAAGAGAATATGTAACATGAAATTGAACAGTGATATAACTGTCATCATCTTTATGATAGATAAAGCTGGGTTTTTTCATTTCAACATCATAAGGGTTATCTATCAATTTATTTAAAACATCTTTAAGCAATTCAGTGTTTGGTTTTAAATCAGGATCTTCTTCTACTAACTGATTTGCAGAAAAATCCATTGTCCACTCACCACCGTTATCAAAAAGGGTTACATCATTCTTAGATGTTAAGTTTTGATTTTCTTTTAAACCTAAAAGAACATCCATAGACTCTTCAAGTTTTTTAAATTCCTGGCTCAAGTTTTTTGTTACCATTTCAGACTTAACTGTTACTGGATCACGAGTCATAGCAGGTTTAGGATCAATAAATTTTGGTAACACTACCCCTACACTATGTTTCTTATTTGGAAGATATGAAATTATCATCGAGCGTATATTATCACTAACCTCATTTTTCATTTTACTTATATCACTATATTCAGCAGAGATATCCTTTGACTCTATTTGATCCCAAGTTGCTAAGTCAATTAATTGGACGGATACATTAATTTTTTCTAACTGCCTTGAATATTTTCCTAGAAGTAGAAGGTTTCTTGAGGAAATAGGTTGTTTAAGCATAAGTGATCTATCGTTCATAATGACTTCAAGATCTTGCTTGTTTTGAATCAATAAACCTGGTTCATTTTTAAATTTATTACTAACCATATCAGATAACCCTGATGCAATCCATTCAATAGTCGGATCATCTTTTAGATTATCAAAAGGTATTACATAAAAATACACTATAGGCTGCCTAGCAGCAAGCGTAGCTAAAAAAAGTAATAATGTTAGAGTTTTCCGCATCCTCATTTATTTGTTTGTTCTCTCAATATAGTATTGTTTATACAAGAGTATCAATGTATATATTCATTTAACGATTTATCTTTGCCCAGGAATCACGAAGCGAAACGGCACGATTGAAAATTAAATTTTCTTTTTTTGAATCTTTACTGTCTAAAACAAAATACCCAGTTCTTTCAAACTGATAAATGCAATTACTATCAGCAGAAGCTAAGGAAATTTCAAGTTTTGCATTTTTAATAGTTTTTAGACTTTCAACATTTAAATTTTTTACAAAGTCGCCTCCGGCTTCTGGGTTTTCATCATTGAATAATCTATCATATAGTCGAATATCTGCCTCAATAAATTCACTTGCGCTAACCCAATGTAAGGTTCCTCTAACTTTTCTGCCATCCTCAGACATTCCACCTTTTGTTTCCGGGTCATACGTACAATGTAATTCTACAACATTTCCATCGCTATCTTTTACCACATCATTACAAGTAATATAGTATGCAAATTTCAACCTCACTTCCCTACCAAAACTGAGTCTAAAAAACTTTTTAGGAGGTTCTTCCATAAAATCATTTCTATCAATAAATATTTCTTTTGAAAATGCGATTTTTCGTTTACCTGCGCTTTCGTCTTCAGGATTATTTTTTGCATCTATATATTCAAGTTTATCATCAGGGTAATTCGTGATAATAATTTTTATAGGATCTAATACTCCCATTACTCGCGGTGCTTTCTTATTAAGGTCCTCCCGAAGAGCATTTTCTAATTTAGCAACGTCGACAATTGCATCTCTTTTTGTTACTCCAATTTTATCAGAAAAGTTTCTGATTGATTCTGGTGTATATCCTCTTCTTCTTAAACCCGAAACTGTAGGCATTCTAGGATCACTCCAGCCATCTACATGCCCCTCATCAACAAGCCTCTTTAATTTACGTTTACTCATTATTGTAAAATTTAAGTTCAACCTCGCAAATTCAATTTGTTGAGGATGATAAACACTTAAACGATCTAAATACCAATCATAAAGAGGACGATGATCTTCGAATTCTAAAGTGCAAACAGAATGCGTTATCTTCTCAATTGAATCCTCTAATCCATGTGCCCAGTCATACATAGGATATATACTCCAATTATTACCAGTCCTATGATGACTAGAATGCAGTATACGGTACATAATTGGGTCTCTCATATTCAAGTTTGAATGACGCATATCTATCTTCGCACGAAGTGTTTTTTCACCATCTGCGAATTCACCTGCTTTCATTTTTAGGAATAATTCTATATTTTCTTTAATAGATCTCTCCCGGAAAGGACTTTCTGAACCGGGCTTAGTTAAAGTGCCTCTCAGGTTTCTAACCTCTTCGAAGCTAAGGTCACATACAAATGCATTGCCCTGTTCAATTAGAATCAATGCATAATTATACATTTTTTCAAAATAGTCTGAAGCAAACAACGGTTCTTTTTCCCATTGAAAACCTAGCCATTTGACATCTTCGATGATTGAATTTACATATTCAGAATCTTCTTTTAATGGGTTTGTATCATCGAATCGAAGGTTGCATTTACCCTGATATTTTGTTGCAAGACCAAAGTTCAGACAAATTGATTTAGCATGCCCTATATGCAAATAGCCATTGGGTTCAGGAGGAAACCTGGTATGCACCCTATTTCCCCATTTACCAGAAGCATTGTCATCATCAATAATTTTTGTAATAAAATTCTCTTGAATAAGTTTATCTTGGGTCATAATTGTTTAAACTCCAAAATATTTTCTAATCTTTTGCTGCATACTTCTTTTCCTAAAATTTCCATAAAGTCTGGCATTGAAGGGCCAACCAGTTCACCTGCAAGTGCCAGCCTTAAAGGTTGCATCAGCCTCCCCATGCCAATCGATAACTCTTCAACGCATTGACGAATTAAGTCATCAATTGTTTTAACATTCCATTCATCAAGTTTTTTTAATTTTGAAAGAAATTGATCTAAGATACCACTGGTATCCTCCTTCCAACATTTTTTTAATGCATTTTCATCAAAACCTGTTGGGTCTTTAAAAAAATAAGAATGGTCTTTGACGTCTGATAATGTTTTTAATCTATCTTTTATTAATTCAATAACCTTAACTAAAAAGTCATTGTTGCGATTATAAGAAGACCAAGATGAATCAAAATCATTTATTAGCTCTAAAAGCTCTGAAGACTTTTTGGCCAGAATTTTCTGAGAACTTACCCAATCAAGTTTTGTCATATCAAATACTGCAGATTTTTTATTTACGTTTTGAATTGAAAAATTATTTATCAAATAGTTAATATCAAAAATTTCATCATTGTTACCAGGATTCCATCCTAATAGAGCTAGATAATTAATTAATGATTCAGGTAAATAGCCCATATTTTTAAATGTTTGAGTTCCTACTGCACCATGCCGTTTGCTTAAACGTTTACCATCAGAACCAAGAATCATTGGCAAATGTCCAAATAACGGTAAATCCCATCCTAGTGCATTATAAATTAATATTTGTTTGGGTGTGTTCGAGATATGATCCTCACCTCTAATTACATGACTAATATTCATATCATTGTCGTCTACGACTACCGTTAAATTATATGTTGGACTCCCATCTGACCTGGCTATAATAAAATCATCTAATTCAGATATCTTAGTTGTAATAGTTCCATATACCTCATCTTTGAAGCTAACTACACCGTCTTCTGGAACACGAAGTCTAATAGTAAATGGTACATTATCTTTGAGCTTCTTATCAATATCCTCCTTTTTTCTATCTCTCCAAATGCCAGGGTAAAGAAATATTTTATCATTATCTCTTAATGCTTGCAGCTCGTCATTAGTAGCAAAGCACCTATATACTTTACCACTTTTTAGGAGGGATTCGATAACCTCATTGTATCTTTTTCCTCTCGATGATTGAGCAATTGGCTCTTCATCATAGTCTAATCCAAGCCATTTTAATGATTCTAATATTTGTGCAGTATATTCTGCTTTGGATCTTTCCTTATCGGTGTCTTCAATTCGGACTAAAAATTTGCCGTCATGTCGTTTAGCAAATAAATAGTTAAAAAGAGCGGTGCGAACTCCACCAATGTGAAGCTTTCCGGTCGGACTTGGCGCAAACCTAACGACAGGGTTCATAGGATTTAAAAATTATAACTTAAAAAAAAATAAGACATAGCACACAATAAATAAAGATTGTGGAGGGGGAGGGATTCGAACCCCCGGAGGGTATAAACCCTCGCTGGTTTTCAAGACCAGTGCATTCAGCCAGGCTCTGCCACCCCTCCTAATCAAATATTTCAGTTTTATTATAGATAAACTTAATTATTTATTCTTATCAGTACTTATTAATTAATAAAATTTTTACCAGCTCAAATTTGATATAATATTAATTAAATCATTTTAAAAACTACCAAAATAGGATGAAGATTTATTTTTCTCCATAAAGCCCCTTAAAACCAGACTCCAAAAAAATATCAAACCAGCCAGTGTAATACATATAGATATACAGGCTAAGTCCGAATAAAAATAAACTACTTAATAAGATGATAATAAACTTTTTCCCACTCATTTTATAAACTCAGCATCAATAAAAGAAATAGTTAATAATTAAAAGCAATAGAAATTTAACGTATTGAAAAGGCGATGTTATTTAAGGCCATCTCTTTTCAAAAGAGGTTCAGTTAGTGGCTCTCTACCTCTAAATGCTTTAAATAAAATCATGGGATGATCTTGATTACCCTTAGATAATATATTTTCCCGAAAAGATTCTGCCGTTTCACGATTAAAAATCCCTTCTTCTTTAAACTTCTCAAATGCATCTGCTTCGAGCACTTCAGCCCATTTATATGAATAATATCCAGCAGAGTACCCTCCTGCAAAGATATGACCAAAACTACAAGATGTAGATGCTCCTTTAATTGGGCTGAGCAAAGAAGTTTTACTTATTGCTTTATTTTCAAAATCCTCAACATCATCAACATCATTATCCTGACCGTACCAAGCCATATCAAGGTATCCTAAAGACAATTGTCTTAAGTAAGCGGTTGCGGATAAGAAGTTTTTAGAACTTTTAATTTTCTCAATTAGATGGTCTGGAATTAATTCACCGGTCTCATAATGGTGCGCAAAAATCTGTAGTGTTTCTTTTTCGGCAACCCAGTTTTCCATTATTTGAGATGGGAGTTCAACAAAATCCCAAAAAACAGATGTGCCACTAATTGAAGAATAATCAGAATTTGAAAGAAGACCATGCAAACAATGGCCAAATTCATGAAATATAGTTTCGACTTCCCTGAATGTGAGTAATGACGGTTTTGATGCTGTTGGTTTTGTAAGATTACATGTAAATGTTACATGTGGCCTTTCTATTTTTCCATTATGCATCCCTTGAGACCTTAGTTCATTCATCCATGCTCCAGAACGCTTTGTTTCTCTAGGAAACAAGTCTTCATAAAGTATGCCAACATGCTCTTTTTTATCTGAAATTACTTCATAGACATTTACATCCTCATGGTATGTTTGAACATTATCCAGAAGTTTAAAATCTAAGCCATACAATTTTTTAGCCACTTCAAAAACACCATTTATCACATTTTCAGATTTAAAATACGGCCTTAGAACATCATCATCGAAATCGTATAGTTTCTGTTTTAATTTTTCACTGTAATAAGCAAAATCCCATTTTTGAAGATTTTTTATTCCATCAAGTTCAAAAGCAATTTTTTTGACTTCCTCAAGTTCTGTTTTGGCTAATTCAAAACAAGACTCATACAAATCATTTAAAAAGTTCATGATATTATCTTGGTTTTCAGCCATACGTTTTTCCAAGATATAATCAGCAAAATTATCAAAACCCAACAAACGAGCTCTTTTATGTTTTAACTTGACAATTTTTTTAATTATAGAAGTATTATCAAAATCATCGCCATTACACTTCCTGCTAAACGCCGACATAATTTCTTTTCTTAATTTTCTATTATCAGAAAAAGTTATAAAGGGTTGAAAGCTTGGCATCTGGAGGGTTATCAACCACTCATTTGGTTTTCCTTTATTAGTAGCTTCAGTCTTTGCAGCGTTTATAGCTATTTCAGGAAGCCCACCCAAATCCTCTTCTTTGAGCCATAACTCATATGAATTTGTCGCATTTAGATTATTATTTTGAAACTGAGGTGCTAAAGTAGATAATTCAGCATCTAGTTTTCGAAGTTTTTCCTTTTCATCTTTTCCTAGAGTTGCACCGTTTCTAATAAACTCTTTATACCATACTTCTGTAAGCTTTTTATCTTGCTTTTTTATACTTGGACTCATTTGATCGAAAACAGACTTCACCCTCTTAAAGAGTTCTCCATCGAGCATGATATCATTATTGTATTTTGCTAAGATTGGGCTTATTTGACTGGCTAGAGCTTGAAAGTCCTTATCTGATTCTGATCCAAAAAGATGAAAATATACTGTGCTTACTTTATTCAATTTTTCTGATGACATTTCTAAAGCTAATATTGTGTTCGAAAAATCTGCAGGATTAGGGTTTTCCGTTATTTTCTCAATATTCTGCACTGCTTCCTCAAGACTAAATTGTATAGCAGACATGAAGTCACTTGTTTTAATATCTTCAAAGGGAACGGTATCAAAAGGTTGTTCATTTTCTTTTAAGAGAGGGTTGTCGGCAATCATTTTTTTCCTTTTTTTTAAATAATTATTATAATTCTATGTATTAAGTGGAGAGACAGGGATTCGAACCCTGGTTACGCTATAAACGTAAACACGCTTTCCAAGCGTGCGCCTTAAGCCACTCGGCC
>ENA-UOXV01004933-UOXV01004933.1-marine-metagenome-genome-assembly--contig:-NODE-4933-length-15001-cov-5.267898_pt1 | contig 15001 bp, 14 predicted proteins | sample MGYA00238165_ERZ766961 | MGnify/ENA primary metagenome ERZ766961 (study PRJEB28924, sample SAMN03173240) | marine metagenome | biome: Marine; feature: Water; material: Subsurface seawater | place: North... | reverse complement strand
GGGCGCAGGTTGAACGTATACGGATTGTACAACTGTATCAATACAACTGTTGGAATCAATGGCAACAAGCTCAACATCATAGTTTCCAGTTAAGCCATAAGAATATGAGGGAAAATGCTCTGTACTTGTATTGCCATTCTGATCAAAGTTCCAGCTAAATGAATTTAAAGGGACGGCATAGTTGTTTGATGGAGTAAAGCCTATTTCTTCATAGGGACAGTAGTTTGTGGTTTCGAAACTAATGATCGGTTTTGGAAATACTTCAATAACGAAGTTTTCTTTACTCGAGCACCCTTCTAAAGTGGAAACTTCCAGGAATCCAATGTAAATCCCAGAATCTAAATATACTTGTGTTCCCATACTCAGGAAGACACTGTCTAATTCACCAAAGTTCCAAACCACTTCAGATATATTATTACCCGGAGGAACTGTGCTGCTTTCTGAAAAATTGAATTCACTCCCTTGACATATTTCATTTTCTATGGAATAGGATAGGGAAGGGGCGGTTCCGATGACCGTGACTTCGATGGTGTCAGAATTTTCACATCCATTATCGTTAATCACATCAAGAATGTATGTTCCCGAAGTGTCTATACTTATAGTAGATCCCGTGTCTTGTATGTTCCATAACCAATTAGTTATATTCGTTGAGGATTGTATTAATTGAATTGAATTTCCTGAGCATAGGCTGGTATCCATACCGAGGGAAATAGATTCTAATGAATTATCTATTGAAACTACGGCCGTATTACTAAATCCCGTGCACCCTAAGCTATCAATAACGGCAAATGAAATAGATTCATTTTGATCTAAAATTCTTGTAGGGTTTATATTTCCATCACTCCACTGAAGGAAAGTATAGTTTCCTTGTGGAAGGTTTGCAGTTATAGTATCTGATTCATTAAAACAAATTAGTTGATTTTGGAGTTGGATATCGTTGTATGCAGGTCGAATAATTTCTATGGTATCTCTGCTTACACGACCAAAGATATCGATACCTTCAAGCCAATATTCTCCAGGATCATTAACTATTATGCTTGAGTCCGTTTCACCCGTTGACCACAAATAAGAAGTGTAATAATTTGGACTTGATATAGTTGTGTCACAAAACCCATAAGGAATGTTTAAATCTGAGCTAAAATTAACTGGCGGGGCAAATTTGTTCATCAAATAGTTTTCAACTTGTACTCTTTCTTGATTATTTAATTCTTCCTCATAAATTATAATTTCAGCTATTTCACCGTCTAACGATGCTGAAAGATAATTGGTTGATCTTGTACCAATAGTGAGGTTTGTTTCTAGTATATCAGAAAAAGTACCGGAATGCTTTAGTATAGAATTTATAAATGTTTTGTGGCCTCCAGAGACATCTTCATTAATTATTGAAATCAATGAATAACCTTGATTAGGGACATTAAAATTAATACCACCACCTATTAGAAAATTAGGTTGCCCTAATTTATTTACAGCCCAAACTGTTCTACCGGGAGCTGATATTTGATATTGCCCCATTAAATCCATTAAGATATTCGTGTTGTCTGCCTTAAAAACAATAAATATAGAAAAATCCCCAGATGATAAAACAGGAGAAAGTGTAGTTAAAAAATTAACTTCAGGCCTTCTAAAATCAATAGTGGACTTCCCTCCCCAGTCATATGAGGTTACATTAACATATGGTCTTCTACCTACAGTGTTTTGTATTGCATTATTATTTGCACCACTAATATCTGGCCATTGAACTAATCTACCATTTAGGGTATCAATATTATTCCCATTTACCCAAAAAATTAAATTTTGTTGTGGTATTTGACAATAGACTTTACCGAAAGAAAAGCTAAGAAATAAAAAAAAAAGTACTTTTTTCACTTTTAAAATTTACGTATTTTTTTGCTTATAATAAAACCTAAGAAATAAAGCCATTAAAAAAACGAACCCTTCTCCAAGTAAAAACCATAGTCTGCTCGTCACAGAAATCGTAGTGGCTAGCTCTAATGAATACCCAGAGATAACCAAAAGACCTGTCAGGATCCCTTCTCTTACTCCTAATCCTCCAGGAGATATGACTACCAAAATACCGAGAGTGCCCGCTAATGCAAAATTTAATCCAACAGAAGGGGAGGGTATATAATCTGTTAAGGAAGCTACCAAGAAAAAGAATCCACAAACCCATGCTCCCCAAAAAAGAATGAAGTGAGGTAACGTTTGTATAAGTTTTTTTGATGATAGAATAGACAATTCAAACTTTCGTTTAAACACTTTTCTAATAAGAGTAACTATTATTATTTGAATTTTAGGTATGAACAAAAAAATCGTCATAAGCATCCACATAATCAAAATGGCTATGAACCACCCAATGTATTTAATATGAATATGATCGAGAAATATTGATGAACTTCCAATTAAAATACCTGTCCATAATGTTATTACCTGTGCATTTAAAGATAAAATTGAAGTAGTTGACTTGGAAATGTTTTTGATCTCAGAAATAAAGGAGGCCCTACCTATAATTACCCATAATTTGCCGGGAATATATTTTGCAAAAATTGATAACCCTTGAGAAATAATAGCTTCTTTTTTCGATACTTTAATATTGCCAGCATTTAATACTTTTTGCCAGGCAATGGCATTCCCTATAAAGCCAAAAAACAAAAACGCAATAGATATAACGAGGAACCAAAAATTTTTCACTTCTGGTATTTTTAAGTAATCTGCCTTAGATAAAGAGATTATTAAAAAAACTAAGGAAAGATATAGTATTATTTTAAAGAAGTGTTTCTTCAATACTCAATGTAGTTTTGATGGATTCTGTATTCAACTTAGAAAAGTTTTGCAACAACATAAGATATTTCTTTTGACTCTTCGAAGATTCCGTTGACTCAAATCCGAGTTCATCAGCTAAGTTTTCTACAAGAATGTTTTTATTTGTTTTAATGTAATCTAATTCGAATGAAATTATTTTGTTTTTTTTGAAGTATTCAACTATTTTTTCAAATACAGCTAATTCTACTTTCCTGCCGATTACTCTGCAACTCATCAAGAAAGTGTCAATAATGCATTTCGATTGTTCCAATTGAAAGATATACAATCCCGTAAGTCCGTAATCCCCGAACTTATCTTTTACACTAAATGTAAAAATTTTATATTCTCGAGAATTGATTAATTTTTGTATGTCTTTTTCTGTATATCTTTTCGTTGAAAAGTTAAATTGATTGGTTTTTTGAGTCATTTGGGATATTCTACCGATATGATCTTTGTTATCAATATATAGAGTGACTTCTAATTTTAAGGATTCAATGTAATCGTCAAAATTGGTGCTTATTTTTTGTGTTTTATTACGCTCAATTTCAATAGCATACTGCTCTACTTTCTTTAAGTCTTCCTCAGTTGTTGATTTGGAGTAGAACATTGGGATTAAGTATTTCCTGAGTAAATCTGGATATTCGAAATTGTTTTTCGGAACTTGAATAACTTCAACCATTTGAAGTTGTTCCTTCACCATATTTACCTCAAAATCTGAATCATCTATAAAAACAAATGAATCCAAACCAAGATTGAGCTCTTTACTTAAATCTCTGATATTATCTACTTTATTATTCCAATTAATTTTTCTTAAAGTTGTGTTATCCCAATTTAGAACCATATCAGGGTGTTCTTTAAATACGACCTCAACATCGTTGAAATTATTTTTGCTACATAAACAAATTAGACAACCTTGGTCGTTTAATGTTTTAAATATTGTTTGTGCTTCGAAAAACGGCGATCCTTTTTTGTTGTTGTAGCTTAAATTAATTCCTTCGATACCGTCTTCACCGATAATTCCATTCCAGAGAGTGTTGTCACAATCTAATATAAGAACCTTTTTAACCTTTCCCGTACTTGATTTTATTACTGGCATTATGTATGAACTATATTCAAGAAAAAAAGAGGGTTTATATAATGATTTGAATAAATGATAAAACTTTGGGTCATAAGAATTCTTAAGGCCTAGTGAAGAAATCACTTTGTCAATATCTGTAAGATGAATTTGGTCGCCAATATTATTTTCAAGAAATAAATTTAATTCATCTACGAATGACTCAAATTTGTTCTTTTTGATTGTATTTGTTGTGAATAATAGAGAGGAAAATTTATTCCATATAACCAAAGATGATTCTTTTAAATGATCCAGCACCATTTTTATTTCGAGCTTGACTTTGTCTCCTACATTGAGTAAATCCTCATCTAAAAGATAATCTGCTTTAAAATGTAAGCCTTCAATTATATTAGATGTCTCCCAAAATATAATTACCAAGTCATATTTGGAAGATTTTTTTGAATCATTAATTATGCTGTCATAATCACCAATACTAATTTGAGGGTTAATTTCACATTGTCTTAAATAATATTCGAGTGGTGCAGCCAATTGATTGACCGTAATATTCGATATGACAAGAACCTTATAATCTGTTAATCCCGACTGAGTGTTTCTTAATGACTTATTCCTTTCTATTATTTGCTGTAGTGTGAGCACGCTAATTTTTAGTTTGTTCTTCTCTTTTAAAGACTGGACGAGCAGGATTTCCCATTACAACCGTGTAATTCGGTACATCTTTAATTACAACTGAACCAGCACCTATTACTGCCCCTTCGCCTATTGTATTAACAGAATCTAAAATTATGGCTGAAGTGCCAATGGTTGCATTTTTTAATATTTCTAGCTTGCTGAATTTGATATTAGCCTCAGTTACAATTGATTTATTGTTAAAGTCATGTCCGTGAGTTGAAATAATAACACCTTTTGCAATTCGTACATTATCCTCAATTTTTAAACCTCCTGAATAATCTATTTCACACTGGCCTTTGATGAGTACGTTATTACTTATATATAAAGAACCTATTCCATTAATTTTCGCATGACTCGAAATGAATTTTGTTCCTTTTCTAACATAACTGTGCTTACCTATTTTAAAAATAAGACTTAAGAAAAAAGACTTGAGTTTATCCAACAAGGGAATATCAAATAAAATAATTGAGAAAGGAATTTGAAATCCAAAAAGTAACATCTGCTTGAGGAGATTCATTATTTATTATTTGCTAAATAATCTTTGATTTTTTTAAAACTTGTTAATTCTGTAACAAATTCATCATTTATTTCTATTTGAAATTCATCCTCTATTGCTACAATAACATTCATGTGAGCCAATGAATCCCATTTATTAGATGTTTGTGTTGAAAAATCATCATTAATTTCAATTGAATCTACATCCAGAATCGTTGCTAATATCTTTTTTAATTTATCTTCCATTTATCATTTTTTACACCTGTACCATGTGTTATACGACTCACTGTTTTGCCCATTATAATTATGTGTAAAATTAACTTTTTTTATTATTTCAAAGCCCATTTCTTCTAGTGAATTATCGAAAGGTCGGTCATGAAAATTTATAATATGGTCAAACTGTGGCATATTTGAGGCTGTTGTTAAATAAACTTCTCCATTTTCAATTAATGAATTATATATATTTTTCATTAACAATTCAGGATTTTGAATATGTTCTAATAACTCAATACAATAAATGTGAGAATAACTGTTTGGACATTCAACAAATATTTCTTCTACAAAGTTGAAATTAGAAAATTTATTTTTTGTAAAATCTGAAATCGCTAGATCATATGCATCAATATCCCTATTATTATTAGGTAACAAAGTTAATTCTATACCTGGTCCAATTCCTATAAATAATATTTTGGATGTTGTATTGATATTTTTGAAAGAATCTTTGATTTCTTTAAAGATGGCATGTCTAACTTTTTCAAAAAAAGATGATAGTATTAACGCTATATCATAGTCGATACGATCTATTTTTACTTCTCCTTTTTTTAATATTGGATATTCATTTGTTTTTTGAAAATTATTGAGATCATTTAAATATTGTAAAGTAAATTTGTTGTAGGACGCTAAAACTTCATCAACGGTTAGGTTATATTCATTTGCATACTCATTAAAAAACACTGCAATTGTTTCATTAAGTTCTGGGTCGTATGATTCATTCTTCTTCAAAGATAAATGCGCGATTCTTAACCTTCTATCTGCTTCTAAAATTTTTTTAATCATTGTTTACTTTTATTTAAGTATTTCATTTGAAATATACCAGAAGCCATTTGTTTATTTTCTATATCATATACTGTTATACCTACTTTCACTAACTTAAACCTTTTATCGTAATTCAAAACTTCTCCAACAAATTTATAACTGTCACCAACATAACAAGGTTTATGATATGTGAAAGTTTGAGAGACAAGCATTGAATTTTCCAAAGCTAAACTCATTGCTGGGATATAAGAGGCAATAGAAGAAATAAGCATGCCATGAATAACAATTCCTTTTAGACCTTTTTTCATACAATATTCCTCACTAATGTGATATAAATTTTGGTCTCTTGATATTTGAATAAAATTTTGTAATAACTCGTGGTCAATTTTTTTAATAAATTCAATTTTTTTAAATAACATACTCCTCAGTATAAAAGATTAATATGATCCGAATAATTAAAATCAGTTATTCGCTCACCAGTTCGAATTTTTTTTAATAAATCTGGATTAGATATCAAGTTTCGGCCGAATCCAATTAATTCTATTCCTTTACGGTCTAATAATTGATTCGCCATTTTTAACGTTTTAACACTTCCGGTAACTATCATTGGTTTATTTGTGTGTAAGGAAATTAATTCTGATAAAGAATATTGTGAACCAAACATTTTTGATTCGACATTAATTTCAGATACGTGAAATACATCAATACCCAACTTGTCTAATTTTCTTATCAATACTGGTATATTATATTTGTTTTCATTGTATCGAATAAATGAATTGTCAACAAAATGATTAGAAATTCTGTAGGATATAGGTATAGAAATAGATTTTTTACATTCCTTTATTATCTCTGAAATGAACTTGTAATTCCCATCTACAGAATACTCATCATCTCTAATATTTGTGTTTAAACTATTAAATTGATGTATTAAATATCCGTGAGCACCATGAATTTCAATTCCATCAAAACCAGCTTTTTCGGCTTTTTTAGCAGAATTCACGAATTCATTGCATATTCTTTTTATTTCCGGTTGAGTTAATGCTTCAGGAACTTTAAAGGGAGTTTTTGTTTGAAAGTGAACCAATGCACCATTTAAGTCTTGTCTCCAATACGATTTTGAGTTATATGGTTTTATATTAGTTGGAGCTAGTACTTTTCCTCCTGTGATTTCCTTTACAGTTAGTCTTCCAGGATGAAATAATTGTATCCAAACTTTTGAACCTGTTGATTGTATTTTTTTTATTATTGGTTTCCATGCATCAACATGATTTTCATTGTGAAACTGAAGACCTCCAATATAACCTAGAGAATCGCTGTTATTTATTGCAGCACTTTCTGTAATAATTAGAGAAATATCATTTTGAGCACGTCTTATGTAATACTCTTCTAGTTTTTTAGAAGGAATTCCTTCTTTATCACATGAGTATCTTGTCATTGGCGCCATCACAGTTCGATTCTTTAAATTGAATTCTTCATAAGATTGAAATAATGACAATAAATTTCGAGATTTATCCTGATGCATTGGACTTTACCTTTAATGATTCATGTTCTATATGTAACTTTTCATTTAAAAATTCCGATAATATTTTTGAGATCTCTGAACCTTCATTGAAAATAGAATTCATTTTTATCTCATAATAATTTGGCGAAATGGAAAAAGTGTTATGAAAATGTTCTTTTTTTAGACGAGCTATCTTTTTATATTTAGTTTTAATGTTAGGGTTAAATTTATTCTCTAAAGGAAATAAATAGGGCTGCCAAAAAGGAATAAAGTTGTGCGCAATGAAACTGTTTCTTTTTTTTCTTGAAAATTTAAAAATAGATTCTGCAAAAGAACTAGGATCCCTGTAAATATGTATAATTAAAGTTTCCTTGTTCATGTATATCTTTTTAGGGATTATCATTGACAGTAATGGATCAGTAGTTATAAAGATTTTTTTTTTAGAAAATTTATTTGTTATTCTTGAAAACAGAAATGATTTTACTGCTTCAATGTTAAAAAAATGATAATTGATATTACCATAAACATTAGCAATCCTTGAATACGGCATTTGATGGGTTACTGTGATATCTTTGTTTTTAAACGTTTCTGACAAAATTTCGGCCAATCTGGTTGTTCCACATCGTCCTGTTGATACAAAAATAATCCTTTTCATTTCAATATTTTCTTTGCAAAATTAATCCCATTATCTAGTGTTATCTGAAAACAAAACCCTAAAATTGATTTTGTCCAACGTTCGGGATGAATTTGAAATATAATACTTGAGTGAGGTTCTTTTTTTAAGTAACTAAGTAACTCCTGTTTTGAATTAAAACTTGAATCGATATTTGATTTTACTTTGTCCCTTCGATTATTCAAACCAGAAGTCCAATTTCTCCCTGTATCGTTAAGATAAGCAATATTTGAATAGTCAATATCTAGATAAACCTCTCCGGTGATATTTAATAATTTTAACTTTTCATAATTTTCATTTGATCTCCACATATCCCTGTTGTCAAATGATTTCAGAGGCCTTCCATGCATGGCAATGGTCTTGACGTCAACAATATTTCTAAACATACCTAGATTTCTTTTAAAATCATTTAGGGCTAATCGCATATCACCATTCGCATCAGATAAAGATTCATAATGATAACCTATTTCATGTCCCATTTCAGCTATTTCAGTTATGATGTCTGGTTTAAATGTATACCTTTTAGCTCTAAAATAATAAGTACTTACAACTCCTATTTTTTTTTCAAGTAATGCCATATTTAAGGCCCTTTTTGGAAAACGGTCTACATCATGCCTGATAATACAAAACCGTGTTGGTTGAGTTTTTAGTGCAAGATATTCGTCTATTCTTATAAACTGATAATTTTTCTCAATTAGTATATTCAGGTATTGCTCATACGATCTTAATGTAAAATCTCTCATTATTTATATAACCGTTCGTTATCTTGAATATCCATCCACATGGCAAACAAAAAGAAATTCACTGAGCTAATCATCAAGAACATAAATGCTAATATCGTTGCATCGCTGATTTCTCTTATTGGGTTATAGGATAAATAGATGATTTTAACTAAAAAGGGCATTGCAATAAAGAAGAGAATAAAGCTTAGATTGTAAAGTAAGAAAAGAGGGTGAAAATCTTTAAATAAATATTTGATCCACAATCTTTTGAAAAAGGATTTAATCAATAAGAAAGAAACTGTTGGTATAACTTTTAGCACTTTCATTTTTGATTGTTCTCCCACATTATAAACAGGTTTTATCTCAATTTCTCTTAAGCTGCAATACGCAATGTTCAATTTAACGAGCATATCGTTAGGCATACCATAGCTTTTGTAAATATCATATATTTTTATGGCATTTAGTGCCTTTTTTGAAGTGGCAGTATAGCCAGTTTGTGTATCAGAAATCCGCCAATATCCGGATGCTAATTTTGTTAGAATGGATAATATACTATTTCCAAAAAATCGAGTTTTCGGTATGACTAACCAGGCACTTCTGTGTATTAATCGATTTCCTTTTACATAATCAATATTTTCGAATACAACTGGTTCGCATATATCAATTAGTTCGTTCGGATCCATTTGTCCATCACCCGCCATGACTGCCGTGCAATCAATATCATGGTCTTTACACCATTTATAACCTGATGCTATAGCTGCTCCAACACCTCCGTTTTTAGTATGATTAATCAGTATAACTTTACTTTTTTCTGAATTGGAATTGATAACTTCTGAGGGGTTGAAATATTGTTTCTCTTTAATGTTTTGATCAAAAACAACTTTGTCTGCATAGTTGTAGGTGGTTTCAACAAAATCTCCTTTTGTTTTATCCCGAATAACTGCAGATGTAGAATTATAATTCTCGTCATTGATGTAGGATATAACTTTCTCTGCCGTTTTATCATTTGATTTATCATTAACAATTACAATTCGGTCTACAAAATCGGGCATTGTTTCAATAACTGATCCAATTTGAGTTACTTCGTTGTAGCATGGCACAACAACAGCAATTGTTTTATCATTCAACATAGGAATATTTTCTTTTTAGACTCATTAATATATTTGAAAAATCACTCATGAAAAATAGAACGAGCAATGGTATTATAAATTCAAAAGTCAGTGTGTACCTCAATAAAGGGAACCCGATAAGACCATAGATAACCACATTGCCAAAATAAAAGGTAAAATAAACTAATATAACGTTATAAAATTGATTTTGGAGTTTGGTCTTAATTGACATCCATAAATAGAATATAATGGCTGTTACGAAAAACATAAACAATAAAGGCGACCTATAAATTCTATTTGTGATTTTTATACTAAAAACATCATAAAACTTAAAGAATAAATTAGAATGTAATTGTTTTTCTACTCTTTTACTGTCTATGTCAAATTGATCACTTAAAAGTTGTGATCTTGCATAATAGGTTGTAGATTTTTTATTTATGGTATATGGAACCGATAATAAATTATAGAATCTGTTTTTTTTGAAATGTAAAAATCTTTCTATGTATACTTGGTCATTTTTAGATAAACTTTCGTTTCTCCATTGATTTTTTATTATTACGCAATGTTCTCTGAATTCATTTTCTGGACTATCTAATCCACAAATCTTTATTGATTCATCATTTAGACTACTTATTGTGATTGAATCTCTAGTAACAAGAAATCCATTGTAATATTCCTCTACAGATTTCGGCTTATATCTTTTTGCTAAAATGGTGTTTTCAGGCAGTTCTTTTATAATTTCGTTACTTATATCTTCTAATCTATCAATAGAATTATCAAAAAAATATTTATCCATTCTCGTATATGAAAGAAAACTAAATTTTCCGGGTTCTGAGAAAAAAAAGTTGTACGAAGAATAACTAATTAAAATACCTCCTAAAGTAAACAGGAGATAATACATCCCATTTCTTTTATTGATAAAATCTATTATGAACATTGCAATTACGACTCCAAATAGAAATATGTTAGATGAGCGGATCATTATTAGAAATGCAAATAAAATACCTAGAAGAACATAGTACTTTCTTTTTTTAGTGGTCTGAGCTAAAAAGTAAATACTAAATGATATCAAAAAAAGATTCTTTATCAGCGAATCAGGAAATATTGTCGTTTCCCAGGATACATAATTGTCATTGAAGATGTGGATTAAACAAAAAATAGAGACGACCCATAAATATTTCGTTTTTCCAAATGTTTTAAATAACAATAGAAGGCTGAATAAGGTGATCAATTGTTGAGCTATAACTAAAAGGTAGGGGCTAGAATAACCCAGAGTAGTTACCCAGATGAAAAAAGGATAACCAAATCCTATAAACGAAAAATTAGGTACTTCAGATGAATTAAACTGGTTAACAACTTTGAGGTAATGAACTCCATCACTTTGCAAACCATCTATATAAGGATAGTACATCCATAAGCCAAATCTGCTAATGACAAATAGGGTAATTATCATACCTATAATGGCATAAGAAAGTAGTTTCCTTTCTTTAATACAAAATTCATTTAATTGTCCTAAAACTTTCATAATGAGTTATAAAATAAATGGATTACATCTTTTATCATTGTATTTAGGTAATCTATTCTATTCGTAAATTTGTTGAACTAGTTAAATATTTTCTTGTATAATCTGTAGAATCTCTCTATCCTTTTCTTATCATTTGGAAAATCTTTATAAGTTTTAGCTGGCGTGTTCAACATGGCATCAAACTCTGATTTAGAAATGTCATATTTTTTTGAGATATAATCCTTATCTGATTGAATAGAATTTTCATCGCAAGCAGGATCTTTAATTTTATTTAATGCTTCTTTTCGAGTTAATTGGCCACTTACAATTTGAGACGAATACGTTGCTCTTCTGTAGTCCATATTATATTTTGTAGGCATCACATATGATTGCCAAAATCCAGTTATTTTCGATTCGTGATGTTTCCCTCCATAATCCTGCCAATCAAACTCTTTTTTCAAGAATTCTCTCGCTTCATCTTTATTGTATTCAATAATATTTAGTGGGTATACTGTTTTGATCCCGCGAATGAATTTGTAGTATATTTCATCAAATAGTCCAACTACAGGTAATTTTTTAAGTTTCTGGCTACTATATGTTTTAACTATATGTTTGTATAACTTTTTGTCTTTAAGTACGTGATAACCCCACGTCAATGGAAGAATACCTTCTCCGGATAAATTACCCCCCGAAACTATATACTTAATTTTATATTTTTTCGCAGTTTTATAGAGGCTCGCGGCGATCCCAATATCTGTAGGTATTTCGATATCGACTATTCCTGATTTAATGAAGCCAAGTTGAATCTCTCTAAACTCTCTCCAATCCAGAACGTAGCTTACATAATCGAGTTGCAATTTATCCACCACTTTTTTTACATTTTTAACCGCAATATCAGAATTCCACCCGTTATCCATATGAATAATTAAAGGTTTTAAGCCCCATTTTTTACATAAATAAGCAGTGTAACAACTATCAACGCCTCCGCTGATTCCAACCAAACAGTCATATTTTTTTTGGGGGTTCTTCACCGTCTTGATAAGGGAATTTAGTTTTTGTATTGATTGTTCTTTCCTATATCGAGGGCTTTTGAGGGTTTGTTCAAAATTTTTACAGTGGTCACATCTGCCATTTGAGTCAAAATGAATATCCTCATCGGAAGTATCCATTATGCAAAAAGTACATATTTTATATTTTGATTCTTTCATGATACATTTTATTTAGAGAAGATAGATGACTTGTTTTCCGGATAATTTATCAATACTCCTTTATGAATTCCTTGATAAACAAATAAACTCCCTGCAGCTACTCCGCTTACATACCCTTGGTCAAAACACTTTTTTAAATTTGAATAATTACTGGCTCCACCTAATGCAATTACAGGAATCTTGAGTGAATTTGAAACGTCAAAGATGAAATCAATATCATAGCCTGACATCATGCCATCTTTTTTTATTGATTGTATAATAATTTCTCCAGCTCCCTTTTCTTCCATAATTTTTGCGAACTCGATAGGTGTGTATTTGGATTCTATTTTACCTCTGAAAGAATAAGCTTTTGTTTTTCTAAAAAAATTATTCTTGAAATCAATACAAACTGATATTGTGGAAGTTCCATACTCTTCGGATGCTTCTTTTATGAAATCAGGGTTTTCTAGTGCGTATGAACCAATCACAACTCTTTCAGCTCCTGCAGCAATAATACTTCGAATATCTTCCATTGTCTTAATTCCTCCACCAACAGAAAAAGGCATATTGGCTTCTTCTCCGACTTGTCGTACAAAATCTACATCAATTAATCTGTTTTGATTTGTCGCATTGATATCAAGAAAAACCAATTCATCAGCCTCAAGATCATTGAAAATTTTTACTGCATTTATAGGATCACCAATATAATTTGGTTTTTTGAATTGAATTGTTTTAACCAATACTTTGTCATCTAGTAATAAAACAGGAATTAGTCGAGGCCTTAACATTTTATTTCTAGAAAGTTTTTAATGAGTTTTTCGCCAATTTTGTGACTTTTTTCTGGGTGAAATTGCACTCCATAGATATTGTCACGATAAAGTCCTGAAATAAAAGGAGTTTCATGAATTGTTTGACTCAAAACACACTCTTTTTTTGCCTCTTTAACACAATATTCATGGATAAAATAGAATTCATTATCTTCAGAAATAGACTTGTTTAAGTCGTTTGAATTATTAAATCTCACGTTCTTCCAACCAATATGAGGAGTTCGAAATCGTAATTGATCATTTATTTTAAATCTAGTCACTTTAGCATTGAACCACCCTAAACCTTCTACATTGCCTTCCTCACTATTAGAACACATTAATTGCATTCCAAGACAAATCCCTAAAATCGGGACTTTTTGTTCTAAAACGACATGATTGAGTGATTTGTCTAAACCATTATTTTTTATGTGAAGCATTGCTTTTTTGAAGTGACCAACACCGGGAAGTATTATTCTTCTTGCATTTAAAACCTCATTAGAGGAAGATATCAGGTTGCAACTAAATCCTAATTTCTCTACTTTTCGTTTCACAGATGAGATGTTTCCCATTTTGTAGTCAAGAATTGAAACATCTGTCATAAATGCGAAGATATATTTTTCTCGATTAAATCTGCCAATTCTTTTACCCTAAACTCTCTTGAAAATTGTTCGACATTTTGGCTTTCACACTTAATGTTTTTAGTTTCTTTAAATTCTAAAAACAATTGCATTAGTACTTCTTTGAGTTTATCTGCATTACTAACTATCACTCCAGATTTACTATTTTTTATTAAATGTGACTGTAGTTCTGTGTTTGCGTTTAAACTCTCATCAATTTTATAATATTTATCCTTAAGTATTAATGCATTTTCATCAGCTGTAAAACAAAATAGTATCTTTCTTTTTAATCCTAAGTAGTCGTATATTTTAGTACCCATAAATGAATAATAATTGAATAAAAGTAATACATTACTTTCTGCTAATGTTTTTAAAAGTTGTTCATTTGGTATTCTTGGGTGAAACTCAATACATTTTTTAGCATAAGGAAATTTGATTAGTTTATCATGAATATCATTCTGATTATTTATCCCGTAAAAATTTAGCTTCAGTTCAACTTCAGAGTGGAGTCTTAAAAATTCATTAAGGGATTTGAAAAATATTTCTATTGGATGCCAATTATAAATCGTCCCAGCATAAGAAATAGTGAGCCTTTTTGCGTTCTGAGTGATTTTTGAAATATTGTTTATTATTTCCGGATCAAATCCATTTGGGATGATATTAATTTCTTTATTCGAGTAATTTAAAGCAATTTTATCAGCAACAAATTGAGAAACCGTTATCACAGATGAAACACTTTTTAATAGTTTTTTTTCTTGATAGTTACTCCATTTTTTTAAAAGATATTTTTTCTGAAGGGGAATGTCTTG
>ENA-UOXV01004930-UOXV01004930.1-marine-metagenome-genome-assembly--contig:-NODE-4930-length-15004-cov-5.305104_pt1 | contig 15004 bp, 14 predicted proteins | sample MGYA00238165_ERZ766961 | MGnify/ENA primary metagenome ERZ766961 (study PRJEB28924, sample SAMN03173240) | marine metagenome | biome: Marine; feature: Water; material: Subsurface seawater | place: North... | reverse complement strand
GGAGGAGGAAGCCGCCCTCGCCGCCGTCGTCAGTGCCCCGACCCCTCGCTCCGACCTTTTTCACCCCGCCGTGCCAGCTGCAGCCACGCGCGGACGACCAGGCGTCACTCAGGGTGCGCTGGGCGAGGGCAGGCGGCGCAGCATGGGGGCGCGGTGGCCGGGTGCAACCTCGGGCGCTGCGCAGAGTTCACCTCCAAGATTCTGCACGCGCTGAATGCGCACGCCGTCAACGGTCGCCTCACGCATGCTGCGACGCGGCTTGCGCGCGAGGCGGGCTCAACTCGCGCGCCGCGTGGGAGCGGCTCAGAAGCCGAGGGGGCGCCGGCGGCGCACTCGTCGGTGCTTGAGAAGCTAGCGCCGGTGCACCGCTCCGCCGTGGCGCAGGCGGGGCCTGAGGGCAGGGCGCAGAAGCGCAGCATGGCTGCAAGTGCCGACCATGCAGCGGAGTGTCCGCGGAAAAAGAGAAGGGGGGATGAGGGAGGCCGTGCAGGGGGCGCGCGGCGAGTGGGCGTGATCCACGCTTTGGTGTTTGCACCTGTGGCCCTCGCTCAAGTTTCTCTAGATATGGAAAAGCGGGAGGAGTTGTACGTGCTGAGCCAGGTGGTGGTGTGCTCGCTATGGCGGTCTAATCTGGCTGAGATCTTGCACAAGACGCTGGAGGCGGGCGGGGGCGTTGCAGAGGGCGCCCACTCTGTTCGGGTGTCGCTCTCTTTCGCATGTGGGACTCTGCTCTCCCTCGATCAGAGCGTGGTCGCCGCCTCTGCTGCCGCCCACCGCGCGGCGCCCTCAGAGCACCAAGTCCTATCGACACTCGCTCAGGGCACGCCCGCAGCCGAGGGTGGCGCGGGCGGCGCGGGCGGCGCCGAGGCAGGAGGCCCCGCGGGTGACGCGACGGCGGCAGCCACCACGCGGGTGGAGGCGGTGTCCTCCAAGAAGGCGCTGCGGCACACGCTGAGTGCCTACAGCGCAAGTGACACCCTCGTCATAGCGCTGGCCGAGGCGCCCGCCCGCCCGCCCGCCCGCCTTTCGCGGTTGGCAGTCGTCGCGGCCCAGGCCGAGAGGGGGGGGCGTGCACTCACCGCGGCGCGTAGAGGCCGCACAGGTTGCCGGCGGGCGCTGCCCAGGATTCGTCAAGGGCGCTGAGCCGCCACCTCGCCAACTTGCTCCTCTTGCATACGCCGCGCCCTGCGCGTGTGCGGGACGCGCGCACGGCACGCCCACAAGCGAGGCATATAGAGAGACCTCGGAGCAAGTAGGGGGAAAGTGCGGCCGCGAGAGCAGCAGCGCTGCACCCCTTGCCCTCGTGGTCACCCTCGCACTGGCCCCAGATGTCATCACGCCCAAGGTGCCCCCGCAATCCGAGCCCCAGCGAGTGTTTGGGCAATCGCTGCAATTTCCCCTGGCTGCCGGGCCCTGCACTTTGCCTTCCTCTCCGGAGCCCTTGCCGCCCGATGCGCTTCTTCACTTCCTCCCTCCTCCCTGTATGATGCCCATTCTGATGTCGCTCGACCACGAAACGCCCGCCACCATTCAGATTGCGCGCGGAAATCGCCTTGCCGTCGAGTCCTTTTTCAAGCACCAGGGTCCCGCGGCCGCCGCTCATGTTCTCCTCGCCCCCCCTGGCCTTCCCCTCGCCCCGCACGCGTCGATCTCTCTTCTCCAGGCAAGACCCCGCGCCGTCGACGATGTACCCATCACAAACCTGCACCCTGTGGCTAGTTTTTGCTGGACTGGTGCGTGTGCGCTCGTCTCAGTTGCTCAATTGCTCCACGCAGCACTGGGCCTACCATGGCCGCTTGGGTGCCGCACTCGCTGCGCTCTTGGAGCAGCCGCTTGCAGAGAGCTCTTCACCGTCCGCTGTAAGAGCATCAGGGGAAGACAGCATGAGCAGGGCGGAGATGGCAAGAGGTTCCGGGGAGAGTAGCGAGTGTCTCTCGGCCGGTGCGAAGGCGTTCATCGTGGCGCTGCTGCCCTTGCTGGGTGCCAAGGAGCGTGTCGATCTTCAGAAAAAGGCTCACTGTGTAGGGATAGAAAAGGAGGGTGTTTAATGACAAGCGAATAACCGAGCGCAGTTTGCCATGCCACTCAGCCGCGCATCGACGACATGATGCACGTTACGATCTCGTGCTTTTCGGAGCAGCCAGATATGTTGAGCTTGCGCCTGCGCCAGCGCCGCGCGCTCAGCTCCCGCTTCATGCGTGGCGACTGGGCGCGACGAGGTACGGCACGAAGCAAGGCGCTTGCGGGGCGGGGCGGGGCGGGGCGCACTTGTCTGCAAAGTCGCGGAGGTCGCGGACTGAGAGGCGCAGCAGCCGCTCCTCCAGCTCGCTCACGCTGCCCTCTCGTGCAGGCCCTTCGCTCCCAGACGATGCGCCTTGCGCGGGCTGCCGCTGCGTCTCAGTTGGCTTCCCCTTCCTGCCTCCCTCGCATCCTCCCGCCTCCCTCCCATCTCTCTCCGTCGGAGAGGGGAACGAGCCCCCGGCGGCCCCAGGCCGAAACCGTGCGCCCCCTGCGTGCGCTGCGCCCGCGCCGCCCCCCGCCGTCCTCTCCGACCCAGCCCCGCTACTGCTCGGCCTCGCGCGATCCGCCGCCCTTTGAGCCCTTTGCCCCTGAGACTGCGACTGCCCTGATCCCGGGCGGCGCGCGCTGCCCGCGCGCTCGCGCGCGCGCTCCGACCCGCTGCCCAGCTGAAGAAACAGGTACTGCCCGGCAGCCATGAGCGCAAAGAGCACGCCAAGCCCCATGTTCCAGCTCGCTGAATTGGCTTCAGCGCTCTCCTCCCCATCCTCCTCATTCGGTGCACCGTTGACGTGGCGCTGCAATGTCCGCCACATGCTCTCCCACGGCGAAAGACCTACCTGGAAACCCGGCACCATCCCTTCCCAGCACCCCGCTGTCCCGCGCTCACGCACCGTCGTGCGCACCCACTTTTTCACGTCAGCAGTGCTAGCCCCAGAACCCTGCCGCACACAGAGCCAACCCAGCTCGGCGCCGGTGCCCCAGTCGATCGCAGCCAGCAGCACTGCATCGTCTTGTGCTGCAGCGCCCGCCTTGCTGCCCCACGCGAGTTCGATGACATTACCGAGCGGCGAGTCCGCCTCCAGCGCAGCCCACCCGAGACGCACCTTGACCGCACTAGCTTCGACCTTGTCCTCGGCCCCCAGCTGCTGCTCCACCTCGCGCAGCAGGGCCACCTCGCTCTGGGGCTCCGTCGCGCGCTGGGTCCCGTTGACCACCCGAATCGCGAGCACGCAAACCGTCTGACCCTCCCTGTCCGACGGGAGAAATCCCAGTCCCCCTGCAGGAGATGGGGCTCCGAGGCAATGCTCCCCGTAGTTGTCGACGGTGACGCGTGGGACGCCCATGCCGCGGAGGCGCAGCAGGAACTTGGCGAGAGCCTTTTTGGAGCGCATCCCGGCCCGCTTCTCCAACAGTGTCCCGTCGACCCCGAAGACAGCAACTGTGTACCCCTCCAATTGATCCCGCATATTCATACCACAGCGCCTCGCGATGCCATTTTGCGCCCCGGCAGGCGAAATTGCAAAGGAGAACTGTTCGCGAAGCGCGACAGCATACGAGAGCGATGAGAACGCCGGCCAGTTCCCAAAGACGACGACGTGCATCTTTTGCTTGTCCCGCGCAAACCACGCATCCTGGCAGCGGGTTCACAAACAATTTTAGCACCGAGCGCGCACGGTGTCGCGGATGGCGAGCACAGAACGCTGCGTGCAGGGCGCGCGTGCGAAGCCGCGCAGTCGAGGAGAGAGGGAGGCAACAAACCGCGACACTCGAGTCCCTGAGGGATGCAACATTGCCACGTGGAAGGTTCTTTTTCGCAAAATTGATCAATGCTGCGGACTTGTTCGAGCCCATTCGCGCAAGATCTAACATCTTGACGTCATGGCCCTGTAAAAGGAAGACGGCAGGGAGCGACTTCACGCGCAGACGCATACGGCCCAGTATGTGCATCTGCCGCTCATAGTTGACCCGGCCAAAGTGAACGGAGCCTGCGAGCTCTCGGGATGCGGTCTCCCAGGCGGGTGAGATCGAGACACACTCCAGACAGCTGAAGTCACGCCAAACCTGGATGATCCATGGCTTGGACCGTGGGTTCGTGACCAGTTCGTCGAAGTTCTCCGCAGTGAGTGTCTGCGTCACCGACTGGATCTGGTGGCGCTGGCGCGCGTTGTGAGTCATGAAGTCGAAAGGGTGCTCGTACTGGCGATAACGCTGTCGCTGGTCACGCTGAGCCTGCTTCCGCAAGACTTCTGGGTCGTCTGGGTCCTTGCCGTAGTAGTCGTAAATCTTGCGTTTTTCGGAATCAATCAGCACTTCATGCGCGCGCTGCAGCTCAACAAACTGTTGTGGGCTCGTCTTGCGATTTTTGTCCGGATGAAGTCGCTTTGCGCGATCTCGGAAGGCACGCTTGATCTGCTCAGCATCGGCGGTGCGCTCAACACCCAGAACCTCGTAGTAGTCCCCAGCAGCAGCAGACACGTCCAGAAAGAGAACAATTGCAAGAGCTATTGCAATCAAAAGATGCGTTCGCCCCATAGATTCCATCATTCTTCCCTTGAATCGGCCTGCACGCACGCACACTTGCCCATGACCTCGAGGGTTCTCCGTGAGGCCGAGGGCGAGGTCACGTTACTCCTCATCCCTTCTTGTGGCTTTACCAATCGGCTCCATTTTCTCCTGGCAAATCGGCCCTGCGACGAGGTCAACGCCTCGGTACGTCGGTGACGCCGGCGTGATCGTCGGTGACAACCCTCACCCGATTGTTGGACCACGTGGCAGTGCAGCAGTGCGGTTTTTACGTTCCATGCTACGTGAAGGAAATCCATGTTGAGTTGCCTCGCGACCTCTACCGTGTGGTCCACGGGCGAGGGGTCGATTAGGCACACAAGCTGGTGGCTTTAGCAGGGCCCTGGTGGTACTATGGGTGACTTGAGCAAGGCGCTCCTGATCGGTTCTTCTCAATCTCCTTACCTGGTAGGCGGCAGCATCGATGCAGTACCTGCGCGAGAGGGAGATTGAAAGTCGGGGCAGCGACTTCGTGGCGCAGATTCGTGCCAATGTGCTAGCGCTGACCTCACATGGCAGTCCTGTGAAGCAGCTTCGTCGTTCAGCAAAGCAAGGTGTAGATCGAGGGGCGGGAGCGCTCCCATCAACTCTCAGCAAAGAACCCGTCAAATTGCCCTCCTCAATATCGGCCGTTGGTTTCCTCATCATGCCCCATGGTGCCGCGCAGGTGGCGGCTCCGGAAGCGTTCTAAGAGGCTTGGCGGAAGCCACCGCGGGGCACTCGCCGCATGCTGCCGGCCTGTCGCTTCCCAGGCGGGAAGCTGTCAAGTGCTCGCGGGTGCCTAAGCAGCCAGCCTCTGGGGGTTGGGTGGTTGGGGAAGCGGCGGGAGACCAGGCTGCAGTGCCGGGTGGGGAGATGGGTGCGGGCGGCGAGGGCGGCAGGAAGGTGGACTGGATGGGGCAGGCGGAGGCGGCGGTGCTTGAGCAGCTGGCGTGGGAGGACCAAGATGTGCTAGGTAGAAAGTGGGCTGGCGGCGTGGGCACGCCGGAGGAGCGGCAGCGCGTTGAAGAAGCCTTACTGCGTGAGGGATTCCATCCGATCGTCCGGCAGCTACGCGCTGAGGTGCTGCGGCTGCAGCGAGGTGCAATGGAACACGATGCGCTGGTTGGTGAGATTCGTCGCGAACTCGAGTCGAGTGTCAAGGTGCTGACGGCCGAACTGGGCGTGGCACACCAGTCCATCAAGGAACAAGCGGTTCTCCTCCGCCTCACTCTGTCGCCCGTGCCCGCGCCCGCTTGCGGCTGAGGCCAGCGAGAGTTACCAGCAAGCACTACACTCGCTGATATGCCCGGGCTCGGGGGCAGGTCAAGACGCGCCTGGTGCAGACCAAGCTCGATGCGGCGACGCTTGCGGCGTCCACGCGGGAGGTTGAGCTGCGTAAGACGCAGGGGCAACTTGAACACGAGCGGGAGCAGGGCGTGCGGGAGGCACGGGAGGCGGCGCAGGAGCTGGCGCGGGTGCGCGCCGAAAGCGCCCAGCAAGTCAAGAGCACACAGGAGACGGTGCAAAGTCAGGCGGACGAACAGGTGCGACAGCTACGGGTGGAGGTACGAGAACTGAAGTTCGGGCTGGAGAAGTCGGCAAAGGAGAGCGCGCGGCTCCAGCAGCAGCGCAACAGAGTGCTGATGCAGATGCTCGTGCAGCACGACTCGCAGGGCCTTGGCGTCTTTTTCCGTTGCTGGCACGACCACACCTCTGGGCTTGCTGCGCATGCCACGCACGGTGGTGATGGTAGCTTCGACCTGGATCAATTGCAAGCCGGCAGCCTTGAGTCGCAAGGTAGTGCGACGAGTGAGGAGGAGCCAGACGAAGTCGCAGCATATCTGCCTCCTCAAGTCGACTTGAGCGAAGTCAGCGGGAGCACAGGGGCGTCCGCGGTCTCGGCCTCTCTGCAGAGAAGCGACGCTGCGTCTCCTCGCGCAGTGGAGCGCGGGCCATCAGGGCGTGACGATCCCGCCGAGGCAGCAGAGAAGGCAGCCAAGGAGGCGGAGGAGACTGCGCGGCTGCGGCAGTGGCTCGAGGACGCGCAACTGAGGCTCTCGGAAGCGGAGGAGCAAGCGCGCTCGCGCGCAGAGGAGGTGGCCGCGCGTGACGCGCAGATCGCGACAATGGGAGCTGAGATGGAAAGGCTGCAGCAGCAGTTGCAGGCGCTGCAAGCTGCGGAGAATGGCGCTGCAGCAGCAAAAGTCGAAGCGGACGAGGAAAGCGCTGGGACCAAGGAAGGAGCAGCCGCACGTGAACAGCGTGGGGGGGCGCTGGCCGAGGATCGGGCGTGGGTTGGCGGGGAAGTGTCGCGGCTGCACGCGCAACTCGCAGAGGTTGGTACCGCGCTGCGTGCCGAGTGCAAGGCGTTGTGCGGCGCGGTTGGGTCGAGCGGCGGGGCGGGCGACGAGGCGCGGGGGATGCGGGAGGAGCAGGAGGCGGCGGCGGCGGAGCTTCGGGTACTGCTCAAGGGGGCACAGGAGGAGCTCCTGGACGCGAAGCGCTTCATGGCCGTCATGCAGGTCCGCCCCGCCCGCCCGCCCGCCCGCGCCGCGCGCCCCTCGCACACGCGCATGACTCAGGTGGCTGAGGCGGAGGGGGCGCGGCGCGGCGGGGCACCAGCAAGACACGGATGTGACCAAGCAGCGGCTCGACGAGGCCGAGGCCGCGCGGTCGCGCGCACAGCAAGACGCGGACGAGGCGGCAGCGCAGCTCGCGGCGGCGGGCGCTAGGGCAGAGGCGGCGAACGAGCAGTGCCGGGCGCTCCGCGCGACGCTGGAATCGCAGGGAACAGATCCTGCGACATTAGAGGGCGCTGAGGCGCAGCGGCAAGCGCGGCGGGAGCAGACGCGGGCGTTGGAGGAGCTGGCTGTACTGTACAACAACTTTGGCGCCACGTGCAAACGGCATCACGACATCGCCAAGGCTATCACCATGTTCCGCCGCGCTCTCGCGTTGCGCGAGCAGCTGCAAGGCGACGCCGCCGTCGCGACGACGGCCATCAACCTCGGATCCGCACTACTCGACTCCGGCGCCATGGAGGAGTCTGAAGCGCTCTTCCGGCGAGCGCTCGCGCTGCGCGTGGAGCTCTTCGGTGAGGATCATGACTCGACGCAGACCGCAATGCAGTGGCTCGAGCGCTGGCGTGTCAAGAGCACCCATTCAACATCTCGGGCGGGGAGCGCCGCATCGCGGGTGTCGTCGGGAACAGCGCAATCGGTGCCCAGCCGCGGATCATCGGCCGCTAGCCTACCTGGGGCGCCCACTCGCTCCCCCAGGACCTCTCGGAGCCCGCGCGGCGAAAACTCGAGCGCCTCATTTACGGCTCGCGCCCACACGGCTGTTGATGGTTCGACGTCTCTCATGCGCCAACCGCTTGGCGAGTTTGACCGCCGCGTGCTTCGTGAGCCAAGTGGCGGTCAGGATTGTGCCCCCTGAGACACGACAATAGAATCTCAAGTCGACATGTTCTGGCGGCTCGTGCATGGGGCAGGCAGCTTGGTCCGCCATTAAATAAAGAACCCGAAAAATTCAGCACAAACAGCCAGGTTGAGTGATATGTCAAATTGCTTTCCCAGAGGGCCATTGGAGCCGATAGTTGCTCGCAGAGAGCTTGTTGACGTGGAGCGGCGATCCGCTGTACGCTGCGTCACAGGACCACTGAAACACTCAATCGCCAGCATTTCGTTCGGCGATCGAGCAGACTGGGCTATCTACGTTGAGGAGTGTCACCTCGCGTAAAGTACAAGGCTACTCGCGACCGCGGGGAGGGATGACTTCGTCCAGGGTTGGCATCGTATGTCTGCTCGGCGTCGTGACCGCAGCAGGCCATGCGACGTCCGGCAATGGCGAGGGTAGCATACAGCGCGGCGACTCCATCAGCTATGGTTAGTCCCTCATTCCATCTCAATACTAACCGCCGGGCACGCAAAAATGCGCGCCCAGCCATATGGACTGGGGACGCCCTGGCCCAGCTGCGAGGCAACCGACCCGTCTTGGCAGTGCACCCACCTGCAAGCACGACCATTATCACATAGGTCTAATTCGAGCACTGCTCTTCCAGCGAGGGAGCAGCAGCTAGCGAATGGCGACTTTTTCAAGCAGGCCAAGCGCTCAATCTCGCATGACAAGTCAGTTTTGCAGCGTCTCGAAAAGCATCCGCTCGCCCATGCTTCCGGCTGGCAGATATCTGAAACACAGGTAAACCCCACACGTCTTTGTGTGATTATGTCGATTGAGTTGACAGCGTGTGTAGAGGCGTATGGGTGAACGCACTCTGAGGGCATGATGCTGAGCAGGACTCTGGAAACGGGTGGACCGAGAATTCGGCGCCCGCGGCCCCACAGCTTGGGAGCAAGGAGTGGTCGCGCCAGAACGATGTGCTGGAAAAAGATCTTGAGACCATGTCCGACTCAGTGAACACGATGTTCAAGGACCAGAGCGACAAGCGCAAGTACCGCCGGGACGAGGACAAGCTGTTTTCGCAGGCCGTGGACGCGCTCAAGACGGCAGACAAGCTGTATCCAGATTCCCCAGATCAGGATGCTGCGGACCTCCGCTCACTTGGTGTCAATCCCGACGGGAGCTTCGCGCACGATGAGGGGCGCCGCAGCCGCCGCAAGCGCAGCGGCGCCGGCAGCAGGAGCCGGAACGGGGGTGGCGCGGACCGCGCTTCAGCAGCGGGTGCTGCCTTCCCCTCGCCGCGTGCAGCACCCGCCCGCGTATTGCGACCACAGCTCAATGACGGTCAAGGCTTGCTGTGTGCAGGGATGCGACTCACGTCGGGTAGCCGTATCGTGACGAGGAGCCGCTCTCCGGCGGACTGGTATAGCGGCCCCAACATGACCGAGGTCATGCTGATCCTCATCGGTGCGATGCCCCGTCCACCCCGATCACCCTAGATCGCCAACCCCCACCCCGCAGAATGCTGGGCGGTCGGAGCCCTTGTTGGCGCGCGCGCAGCATGGCTGAGATGTGGGCGGGCCGGGGGTGGCAGGGTGCACGCTGCTTGCTGCGGCGGGGTGGATAGGCTTCATGTTTTGCCGTCGCAAGTCTTACTATGACATCCGCGCGCGCGGGGAGGACAAGCCAGACGGCATCGAGGTGCCTTGATCGAGCACCTGCCAGCCTGGACCCTTGTGGCTGCCAGCGCGCCTGCTCGCGAGCCGCGCGCGATGTGAGGTCGTGGGGACGCGGAAATGTGGATGGGCGTGGAGCTCGTTGTGCGGTGCAGCGGTGAAGAGGGTCAGAGAGAGGAATCTTTGGGATAGAGAGTGCAGGAGGGCGAGGCGGTAGCAGGACGACTTGCACGTAAATTTGTGTTCTTGATCGCTGCGTGCGAGAGGTGGCGGAGAAGGATGCTTCCTTGCGCATGCCCCACTGAGCTCTACAGTGCTTTGCACATAAGCGCGCGCATTTTGGAGGCGCGGGCTGCAAGCTCCCTATCTCTTCAGTGAAATCTGATTGATCTCTTCCCAGTTGGGAGCGACACGAAACACCACTTCAGCAGTTCAGAGAGCAGCGTCTGCCTGGCGCGGTGAAATACGGAGCAGCCTGGCCGCGTGGGTGACTATGTGCGCCGCACGACCAGCGAGGAGGGCCGGGGATGGGTCGCCCTGCGCGGGGGCAGACGCTGGCGGGGCTGTGTCGAAGCGGAGTCGGCGAGAGGTGGCGGAGAGGCAGGGCAGGGCTCCGAGCGAAAGAAACGCAAGCCCAGCCAGCAGTCTGTCAAGCGCCTGCAGCAGCCCGATGCGGTTGCCGGGCCCCCGCGACAGGAGTGGGAGGTCCAGCTGAGGTGTCGCACGCACCCTCGAGACCTACCCAGCGCGTATTAGATGCGGTCGCCATAGACCGGCTGCGCTGCGGGCAGAGCCTCGAGAGAGAGTAGGCAGGGGCTGACGTCAAAGCCGTTGGCTGCGGCGATGGCGATGAGCTTGCGAAAGACCTCCGCGGGCGCTGAGGCGGAGCGCGACATGAGCCACAGGAACTGACCGCCGGGGTTACCTGCGACGGCGTATCGGTACGCGGGGTCGAGCCCCACGATGCAGAACCGGAATCCCACGAGCCCTCCTAGGAGAGTGTACCACCACACCGAATTGCGGCATCCCGCCACCGCCAGCGGCCACGCCCGTGCTGGCTTGCGTCGCACCTCTCCGGCGTCCCGCTCCCGTCTGCAGCCCGCCACGTGCCACCGACTCGCTGAGACACCACGGCAGAAGCGGCATCGAAGCCTTCAGTGTCAACGGTGACGCGACAACTGAACGCGGACACGGACCTGTACAACATCGTCGCCTGAATTTTTGGCGACCCGTTCCGGTCCCGCTGCAGCTCGTAGACACCGACGTTGCACACTTGTCCCGCCTGGTGCCCACTGTCCATGCGCCCGATCTCATGCCATGTTCCCATGAAGCTGTTGCAGCAAGAGCGAAGTTAGAAAAGTGCTGTCACTGGTGAGCACATGACAACGGGTCGCGCACCGATCTAGGTCCACGTTAGGAACAGGACGCAGCTGCCCGAGACTTTCGCACTCCCAAGACACGCTGCCCCATCCGCCTCGGAGCCTTTGCAGAAATTGTACCGGTCTCGCAACAGAATTCACACTCGGGGCAAGTAGGGCGTCGGCGCCAGCGAGAAATAGGCTCGCGCAAACACCGAGTCGTGCCAAGCTATTCCGCCCGGCGGAGCGGTGCCTGTCCTGGAGAGAGTCACGACTCGCCTCGCCCCGCCACCACGAACCTACAGCATCCTTGGATTGGTGCCCGTGAAGGCTGAAGCGGATGCGCCCGATCCGCGATTGCCCCACAGAACGTCTACTATCTTGGCCCGCACATCCCATGCTTTCACCGAAAACCGATATGTGCGACGCTTGTTCGCAGTGCAACCTGCTTTGCAAGCGTCTGCAGCCCCAGAGGAGCCTCGATGCGCGGGATTCCAACGCCGCAGAGGGAACCCGAGCCCAGAGCTGCCTTCAAAATCTGTACTCTCGGCGGGCCGTGAGGGACAAGCCGAAGTGGCTCAAACGACCATTGCGACGTCCAAGCCACAAAGTCGCGATCCCTTCAGCGAGGGCGTTGCGGGCGTCGCATGATGCCGGCTCAATCACGCGGTGCCGCTCGATTTTTGATCTGTCTCACAACTTCGGTAGCCGCCGTGGCTTTCTCGCCGGTCCCTTCCGTCGTCCAACGTGTCCAGAAGCCACATGCGCTGGCCCCTGGTCTGCGAATGCCGCGCGCCGCCCTGGGTACCCTGCGGGCGCAGGAGTCTGTGGGCGCCGTGGGTGCACCGGCTCCCGTCTCAACCAGCCCAGTCGCTACTTCAGCTGGATCTGCCGTGGACCAGCGAGCTACGCTGCTTGATCAGGGCGGCAGCTCACGGCTTCAAATCCTAGCGAGGCAGCCGCCGGCACCGGGTGGCCCAACGCTCAGCTTCATCTGCCCAGCGGTGCACGAGCCAGAGCTCGGGCCGGAGGATACTACCAAGCCACTCTTTCTCTTCCTTCCGGGGCTCGACGGGCTCGGGGCAACGGCTGAGCCTCAGTGGCCGGACCTGGAGAGGCACTACGAGATCCGCGTGCTGCAAATATCCGCAGAGGACCGCTCGTCCTGGGGCACGCTGCTGTCATTTGTGGCGGACTTCGTGGAGGGTTGGCTAGCGCGTGCTTCCGGAGCGGGCAATGCCGCTGCGCCGCCGGTTCTCATGGGCGAGTCGATGGGTGGCGTGGTGGCGCTCTCGGTCGCGCTGCGCGGGGATCTGCAGGACCGGCTCGGGGGGCTGGTCCTCGTGAACCCGGCCACGTCGATCGAGAGCACTGCGCTCCCGCAGATCGCAGATACGCTCGCTGCGATTCCTGGTGCGGTGCCGGCGGGCGAGCGCCCGCTGTCGGCGCTGCTCGACGCGCTTCCAGACCCGCTCGGGCTGCGCGGGTCGCCGCTCGCAGCGGCGCTCCCGAACCGCACTGTAGGCGACCTGGCGTACGGCGCAGTCGGCGGCGGCTTCATCGCAGCGACCGCGCTAGACCTCAACCAGGCTCAGCGCATCCTCGCCCTCGCCGCGGCCAGCGGCGCCGAGCTGGCAGCGCGCGTCGCGCGCGGCGACGGCGCGGCGGCTGCGCTCGAGGCCGCCGAGGTCGCGGCGGCGGGGATGGACATGCTGCTCGCGCTGCTCCCAGCGGGCGCCGTGCAGCACCGCGTGGCGGAGTGGATTGTGCCGGGGGCCCGCGCGCTGTCGGGGCGGCTCGGGGAGGTGCGGGTGCCGGTGCTGGCGGTGTGCGGCGACAGCGACAACCTGCTGCCGTCGAGCGACGAGGGCGAGCGGCTGCGCGCCGCGATCCCCGACTGCACGCTCGTGCGCGCACGCAACACCGGGCACGCCGCGCTCGACGACCGCTTCAACCTCACGCGCGCGGTCCTCCGCTCGCCCCTCGCGCCGCCGCGCCCGCCGCGCGACTACGTGAGGGACTTCGTCACGCCCTCTCCCGCGCAGTTCGACGAGGCCTGGCAGAGCACGCGACGTGCGTCCGCCCTCGACCCCGCGCCGTACCACGTCCCCCGCGCCGCGCGGCTGTTCGACCGCGTGCGGCTGACGGGGCGGGGCGCGGGGCGGGGCGCAGAGCTGCGGGAGCTGGTGTCGCCGGCGTGGTACTCGTGCGACCCCGCGACGGGGCGCGTGGTGGCGGGACTTGAGGGGCTGCCAGCGCAGGTCTCCGGAAAGCCGCTGCTCTTTGTCGGTAACCACCAGGTGCTGGCGCTGGAGCTCGCGCTGCTGGTGGGGCAGGTGTACCGCGAGCAGGGTGTGCTGATGCGCGGCCTCGCCCACCCGCTCCTCTTCTCCTCGCAGGACTTCGCCGCCGCCCCGGGTCCCTTCCCGCCCACCCGCTCAGCCAGCCGCGCTCCGACGGAGCGCTGAGTGCGCACGCGCGCGCCAGGGGCGTCGTCGGTGGACTCGGATCGCAACTTCTTTGAGACGTTTGGCGCGGTCCCCGTGTCGCCGCGCAACTTCGCGCGCCTGATGCAGGGGGGCTCGGCGGTGCTGCTCTACCCAGGCGGGGTGAAGGAGACGGTGCCGTCGCGTGACAAGGAGGTGCTGGCTTGGCCTGCCGAGAGCGAGTTTGTGCGGCTCGCGCACCGCTACAACGCCACCATTGTGCCCTTCGGCGGTATCGGGGCCGCAGATCTCGTCAACGTGCTCGCCGACAGCGACGAGCTGGCGGAGCTCCGTCGCGGGCCGCTCGGCGCCGCGCTCGACGCGTTGGGCAGCGTGGCGCGGCCGCCGGTGCCCGAGGGGGCGCGGCGCGCGGGGAACTTCAGCGGGACGCTGGACTCTTCGCGGCTGCAGTTCGAGGCTCCACCGCTGTTCGCGCCGCGCGCGCCGTGGGAGTGGGGACGCTTCTACTTCCTCTTCGGGCGCCCGATCGAGGCGGGCGACATGGATGTCTCGGAGCCCGCTGCCGTCGCGCGCGAGTACGCCCGAGTGCGCCGCGCCGTCGAGGACAACATCGCCTACCTCAAGCGCCGGCGGCCCCAGGACCCCTACGGCAGCTTCGTGCCGCGCCTCGCCTACGAGCGACTCACAGGCCGCCCTGCCCCATCCTTCAAGCCCTAGGTCCCACGCTGCCCGCGGGCCGCTGCGCGCGAGAGGAGGGAGGTGTGCGCTGCGGTCGGGCGGCGATCGCGCTGTGTGCCGTTCCGCACGGTTGCGAGGGCGCCGGTAGCGTGCCCGTGCCATCTCGCGCCAGGCAACGGGAGACCAAAGTGTGTAGCTTTACATCAGTGCCGCATACTGCGTGACCGCACGCTCCCCTGGCGCATGCAGCGGCGCGGGAGGCGGGGCCAGCAGAGGACCCACGCGCGCGCCCGGCGGCGCGTCGGCAGCTGCGGCAGAAGAGTTCCCGAAGAGGGGCGAGGGGGGCGCGGCAGGCAGACCGGAGGGCACGGGGCCGAGGCTGCCCGGGCGCGGCTCGCGCGAAAGGAGCAGCTGCTCCGTGTAGGACGGCCCCGCGCCGCCTCCAGCGCCGTCCTCCGGGGCGCCGCACGGACGCACGAGCAGCGCGCGCGCCAACGAGTAGCGGTCGTGCGCGCCGACCGCCGAGGCCCACTGCGCGGCGTGCGCGCGCCGCAGCCCCGCCCGCTCCCGCGCCCGCGAATAGTCCGCGCGCGCTGCATCCGCCGCCACCAGCGCCGCGTCCACCACCGGCGCCGCCCGCGCTAGCCGCCGCAACCCCACCGCCGCGTCCGCCGCGCGCGCACCCGCCGCCGCCAGCGCCACGCCTGTGCTCGCCGCGTCGCAGCCGCCGCTTGCGGCGGCCCCCGCCCGCGCAAGTGCCGCCGCGTGCGCCTCCGCGCCCGCCACTCGGCGTGCGCGCGCGGCACCCGCGAGCCCACGCACGCGCTGCAGCGCCGCCTCGAGGCGGGCGGCGCGCGCCGGCACGGCCCCGGTCGCG
>ENA-UOXV01004929-UOXV01004929.1-marine-metagenome-genome-assembly--contig:-NODE-4929-length-15007-cov-6.923087_pt1 | contig 15007 bp, 21 predicted proteins | sample MGYA00238165_ERZ766961 | MGnify/ENA primary metagenome ERZ766961 (study PRJEB28924, sample SAMN03173240) | marine metagenome | biome: Marine; feature: Water; material: Subsurface seawater | place: North... | reverse complement strand
CCGCCGGCCAACGGGATGCACGACGGTGAAGTCAAGCGTCAGGCCGGCTGTGCCCTCCGTGTTGGTTGGGTACAGCAACGGTCCATAGTCCCCGGGGGGTTGCGGCACGGTGATGAGGGCGTCCGGTTGTTTGCCCCGCGTCGTCGTCTCGTGCGGCAGGCCATGGGCTGTGGAGGTAACCACTTTCGCACCGGGTATGATTGCAAGACCCGGCAAAAATAATAGAAAAGAATGATATGAATTTAGTAAATATCCCTCCTGTGAGACTCCCGCCAACTTGGGCCTTCGTTCGGTGCACTGTCTTTGCAAACCAGGACGCTGGGCGCGGCATTTTCGTGACATGCCGCGGGGAAGCCAGAGCCAGCCACTGAGCCAAGGTCCTTCACTCACTGCCCTGTGTTGCGTTTAATCTTATCATCTGCCCTCTGCCGTGACATCCTCCTCAGTACGATTTCTTCGTTAGCCGCGAAGTAACTCAATTGGTGAAGAACAGCGAGGCACTGCAATCCTGCAAGCGCGTTGCCTATGCCAGTGGGTGTGATTTGAGCCGCTTTGCGTCAAAGTTTTGCGTTGTTATGGGGTGCAACGCAAGTGCAAGCCTTTTGACAGCCTTGATCCTGTAATTGTTCGTGCTTCCTGCCAATGCTGGGCTCCTACAGGTGGCAAGCCCAACAAACGTTCAAGGACTGATGAAGGCCCAAATTCACAGCCATTTCCGCAGTCACAGGTGATTTGGATGTTGTTCCGTTTTTCCTTTCATCGCCACAGGCCAAGTGGATGGAGTTTGAAACGCCCAGAGTGATAGAACAGACCTGCTGCCACATCACCCGCTGCTGAGCAGTATGTCAAATCAGAGCAAGTTCCCTCGGCCAGCAGCGCGTCTTCAGAGCTGACATCCAGAGGGCAGGTTATGCGAAAGGCTGGGCCCATGAACGAGACGGAGAAGAACCAGATGGTTTCGCGCATCATCCACTACCTCCTTGCAAGGTAGCTACTTCGCCGTACCCGGGCGCAGACCCTTCCATGCAAAATTTACGTTCTGGACGCCAAATATCCTTCTTTCACGTCTGATTGATCGTGTCAGCCTGCCCCCGGGTTTTGACCTAATTCGAACTCACTTCTAGCTTGGCTAGCAAGCACGATCCGGTCTTACAATGTGCATCTCACAGGGAGAGTCTCAAGCTGCCGACGACGAGAAAGCAAATCAGCGAATTCATCAAGGAGCTTGGCGGTGATGGGCGTGCCGCAACCATAAGTACGTTGATGTTGGTGATGCCCCCAATTGATTGACAGTGTTGCGGGGACACCAGAGAGGCGAGCAGTTAGCGTCATCGGGCTGTGAAATCCTCCTTTCAGTGGAACGTCTCATTGGCACGCGCCACGACGGTGCATGTCTAGTCTACAGTCCAGGCGCCTGTATAGTTGAGAGATCGAATGCAGCGGCAGAAGTTGAGCTGCAGCGTGTCTTGCGAGGTATTCGTGCTCTGAGGGTGAACATTGTGGGACATGCGCAGGACGTCAAGAAAAAGCTGGGGCACGTCTTTGCATTCAGTCTGGAGGAGAAGACTCGCGCAGAACTTGTTGCAGATGCCGATACTTCTACCCAAACCCAAGCCTCTCAGGCAAAGCCCGCACCATCTGGCCATTCTCATGAAAGTGTAACGATAACTTGCATCCCGGAGATGGAGGAGCTGGCCAAATTGGACTAGGACCGGGACGGCATATGTTCAGTGGTAGCTTTTGCGGCAATCGTGCTAATTGTGTTTAGTGTCACAGGTTGCAAAAGACAAAGATCCAGTGTACGTGCTGACGAACGCCTTGTCGGTCTCGGTGGATGGTTTCGGCGAGGGAGCAGGGGATGGCGTTGTTGGCGGCGAAGGAGCAGGGGGGGGCGTTCGCGCAGCCGATTCCGCGGCTGCACGTGCCGACGCACTGGACTTTGAGGGACGTGAGGGAGCTTCGGGTCCCGGACTGACAATGATGGTTCTGGGAGCGGTGCTCCTTTCCAGCTGTAGAATGGAAGAGGGTGAACTTGAAAAGGTAAGTGCCAATCCAATCTTTTTTCTATGATGACGCTGCCCTCTTCTTGCTGAGGCTACAGTGTTGACCAAATCCTGATCAAGTATGACTGATTACTGGCCTGGGAGCCGCAGCAACTCGATGCATTTGCGCCGACGGAGAGTGGGGCCGAAGCTGCGAAAACCATCCTGCAGAATCTTGTGGAGCAGCAGTACCTCGCCAAGGTGCAGGATCTCGACGAAGAGGGACATCGAACATTGTTCTATACTCTTGGTGTGCGTGCAGAGCTTGAAGCCGGCCGCGAAATGATCGCAAGCTACCTGGAGGATGTGGTCTTGACACCTCACCCAACCAGGGCCCCATTGCGCGAACTGCCCGTCGCTGGCCGGCCTAGTTTAGCGCGACATGAACTTTGAGCACTGGTATATCAGCACGATGATACGGTGTACCTTGAATGAGCCTCGCAGTTTGGAGAAGATGGACAACCTCAGTTAATGGACGAACTTTGCCGCAATAAGCTCCTACCGAGAGACACTGAAGAGGCAGACTAGAAGGAGGCTCCACATGAGGATAAGCTTTGTGACGGTGGAGGAAGTATTCAAGAAAACTGAGTACCAAAGGGTGCGCAGAAGGGCAGTCTGTTCTTGCGCAGAAGGACAGGTAATAAGTTGTCCTTCTGTTGACTTTGTCTGTAAGTAATCACGGCCGATGAATGAACGTGGGTACATCTACGTCAGACTCCAGGCGTGGGCAGCCGGTATTTCCGGATTACGAGTACTTTATACTTCAAACACTTGAAGACTGCACCATCTTCAGCACATGAAGACTAGCACGTAGTAGCGCGCGGCCGGTACACAAGTGCACTAAACACAGGCGTCGCTATCACCCGCACCTCACCTGGCAACCGACGGGCCAAGGCCAGTGCCTTGCCGCCAAGCCAGCACGAACACGACTGCCTTAAGCGGACTTGTGTTTCTTGTTCTTCTTGGCGAGAGCCTGTTTGAGGATTGGGAATGGTTATTCAAGCTGAAATACAGGCTCAGTTGGCGAGAAATTCGTGCCTAAACGTTCAGAACCTCGCAGAGAGGAGGCAGGTGCGCATGCTGAAATGAAGTAGTGGACGTAAGCTCCCGTAATAATTCCCGTGACACGTGGCAGGCCCTTAAAACAGTTTGATCCCGTAGTTGCGGGCCTCATGAAACCGCGCCACGTGGCAGCCTCTTTCTGAAGACTCGGTCTAAGGGGTTGGTTATCTTTGGCGTGGCACCTCGTTTACGAAATGTTCGAGGTAGCGCAGGGTCTCATTGTCAATCTTGTCGATATCGATCTCGATCTCATCCTGATCGTCGCCATTGGGCTGCAGGATTTTGTGGTTCCGATCATGAATGATTTGCACCACTGACCCCAGCTTCTTTCCCGGCAACTTGTTCATGTTGATGCTGAGAGCCCGCTTTTCGTCGTATGTCATCGGGCGATCATCCTTAAATTCCGAGTCCATCAATCGTTTCCCTGCTGCAAAACATGCGAGACTCAGAACCATCACAAGGCCACAACGGCCTTTCCCCTGCAATAAAACAGGGCAAAACGAGGAAAGAGAATGTGAAGTCAACGCATAACTGCATGGGAGAGGTGCGCATGCCGTCGCAGCCGATGACAGAACGTGGGCACGTTCATCAGAATTGGTAGTTAAAGGGAAGGAACCTGTCGAGGTGTCTTGCTGGCCGCTCTGGGCTCCTCCTGCCTGGTCGTATCGGTACTTCTCTGTGATGCCTTCTTCATCCTTCTCCCACTTCTGCTTAAACAGGTCGCTGAGCGTCTTGCCCATTAGATACACATCATGCTCTTTAGGGTTGTATTTCATTGCGTTTTCAAAGGTCAGATTCACCTGCGCGCGCGCAACTCTCTCCTTACTCCAGCTCCCATTCGCAGCTGTGCTGTTTCATGCAGTGCTGTTTGCAGTGTGATACGAGCATCCACGGGGGGTGAATTACTTTGTCCTTGAATTTCTCCGGGGTGTCGATCTCGCCGGAGGATAGCTGAGCCTTGACAGTCCCCAGGTCCATAGGGTGCTTGATGACGTCGAAGTAGTCGGGGATACCCAACTTGACCGGATCAACAGGCTCCGAAAAGATCCACCTGCCATTGCGGCCTCCCAGATCAGCCCCTGTCACCACAATGCTTCTCTCGTATTGCACATGTGTGAAAGTACTCATACTCCACCAGAGACCGCTAAACTTCTATTCGACTAGATTCTGGATCCCATCTTGGCTGAGTCGAGTGCTCCCTCACGAGAAGAATTAGATCACAGGCTGGATGGCCCCCTTCTAGGGAAGGGCCGGAGACACGAAAGAGGTACTGGAATCTCTGTTATACCCATGCTTGTGTTGCATAAGGGTGATGAGAATTTTCTGGCATCTCTTCAACCACTCAGGCTTGGACATCCTCGCCCCCTTTCCTGCTTCCTTCTTCGCTGAGCCTCTGCGCACGTGTTCACCAAGTCTCACAATCAATCGAGACCTTTCTAGTCCGCCCCGTTCCAAAGTGCTTCAAACATATGGAGGATTGCAGGCTAGACGAGTGCATTGTGCTGTTGGGCACCAATGGCAGTCCCCAGCTTGCCCCATTGGCGCCCACGAGTACGGGAGCTTTCGGATCAAGCGCTCACACAACACCAAAGCCATTCGGAATCAACCAAGACCAGCATCAATCTCGCGCTGATATAATCGTTGCGCGAGTGGCAGCTTCCAAACCTGAAAGGCTTGACGCAACCAAGGGAGCAGTCGCGCGCGTCGACCCTCCCGCCAACCAAGGGAACTGGTCTGCTTACATTTGGTTTTAGGAAATCCCGACTTCTCTAAAACCCTACTTGTAGCGGGCACAAACCTGAAACGCGCACCAGCGCGTTTCGGGCCTGTGGCCTGATTGATGCGCTTCGGATTGGCAAAACGCGCATTCTTGAGCGTCTGGGCGACTCTGTTTCTCTCACTCAGCTGCAGTGCTTTTATGCAACCGATGATGCGGGTTGTCCTTGTGACCGGCGCCAACAAGGGTATCGGTCTTGCGATCGCGAAGAAGGCCTTGACAACTGCCACGGACACCCATGTGGTCCTTGCAAGCCGCAATTCAGCAAAGGGTCGTGCCCGTTTGTTCAGATCATGGTCCAGCTTTAGCTGCAACAAGATAGAAATGGATGCATCCTCTCAGCATCTTCAGTTTGGCACGACACGGGTTCGGATTGTGAGCACTGGAGCTTAATCGGCCGCAGGTGAGGAGGCACGACGCGTGATATTGGGAGAGTTGGGCGAGCAGCTTGCTTCTCGCATTGAAACCCTGGTTGTTCGCCCTACAAACTCTTTGATCCGCCTTCCAAGCCGAAACCAACCATCAACTTATTCAAGAGCATGCAATGAGATTGATCGGCACGAACAGGAGCTGGACGTAAGCAACCAGGACAGCGTGCAACGAGCTCGTGAGCAATTCGTATCACGGTCAATTCGCTCGATCCGATGTTCTTGCTTGACAATTGGAGATCGACTGAAACCATTTCGCGGCTGTCGCAATCAGGCACTCGGAGCTCCATTGTCTCATCAACAACGCCGGCGTGGCGCTGGATATGCCTTGGAATGAGAAACCTTTCAAGCCGTGTGCAGCTTCTGACACTCTTAGCACCAACTTCCAAGGTGTTTTGCGCACCTTGACCAAGTACTTTTCACAAAGAAATCCTTTTGCCGCTGACGTTGCCACCGCTGCTGCTCTGCCTACTTGTCCTGGAGAACAGTGTGCTCACGGGCTGAGGGTATATCGTGAACAGGGGCAGTGAATTGCTGCACAGCTTTCATTCCACTGTTAAGAAAGGGTGGCCGCGTCGTTAATGTTTCAAGCGGAGGGGGTCTCGCGAACACCCAGCGCATGAGCGAGGGTCGCCGTGATTGGTTGCTGCGCATGGAGCTAACCATGGACGAACTTCAGGAAGCAGTCAAGACATTTATCCGGCTGTATGAGCAGGCGGCACCGGGGGGGGACCTGCCAAAACTAGCTGAGGAGGGCTGGTGGCTTCATGTGAGTCGATACTCCTGTCATCTTCCACAGCTTATTTCACGTTTACATTGCCTGTTCAATTCGTTTTTTCAGTACATGCTTTGGAGATCAGTCGCATGACGCTTCCCCGATCCGTTGATGCAGGCTTACGGGTTCTCGAAAGCTGCACTGAATGCGTACACACGGATTCTCGCCCGTGAGGTGAGAAGCGACTGTGAAAGGGTATTTGATGACGCCGATTCAAATGATATATTGCTCAAGCCCTAGCAAATAACAGAGACGATTACTGCTCAGTGATCTTGGGGCATGCTTTTGCAGAATCCAAACATTTTGGTGAATGCATGTTCGCCTGGATTTATCCTTACGGACATGACTGCCAAGTACGCTGATGCCGGTTCGTTTCCTCCTCCTCCGACTCCAAAAATCATTTTTGTCGTCACCGTGGTCACGAGCCATTTGCCGTTTGTTTCAGGCAAGCTCAAGACCGCAGATGAGGGCTCTTGTGCTAATACTCCCATCTGGCTTGCTCTCAGTGACATTCATGGTTCGTGCCCAGTTGACGTGCCCAGTAGATAATTAGATACCTCTTTGCATGATAAGACTACTTGTGATGGAGCGTAGTGTTATGCTGAAAAGAGGAAGCGAGAGATGGTAATTGGATTCGTTTTCGTCGTAATCTCACCACGGAACAGGGGCTACTGGTCGCTATTTTGCTGATGGTTTTGAAGAGCTAGCAATGGATGGTTCTGGTCCTGTGAACAAGAAGTAAGTTGGGTAGACCAAGGGACCAGCAATTCGGAATATTTCCTTTCAGCCTATACAGCAATGTTGTTGTGAGTGACTAGTGAAATATCATGCTTCTTCTATGTCCCCGACTGCCTGCGCCATCGCTGTGTAGTATGCCTGCAATGACTCGACAAACTCAAGGAGATTATTTCGAATATGCACCACATGTGACATGCAAATTAAAGAGTCCTGGGAAATTTCTGGAGCTCCGGGGGGAGAGGACTCATACATCCTCCATGTGATCGCCGAGGCTTTCACCAGAAAAGAGTTTTTGCAGCATCATGACCTGTTGCAAAATCAGAAAACATCAAACGGTGGCACAGCGAAGGCAATGACAAATTCCGAACATCTGAACAAATGGTACCTCTGCATCCACCAGATCTGAGAGTTGAGCCCACCTGCTCACACAGAGTCTTTACATAGCGGCCCTATTTTTTGGATCGTGCAACAGCGTATTCACACACTGTGGAGGTCTTTCCACAAGCAGAGACCTCTCATTCAACGGATCGGAGCCAGCAGATTCTCCTTCGACCCAAACCCGGTCTCCTTCTCCGAGCTGGCTCTTTGCAGACACCAACGCCGTGCGCGCCACATGGTGGTAATTCATAAGACGAGATCTGATGAGTGCTCAGTTCAATTCATCTCTCAACCGAGCCGGTAGGTTTTACATGAGAGGAAGACCTCGGCACGCGAGCGACCACATCCGCGTCGTTCACAACACGAAATGCATCTGGAACCACCTTGTTGAACCTGACATTTTTTTTCAGGCAGGCATCAGAAAGTGACACAGCGTAACGTGCGGTGTCAATCCATTTCATGACTGTGGAGAGAGGCGCGACGCACAAATCGGCAAAAGCTTTATTTCCGACGCGAGGAGAACCGAAGTTGTACATGATTACCTGTAGACAAAACTTGTCTCACATGCAAGATGTCGAATCAAACTACGTCTTTCTTGCTCTCGCATTGGGAGGGAAATGCTTGGAAGAACCTTCGCCTCGGGCATGAGAAGCTGGAGATCGGGAGAGCAGAGAGTTGCGAGGGCGCCACCAAGCGAATGACCCGTCACAAGAATTTCCCAACCATTCTCGCCGCCGTCGGCCGCCATCATTTCCTACACGCGTCATCACGACATAATGTGATTACGACAGCTTGAACCAGTCACCTTTTTCACTGAGAACTAATTGACCGGCTCAAGTGAATGACTCGGAGGAAGAGAACCTTGATAACCTCAACTAGCCGGACGCGGACTGACAGGTAGGCCCTGCAGTCGCCCATCCGATGAGATTCAAAGAAGTTGTGACCGGAATGGAAAGGCTCCAACTTCTTGGCCGTTGCTTTGTTCAATTACGGCACCGGGGATACCACACCTGAGGAATCCGAGGTGCACGGCAGAATCATTCGACGGGGAACTATTCGCTGCGCTTGCGACCTCGCCCGCACGCTTTTCAGCCTCTTGGGCAGCCGCAGCTGTAGCCTGCTGTACTGTGTCCAGCAACTTCCGTGACAGATCGCCAAACTCGTATGTGTCTTTGCCCGTAATCTGTTTGGCCTTCTCATAGAAGCCATCAAGGGTCTTTTCAGCCACTCCCTGAATGCTGAAGGACTTGAGACTGTCCAGGGCACCCAAGCTTGCGAGAAGAGCTTGCATTGGGCTCTCAGCGGCAGCAGGAGACACAAGCGACTCCATCACACTTCCCAGCGAGCCGACCTCGATGAGACCCTCTCGACCATCTTTTGTAGTCCCTTTGCTAGCCTGCTGTAGCGATTCACTGTCAGTTCTCCCTGACAGTTGCGCGCGTCAGGACAATCCGGCGTGAGCTACTCATGACAGCTTGCAACCGGACTCACCTCGCTGCCGCTGAACCCTCGCGGCGTCATCATCGCAGGCATGTCCACCCGCTTTTCGAGAGGTTGCCCTGTCAAAAATAGGGTTGAATTGTTCGGACAGTGGAGAATGGTCCTGATCGATGGCCACGCGTAACATCTTTTGCCGCCGTATGCGTGCGCAAAAAGATCGGGGATGACCAGGGCTCTATGCCTGGTGTGAAAGGCTGCTGGACAATCAGGGCATCGGTCATAAAATCGCGCCAGCGCGCTTGTTCTGTTCCACGGAAAGCCACAACAATCCGTTTTCCCGCCACGTCTCTCCACACGGTGACCTGATGAGCTCCATCCACCGCCCGGGTCAGCTACTGTCAAGACTGTCAATTGCAGCACGAGACAGGGGGTTCAGAAAGGCGGGATCTGGTTTCGCGGCTTTCCTGTGTGTCTGTCGGGGCGTGGTCGATGAAGCAAAGCCGCTCCAATTGCTCTCGTGCGAAAATATCTGTGAATAGACGGAAACAAAGACGTCATCCGCCCGCAGAGATCACCAAAGTAGCCTTGTGCTATGCAGGATAAAAATCAGGAGTTTGCAGGTTGCAAGAACCTTGGTCAACTGGAACCTCTCGCGAGGGTCTGCAGAGAAGGCCCCACTCGAGCGCCTCGCTACTGTCCCCCAAGGAGCTCGCTGCGTCTTCCGGGTCACGTGCTTCGTTGGGAAGTCCAGCATCATCGGTCTCCGGCGTCGGTGTTTCAGTGCTCGAGCCCTTAGCACTCAGCGGTACAAATTGAGCTTCGAGACGCAGTGTGCCGCCACGCGCGGAGCCCTTGATGATTGATGGCCAGGTCTGGACCAGCGCTTCCCGTGGTATCTTGGCCCAGTACGGGTTGTCCGCATTTTCCTCGTCTCCAGCGGTAGTTGCCTCGGCTGGTGGCTCTAATTGCACATCAAGCTCCTGCCATGTGCGCGGCGCCAACGCGAGCTCTGCCACTCGCAAGCGCCCGACACCTACAAGTGGATCCGGAGTGTATGCGTACAATTCTTGGTTGCCGAGCAGCAAGTCGGCGTCGAACACCTGCAACACTATCTCGTCGCGCGAAACCTCGCCAGCGTACATGACCTTGGTCTCATTCCACACCGGCTTCAGCGACTCTTTCACTGTTGCTGATTTGCAGACAGCTCCGTTCACCTTGATTTTGACGTACGGGTCGCAACGTGCAGTATCCGACCCAAGCAGTCCTATGGGCACTCCGCCGTCAGACTCGTTAATCAGAGCGAAGAAGTCCTGGGCAGCGCTTGCGCGGCACGCAAGGGAAGACTCCTGGGAACCTTTTGCAGGAGTAAGTGTCGCTCCTCTTAGGCGAAGAACGACAAAGCCTTCGTGCATCTGCCAGTAGAGCGTGGCCGCGTCACTGTCGGTAGCGTTGCGTCCGGTGTGCCAGGCATCCGAGCAGGCCAGCTAGCATTCAACGATTCATGATTCACAATCAGGAGGCTACTCCACCTGCGCGAGGCAAGAAGGTGAAGTGTAGGAGATGGACACGCCGTCCTGGTAGCGCTTCCAAACGCCGCCCGTAGGATCGTTGTAGGAGTCGAACGCCACGCCGGCGAGAAAGGCCGCCGTGTCCAGTCGAAAACCAGGCCCCACCACGTCGTCCATTTCTTCCTCACCAATCCCAATGTTCTGAAGCACCGAGTCACGTGCTGCCTGAAGTTGCCCTTGCAGCACCTCAGTTCCTACTGCACCCTGTAGCGAATCCAGTGCCTGTACCGCTTACATGTGATTAAATTTCACAATGAACCAGTGCAAGATTGCTCTTTCAAGTGAGACCGGCCCCCTAAAGGGTGCGTGCGATTAACCTTTCCCTGGAAATGGAGACAAATACCTGAGAGCTCATTTCCTTGGCACTCCCCTTTGCCATCTCGATGTTTCCAACTGCCTGATTGATACTGCACCCACGCAACATCCTGTGAGGGGCCCGCGCAAGATTCCCCAAGATGCAGAGAGAAAGCGTGCGGGGGTGCAATTATGGTCCTCTGCTTTGGTCCAAGAGCCTCACCTCTCTCCAACCTTCTTCTGCGCGCCCTGTGCTGCTGCAGAAGCGGTAACCCCAAGACCAGACTGAATCATCCTGATTCCAGTCATAAGCTGCTCCAGACCCTTGGTCAAATCCTCGATCTGCTCTTGGTCAACCAGTTCCACGGGAGTCGTCTGGGCCAGCTCTCCCGCGGCGTCGTCGTCACGTTCAGCCATTCTGAGCTCCAGTCTGGTAACCGTGCTGGTCTTGCTGCGAAAAGTGCCGCGGGCGACCGTGAGCGTGCGTTCGTTTGGGGCCAAACGCGCGGTTCTGCTCAACGAGGTGAAACAAGAAGGCGCAAACGCATCGGTCTCAAGAAGCGACGAGGCACATAATAGTGCGACCAGATAGAAAGCAGCTGGTGCAACTACTTGCGGTCGATATCGAGTTTTGCCGGCCGAGACGCGCGGCGATACTGCCGTAGAAGCGCGCAAGCCGAGCGGACTCATCGCCCACATCATCAGCCTTATGGGTGATATTTAGAGAAGCTTCGTACCTTCCAGAAAAAGCCGGGCGGTCCGCGCGAGTCCGGTTGGGAAAACCGTTGAGTCGTGAAGGGAGGCGGGAGCAGAGCGATGCCGCTGGGCGTGGACTACAAGCTTGTGGACCTGGCTGCAAGACCTGAACCAGCCCCTGAGCCAGCAGAGGAAGGGGAACCAGCTGTGCCGGAGCTCCCTGCTGGTGTCTACAACTCGATCAGGCAGGCAATAAACGATGGCGGCGGTACGATTGTACTCAAGCCTGGCGTGTACGAGGAACCGGTGCTCCTGGAAAAGGGCGAGAGGATCGTGTCGCTTCGAAGCGCAAGAGAACTTCTGGGCGATGCAGGGGACGATCTGCCGCTGTCATCCGAGGAACAGGGGCCTGCGGAAGTTCGCGCCTATTGTTTCCACGCAGTATCGATGATGGGAGACGCAGAGCTCCTGGACGTCACGGTGCAGCAGCGAGGCCCAGGACGTTGGTTTGCGGTGCTATGTGCTGAGGGCGCACCCAAGCTCACCAAGTGCGAGGTTGCGTGCGCGACGAGCTCGTGCATAGGGGTGTGCGGTGGGGCCGAGCCCATCATCGCGGGGTGCACGGTGCACGGAAGCGAATTTGGCAACGGTATCGCTGTGTTCGACCAGGGCAAGGGCACTGTCAGCGAGTGTGAGATCTTCGGAAATGCTCATTCCGGGGTGGACGTCGATGGCGATGGCAGCGAGCTCACGCTGGAGAGATGCAACATCTCTCGGAATCGTGGAGACGGAATTCTTATTCGCTCACAGGGTAAAGTGACAGCTACGGAGAATAAGGTGTACAACAACTTTCACGGCGGAATCGAGCTTCGCGATAATGCAAAGGTTGAGGCACGTGAAAATGAGATCTCTGGAAACAATTTCGGCGTAATTATCTCGAAGGGCAGCACTGCTGCTCTCGAGGGAAACAAGATCTGCCGAAACTATGTGACCGGTGTGGAGGTATCGCGCAGCCCTGCAGTAACCGACGAGTGCCCCGTAACATTACTCCAGGACAATCTGATCGAGTGCAACCTGGAGAGTGGCGTCAAAGTTTGGTATCAAGGTGCGGCAAAACTGGACAGCAACAAGGTCCAGGCCAATTTGCAGGAGATGCAGATCTCTCCACGTTCACGCCGCGGCGTGACGTACGAGATGCCAGAGGAGGTACCGGACGGTGCTTCAAGGCCAAAGTTCGGGACAAATGTCATATGTGACGCAGAGGAGCTGTTGGAGCAGCGGCGGGAGGTCGAGCGCGCGTCGCGCATTGCGAAGGCAGAGGAGGCGGCGCGTGCAGCCAATGCGTCTGAGGTAGAAGGTGGCCCAGAAGAAGCTGCCGCGGCCGAGCCCGCTCCCGCTGATGGTGCCTAAATCGTGGCCTTCGATTCCCTCTGTTCTGTTCTGATAGAAGTTGGGATTGATGGCCGATTTAGTCGTGCATAGCTTGCTTGTCCAGTCGTTCAGGCTGCTGCTATACTATATATATATATATATATCATCTTCAAGAAGGGCACAGCGAGGGTGGTTATACGTCTAGCTTCTCTTCTTGCTCTGCTCCGAATCCTGCTCCAAGCCTCGCGCAGCGTAAAGGTTGGAGGGGGGGGCGCGCGGATGAGAGAAACATTTGGAATCAGAAAGGTATCGGCCATCGAAACTTCGACGGAGATCAGCCTACCCGCCGCGGAGCAAATCGTTCAAACGTGGTGAAACACGCGTTTTGCAGGTGCTGACCTTGCTGGATGCTTGAGTAGCAGCCTCCAGCGAGGGATGAAATGGAAGGTGCATGTTGTTTGGCGCGATGATCACAGTGACCGCGGCCAGAGCTCGATTCAAAGAAACCATGAGATCGAGACCCACAATGTCGAGCGCATAGGTGAAAACTAGATGGCAGCACGCGATGATCACCTTGCCAGCACTCTTTGATACTGCTTCCCCGGGGACTGGAAATCCCGTGGAATCAGACAGCATGGCGGCCGCACCTGTTCTCGCGAGCACGAACTCAGCCTAAATCTGATTTTGGAAGTGCACCCCCATGGTCGAATCATACTGAGATGTTCCAACAGAGAAAGTATCGTTGTGCTAGTTTTTCGCATGGGTTCCTGAAGGGGTTCTATTCCTCGCCGGATTCCGCCCAAGTTGCCATGCGGATCTGTCATCAAGTAGTAGAGACTCACCATGTAAAACGTTCTCTGCGTACACGAAACACGTAAAAGTAACACGTTTTAGTCGCAAAGCACGAGGGCTTAAACAATTGACTAAAGAGCGTACGTAAGCAAGAACCTGCATGGCCCATGTCGGTCCGGCAGACCGGATCAAGGCTCCCCCAGTCTCAAAGAAAGCGACTACAGCCCATCCAAAGCAACCAGACAAATAGCCGCACACAAGCGCTCCAAATACTGCCAGACACCAGAGAAGTCGATGTCACACCAAGAGGTCTATCGGACCATGACGAAAAATGGATCAGACACGCATGTAGTCGCCGAACGTCGTCTACGCTTCTCAGTTCTCAGGCAGGTGGCACATCGCAAACCTGATTTCCGCATGCGCTCATGGTCGGCTACGATGGCCTTCTCTAGCCCCCATGATGTTACAGCGTGTGCAGCACTGATGGTTGCAAACGACTTGATCGGGATGTGCACCCACGGATTGCGCATCATCCGATACCTGCCAATGACTCACAAACACCTTAGTTTCCGGTTTGTCCAGTGGGCGGAGCTCAGCGGATCGGGAAGCGGACACCGGCCTAGCGGGGGCCACGAGTGCCTCACCATACATCGAATGGGCAAGAGAACGTAAGCCACCAAGCCATGAGGAATGCCAAAATAACGTGGTTTCCGCACGACCAAGACCACACCTGTTTTCGTGATCAGGCATTGGCAGGGTGTTTCCCGAAACCCCCAGACCGGTTGCATGCCACAATGTTTCGACACGGTACTACCAGTGGCACCCGCGAGCCCGTGGTCATGTGATGCACCGCAAGCGGTCTCGAGTCTTGCGGGGCTAAACCTGTCCGAGGAACAGGCCCGTGGTAGAAGTCCCGCCAAACTGGAGGAATGCGCACGTCGCAAGCGTGGTTGCATGATGCGCGAGTAGAGAACGATGGTGTTGCTTGGTTCGTACATCCCCATCCTGCAACGCTTTTTCGGTTGCTTTTCTATAGCCTGCGATTTTTGGGGGTACCGAAAGTCAAGACGGGTATGCAGTGATGGGGGGTCTGGAAGAGAGTGGTCGCACCGAAGCACACCATACAAGAACCGCACCAGTCGAGAAATGAAACAGATCCTCCTACTCTCCAGCCCTCAATCCAGTCCATGTAGAGCTTGGCCCACTCGAGGTTGTCGGGAAGCGACAGAAAGCCGACCATGAAAGCAATCAACGCTACAACGAAGGTGTACCTGCCGGCCCAATTTCACTGTGAGCCCATTCAGCACGGGGGACCGTGAACTGGCAAAACTTTGTGCCTGGCACAAGTGGACGAGCAGGTCCAACAACTAGATCACGACGTGGCGCAGAGATGCTGTGAGAATTTGCATCAGAATTTGTACCCGGTGGCCGCAGAGACGCGGAAGGCTGGGCCATCGCCCCATGACACTTTGGCCTTATCCAAGACTTGTCCACGCGCAAGGGGTCTGGCCCTGATTGCTGCCCATAGCGCATTAGCCAGCTTCGACCCACCCGCAGGAGGCTGGTTAGCTGGCATCGAGAGGGAGAGGGGAAGGTTTGTCCTGGAAGACGAAAATGGCCTCACTTGGAGCCGTTGGCCATATCCC
>ENA-UOXV01004927-UOXV01004927.1-marine-metagenome-genome-assembly--contig:-NODE-4927-length-15010-cov-5.251220_pt1 | contig 15010 bp, 14 predicted proteins | sample MGYA00238165_ERZ766961 | MGnify/ENA primary metagenome ERZ766961 (study PRJEB28924, sample SAMN03173240) | marine metagenome | biome: Marine; feature: Water; material: Subsurface seawater | place: North... | reverse complement strand
CATTGTAGATCAACCCATTGTAGATGAACCCATTGTAGATCAACCCATTGTAGATGAACCCATTGTAGATCAACCCATTGTAGATCAACCCATTGTAGATCAACCCATTGTAGAAAAGAAAAAGGGTAAAAAGAGAGATAAAAAAATAAAATTAAAATCTACACTAACTTTTGATATTGCTGAAGACGAAGATATCGACAAGGTTATTCCTCTTACAAAACTTAAATTTGGTGAAATAATTAAACCAAAACTGAATTTATCGAAAGAGGAAGTTATTGTTGTTTCTGATTATTATAGAAATAATCGTGAAATATTTGTAAACTTTATTAATTCGGTTTTTGAAGCACATAAAGATGCATTACTCGCCGAAGAACAAAACGAAGAAAAAACTCTTTCATGTGACAAAAACGATAGTGGATTTAGTCTTCTCACACATCAAAAAATTGTAAGAGATTATATTAATTTAAATACTCCATACAGGGGTCTTCTCCTTTATCACGGGTTAGGTTCTGGAAAAACTTGTTCTTCTATTGCTATTGCAGAGGGTATCAAAAATAAAAACAAAATTATTGTTATGACACCAGCATCTCTTCGCCCAAACTACATTGAAGAACTTAAAAAATGTGGTGATTATTTATATAAGAAAAATCAATATTGGGAATTTATTGAAATTAATACATCAATTGATAATAATAATATTGAATACATAAATAGTCTTACTAAAGTTATTGGTATTCGCCCGTCGTTTGTCAAAAAAAATGGCGGTATTTGGTTTGTTGATGTAAAAAAAACTAAGAATTACGAAACTCTTACGAATGTTGAAAAAGAATCACTTGACGCACAACTTAATGAAATGATCGGTAGAAAATATCAATTTATAAATTACAATGGTTTACGTCAATCACACTTAGATGCCATGACGAAAAATGGTGAAAAAAATCCATTTTCAAATTCTGTTGTTATTATAGATGAGGCACATAACTTTGTAAGTCGTATTGTTAATAAATTGGACCGTAAAAACAGTATTGGTTTAGAATTATACGAATACTTAATGAGTGCAGAAAACTGTAGAATCGTTTTCTTATCTGGTACACCTATTATCAATTACCCAAACGAGGTTGCTGTAATGTTTAATATGTTGCGCGGATACATTAAAACTATCAAAATACCACTACAAGTTCAAACATCAAGAAAAATGAATGAGGCAACCCTTACAGGTATATTGGAAAAACTTAAACTATTAGATTATATTGAATATAAACCATCACAAAAAACATTATTAATTACTCGTAATCCTTTCGGATTTGTATCTCGTTTTGACGATTCATTATATAAAGGTGTATTCTTTAATAAAGAAGGTAAAATAAGCGATGAAGAATTAATTAAACTTATTACTGCTATTCTAGAAGAGAATGATATTAAAGTATTATCTAATAATATCTCTATTCAAAAGTATAAAGCTCTTCCTGATAATATTGATGCTTTTCGAGAAATGTTTATCGTTACTAAAAATGACGAACCGGCTTTCATTAATGAAACTCTCTTTAAAAGACGTATTCTTGGATTATCGTCTTACTTTAGAAGTGCACAAGAACAACTTATGCCTGCGTATGACGAGGAAAAAGACTACATTGTTGAAAAGGTTCCTATGAGTATGTATCAGTTTTCTATTTATGAAGGGGCTCGTATGGACGAAAGAAAGAGAGAAGAATTAATTCGTAGAAAGAAAAAACAAAAAAAAGGTGGCGATATATTTAAAGATTTTTCATCAACGTATAGAATATTTTCTCGCGCATTTTGTAATTTTGTTTTTCCAGAAAATGTAAAACGCCCTATGCCAAATGAAGACAAAGATATAGAGGATACTCTTCTTAGTAATGTTGATGAAGATATGCTCGATAATGCTAGTGTTGAAGAGAAATTAGAAAATGTAGATGGCATATATACGCTCGAAGACGCAGATAAAATGCAAGAAGAAATTAATGAACTTAGTGATGGAAACTATGAAAAACGTATTAATACATCGCTTTCTACATTAAATAAAAACGCTGAAAAAGTCTTCTCTACGGAAGGACTTGCTGTTTATTCACCTAAATTTTTAAAATTACTTCAAAATATTGAAGACCCTGCTCATAGAGGACTTCATCTTCTTTATTCGCAATTCAGAACACTTGAAGGAATTGGTATTTTCAAATTAGTTTTGGAAGCAAATGGTTATGTCCAATTTAAAGTAAGAAAGGAAAGGGGTAAATGGGTTATTGATATAAAAGAAGAAGACATGGGAAAACCAACATTTGCTTTATATACTGGTACAGAATTCGTAGAAGAAAAAGAAATTATTCGTAATATTTTCAATGGAAATTGGGGTTCTATCCCTAATGAGTTAGTAAGCGTTATTAAAGAAATATCAAGTAATAACAATTATGGCGAAATTATTCGTGTTTTTATGATTACGGCATCTGGTGCCGAAGGTATTTCTTTGAAAAATGTTAAGCATGTTCATCTATTGGAACCATATTGGCATCCTGTTCGTTTAGAACAAGTTATTGGTCGTGCGCGACGTATTTGTAGTCATAATTCTCTTCCGGAAAAGGACCGCACTGTAAAAGTATTCCTTTACCTTATGACGTTTACTGAAGAAATCTTAAAAGATGCATCCATTGAATTAAAAATTAAAGATAATAACTTAACTTCAGATGAATACTTGTATAAAGTTTCTAACGCTAAACTTAAAATTAATAGCCTCCTATTGAACGCCATTAAAGAAACGTCTATTGATTGCGGCGTCCATAACAGAAGTTCTAACAAAGAAGAATTAACGTGTTTCTCGTTTTCCAGTAATGACCCAAATAAATTCAGTTTCGTTCCTTCAATTTCACAGGAGCAAAGCGATATTGTTTCAAATATTAATGTGAAAAGGGTAACATGGAAAGCTAAAACTTGGACTGCTCCAAATGGAAAGAAATATGCAGTTAATCCAGAAGACAATAGAGTATATGACCTAGATAGTTATATGGTTTCTATTAAAAATCCAGAAGCAAATCCTATATTAAAAGGACAAATTATTAAGAAAGATGGTAAATTTGCATTTAAACAATTGTAGTCGCGCTTATAGTGTAATTTCTATATACAATCGAGGCGTGTGTGTTTCTATACATATTTGACTATTCTCTTGAACTGGTTCAGACGTTTCAAGTAAAATTGTATTTCCATTTTCTTTACTATTATTTTTTATAGTGATAACATCTTCACTATCTTCTAATTCTAAAATACCTTTTACTTGAAATAAATCATTAGATGTATCAATACGTATTTTATCCCCTATTTGTATATCATACATTTTAGTATCATATGATATATACTTCATATCCATAGTTAACAATTTCTTAAATTTTGGAATTTCCCATTTTTGTCTTTTTCTCATTTTAGAAAAGGTAGTTCCATTATGAATGAACAAATGTTCAATACGCGTTTCTACGTTTATAGGTTCATGTAAATGAGAGAATATCTTTATTTCTAATTTACCAATACCTTCATTAATAGTAATAATTTCATTATTTGAGAAAATAACCTGATTTTTACAAACGCGCTCTTGAAAGCATGTTACTTCCTGTTTCATTGTATTATTAATGAAAATTTCAATAATTATATATGGGTAATCTTTTACATAATTATAAATTTTTTCAAATAAAGAATCACATATTGATCCCTTATTATATAATATAATCTTTTGGAATTTAATCGTTTTTATTGCATTTAAAGGATGTTCTTCTATAATTATACTATTTTCTGTAATAGAATTTATTTTTAAAAACATATCACGAGTTGTATTATTAGTATTATTATTTTGTTGGTTTATCATAATACCATTCACTTTTAGTTGACTATCAACATCAGTTACATCTTGGTTCAACCATGATTTTAATTTTTTATTATTTTCCTTTTGTTGTTCTTGTTTTTTATAAATAATTTCTTCTTCTCTCTTTCTTTGTTCTAAAATATTGCTATAACCATGTTTCGTATTTTCAAAACTTGCATCATCTATATTGATTGTAAAGTTAATATTTTTGGGTTTTTCTTGACTTATTAAATCGTTGTAATCTAATGTTTGTGATCTATTTGATTGGTTGATACTTTCTAATGATGTAGTTTCAATTTGGGTTTGATTATCTAATTGATGGCGTGTATTATCGTCTTTTATAATATTTTCTGGAACTTGGTAGTTACGTTGTAATAGCATTTGTTCTCTTTGAATATCTGACATTTCATTATCTTGTGTTGTTACGCCTTGTGTTGTTACGCCTTGTGTTTTCATTTGTTCAATCCTTTTTACAATATGAAAAAGAATTATTTTATTTTTTTCAATTAGTGGTTGTGTAACAATATTATTTTGTTGTTCTTCAATTATTTGCTGTAATAATTCTGGATTATATGACCTTAATGTTGTGTTGTATTTTTTTTGTAATACTTTATTTGCATAACTTTGTAAAAGTTCAATATTATGTTTTGCAAAAAAATCATTCATATAAAATGTATAAACAAGTAGATTTTATATGAATTTTTTCATTTTTCATTTTTCATTTTTCATTTTTTAAATAATTTTTATCGTGTAAACTCTTGAATATTTTAAATCTTCAATGGTGTAAAATATTAATAATTAAAATATACTTTTCGTAAATCCATTACTTCTTTATCTGGGATTTTCGTTTCAAGAAAATACTGGAAATTTCCATCATTTTGTAACATGAAAATAATAAAGTACAAACAATACATTCCACACTCACTATTACCATATTGATGACGGTTAGTGTTATATAAATATTTTATTTTCGTTCCAATATGTTCTCCTTGTTTTTGTATATTTTTAATAAATCTTAGTATATTGGATGGAGGTTTATCACCATAACTATCGAAATAGTAAATTTCTCTTTTTTTTATAGATAAAAATACAGCGACCCAATGTGACCCAGATTGATAATGTTTATCTAAATTAAAAATAACCCCAATAATTTCTTTATTTTTTTTTAAAGCGTGCGTCAAATTAAATTTACATAATTCATCCCAAACGCATTCGCCGTGGTATTTTTTTAAATCGTAATCTACAGGAGATGGACCCATAAATTCAAAACATTTGTATTTTTTCTCATATTGGCGCATTACATTCATTATGTCTACGCTAGATAACCATTCATTTGGTTTTTTTCTCCATTCATCAGGATATTTAGGAGCAAACGTATAATGTAACAACTCATCATCCAATTTATACTTAATAAAATTTTTCCGTAACCAACAAGATTCACGGAAACATGTATTTTTCATAAAATACTTTAGTTTTTTCCATATTGTGAGAGGGTCATTGCTTTCTATTTTGTTATCATCGTGTCTAATATTCCATTTATCTCTTAATTTAAAAAGAGAATCGTTGCTATAACACGTAAAATATAAACTTTTTTTTGCAGCACATTGGTCTACTTTGAATAGTTTTTTAGTTTTATGTGTTTTATTTCTTTTTTTCTGTTTCTGTTTTTTTGATTTATTTAATTTATTTGTCTTATTTTGAATTATCATTATAATAAAAAAAGAAATTATTTATTATTCTTTTTTTTAACACCTTTAGTTCTTAAATGTTTATCGCGTAGATTAATTGTTTTTTGTTGTGGTAATATTTTTATTTCTTTGCTTTGTGTTTTTATTATTTTAATTTGTAAACATTCATCAATTGTGTTTACTTTTACTTGAGGAAAGTTCATTATTAAATCATTAGGATTGTTTGTTTTATTAATACATTGTTCTTCTTCTATTGGCGATAACCTACTATTTAAATTATTGTTTTCTTCTTGTTGTTTAATGACATTCTGTATGTGTATTTCTCGCTCATCATCTAACTCTTTATACTCGCCTTGAAATATATCTTTTTTGTCTTCAAATTTGAAATATGCAATTAATTCTCTAGCAAACGCATCAAATGAAATTTGAATTGCCGGATTCACTTGACTAAATTTTAAACATTCTTTTGTTGTTTGAAATATTCGTTTTCTATAAAATAAAATATCCCTTTTTAATTCTCTTTTTGTTTCCAAATTTGTATATTTTTCTAATAAATACAGTCTATTATTTGATACTAATAAGTCTAATGTGTTTAATGATATATCCATATGATATAACATTAAATTATAATTTTTAATTTTCACCTTATAAAATAAAACAATCAAAGGTTTTTTACTTGAAATTTTGTATAATTATGAAACGTATTTTTACCTAAACCACAATTGTTTGGATTAAATTTTTGAAATTTCTGTTCTTTAAATAATTCAGGATAGGGTTGATCTTTATTTGAATAATTCAATTTGTAGTAATATAAATCACTCGTAGAACTAGGAATAAATTGTCCTTGCGCACAATGTTGATCTGGAAAACAAATATTTTTTAATTTTGATTCGTCATCAATATGTGTTGCCCACCCACTATAGGGACTGAAACTACCTGGGTTAAATTGTGTTACATTATAAAAGTTTTCTCTTTGAATGGGTTCAGAAGAAGGGATATGTGTGTCTAAAACAGGCATTCGTACACATCTTGTGGGAACTGATCTTGGGTCAAACTGCATTTGAAGCATATTGTCTGGATTATTTCTAGCTAAAATTCCACGATTTAATTCTTCAGTTCTTTCCATTTGACATATTTTTACGTCTTTAAAAATACTCTCATTCATTATATATAACATTATAAAATAATTAGAGATAATATACTAAATAATCTATCTGTAATTATGTGTGGGATTTTTGCTATTTTAAACAACTCTACTATAGATAAAACAATTGAAACATCTTTTAAGAGTGGAAGTGGTCGCGGACCAGAATTTTCCAAATTAGTTGCTACCCAAAAAAATGTTACTCTTGGATTTCACCGCCTTGCGATTAATGGACTAAATGAATTATCGAACCAACCATTAAATGTAAATGGAGTTACCCTTATTTGTAACGGTGAGATATATAATTACAAACAATTATATAATATATTAGATATTAACCCCACCACTCAATCAGACTGCGAAATTATTATTCATTGTTATCTAAAATTTGGTATAAAATACACACTTGATGTATTGGATGGTGTATTTGCTTTTGTTCTAATTGATAATAAAAGTGGGGAAATATATGTTGCCCGAGACATATATGGTGTGAGACCTCTTTTTTGCAGTTTACAAGAAGGACCTGACTCTACTAAGGAAAAAGAACAAGAACAAGAGCAATATAACCGAATTTTCTTTGCATCTGAACTTAAAATGATTCATGAACTTACAACACACAAAATATGTCAATTTAGACCAGGTTCATATTCTAAGTATGTCTTTAACAATAGTATATGGTGTCAAGAAGAAAAATATGTGGGTTATCATGAGGGTTGCATTACCCAATCATCAGCATGGTATTATAACGAAATCAGAGAAAAACTAATTTCCTCAGTAAAAAAACGTATTGACGCAACAGAACGTCCGATTGCATGTTTGTTATCTGGGGGGTTAGATAGTAGTTTAATTACGTCAATTGTATCTTCATTCATGGATACGCAAGGAAAAACCGTGGAAACATATAGTATTGGTTTGGAGGGTTCTGAAGATCTTAAATATGCAAGACTCGTTGCAAACTTTTTAAATACGGATCATCACGAAATTGTTGTAAGCGAAGATGACTTTTTACAAGCAATTCCTGAAGTGATTAAAATAATTGAAAGTTATGACACAACTACTGTTCGTGCAAGTGTTGGTAATTATATGGTTGCAAAATATATTAAGGAACATAGCGATGCTAAAGTAATCTTTAATGGAGATGGTTCAGATGAAGTTACTGGAGGTTATATGTATTTTCATAAAGCTCCAGACAGTCTTACTTTTGATAATGAATGTAAAAGATTATTAAAAGACATTTGTTATTTTGATGGATTGCGTTCTGACCGTTGTATTTCTTGTCACGGATTGGAAGCGAGAACGCCTTTTTTAGATAAAGAATTTGTTCGAAACTATCTTTCACTTCCCTATCAAAAGAGATATCATACTGGACAAAAACAATGCGAAAAATATTTGTTACGTGAAGCATTTGGAAGTTACTTGCCAGCGGAAGTATTGTTTCGTACAAAAGAAGCATTTAGCGACGGCGTAAGTAATCAAACCCGTTCGTGGTATCAAATTATTCAGGAACATATTGAAGAATTAGACTTAGATATGTCAAAACAATATGATTTTAATCCACCTCAAACCAAGGAACAATATTATTATCGAAAAGTCTTTGAAGAGTTATATCCTGGTAGAAGTAATGTTATTCCCTATTTCTGGATGCCTCGTTTTATAGAAAACGCGACCGACAGTAGTGCACGCACATTAGATATTTATAAACAGCAAATGACACAAAAAAATGTACCTACAAAAAATAAAAATAATCATAGTATGTATAAATGAATCTAATGGAGCGAGTCTTTCTAATATTGACATATTTTTCATATTTATTATATTTTTTTATTTATTTAAATGTCTGGAATAACGCCCCAGATTATTTAAATACTATAAGTAATTTATTACAACTTTATGTTGCTCTATTATTAGTATATTTCTTTAATCCATTCACAACGAAAACATATGGAAAATTTCATAAAAGACTTGCGTTCTCATCTGGTATTATGTTATTAACATCTGTATCGTTTGAAAGTCTTCTTTCTAAAATTACCGAAATTAAAAATTTTATTAACAATGTTTTTTAATTCAATTTTTACTTGACAAATAAAAATTGAAATATTTTTTTACAATTTGTTTAATGTCCATAATGTATCTCTCACTGTAAAGTGTTTGTCTGCTATAAAGATTTGGATGATACTAAAAGTGTTGCGTATATTGTTCGGGTTATTAAGAAAGTAGAATAAATATGTGTGATTTTTCTTAATAAAAATATTTTATTTTATTTTATTCATTATAATATTTTTAACAATTAATAATTATTTTTTCTCTCCTTGTTCTTGTAAATAACCCATAACTTTTAATAAAATATGCTCTTGTTGTGTTATTTTTTGAAAAACTAAGCATTCTGAAAAATTCAACCTAAATATGCGATTATATGCATTTTTACAAGTAATACATAATATATCATCACATAGTTGCATATCAATAATTATACCTCCATTTGTTAATTTGATTATTTCTGGATTTCTTAAATTAATCCAACGAATATAATATCCATGTTCTAAATCTCGTGGGTAATCAACATATTTGTAATATTTTAGTTTTTTATGAAAGTCTTTTAATATATTTCTCTCCAATGCAAGTTTTTGTAAAATATCATTCTTTTCATTTTTTATGCTACTATAGTTTGTATACATTATATTTTCATTCTTTTCGTTTTCAAGAGCAGATAGCAGTTTATCTTTATCCATAATCTATATATAATTTTTATTTTAAATTTTTTACAAAATTATTGAAGAAATATTATAAAATACTCAAAAATCAGTACTGAAAATTGCATTTTTTAATTTTTTACCTACATGAGTGTAGGTAATTTTAATAAGAATATTCTGGATAATTTAAGAAAGAGGCGAGTTTTTCCAGAAAGTTTTTTTCAATTTTCGTTTTTGGACATTTATTTTTTGTCCAAAATCAAAAATCGCAAAAAAGTTTCTAGTTAAAATGTGCATTTGTGCGTTTAGAGCATAATCGTCACAAAAATGAAATATAGGTCAAAAATTATGCTGTCATTTTATGCTCTTGCGATTTTTTGGCAAAATGGTAACAAAATGATACAAAAAGGTAACTTGCGAGAAGATAACAAGGGTAACATAAAAAATCGCAAAAATCGCAATTTGTATTTTTGTATTTTAATTAAATACAAATATGTATATAATATATTATTATGAATTATCATTTTTGTTATTGGAAACCAAAATGATAACAAAAGATAACAAAAATCGCAAAAATGATTTAGGCGATTTTTTTGTTATCTTATTATATGGTAATGGAAAAATCGCAAAAAAAATACATATGTGGAAAATGTGATTATATTACAAGTAATAAATATGATTATAATAAACATCTAACAACTGCGAAACATTTGAAGGATAACAAAGATAACAAAAAAATCGCAACACGAGAAAAACCATTCTCTTGTATTATATGTAACAAATTGTTTGCATATAATAGTGGTTTAAGTAGACATACAAAAAAATTTCATACAAATGAAGAGGGAATTACGATTGGAATTTCACAAAAGAGTGAAAATTATCAACATAATGAATCAACCGAAAATGTTAAAGTTACTCAAAAAATGTTTCATGAAATGTTAGAGCAAAATCAATATTTACAACAACAATTAATGGAATTATCTAAACAAGGTCGTCAAACATTTAATTATACTGATAATAAGAAAATGACAATAAATATTTTCTTGAATGAAAAATGCAAAGATGCAATGAATCTGACAGATTTTATGAATAATCTACAGATTACGCTAGATGATTTAATGTATACAAAAAATCACGGTTACGCAAAGGGAGTAAGCAATATATTTCTAAAACATTTAGGTCATTTGAAACCAACAGAAAGACCCATTCATTGCAGTGATCGTAAAAGATTACAATTTTATGTAAAAGATGAAGATAAATGGGAAAAAGATAATAATGAAAAAATAGATAAAACGATACATCATGTAAGTCAAAAGCAAATCCGTCTTATAAAGGAATGGGAAAGCAAACATCCAAACTGGGCTCAGAATGACGAAGAAACTGGAATGTATTTGAAAATGATACAAGAAGTTATGGGTGGTGTAAAAGAAGAAGATGTTAGTAAAAATAAAGAAATTATTAAAAAAACAATTAGTTCTGTATTTGATTTGAAGGATGCTATGATTGAATAAAAATAAAAAATAAAAAATAAAATAGTATTTTACAAATGAAATTTACTATTTTATGAAAATTAAAATGGTGCAAAACCGCTTCCAGAAACAAATGGTTCATAGATATTATTAAAATCAGGTTTGGTTTGTTGCGGTGGGGCAAATGGACTATTTGCAGCAGACATTTGACGTTGCTGTTGCTGCGGTTGCTGCAGTGCTGGTAAGTTGCGTGGAGGAACTTGTGGCACTGGTCTCATATCACTACCAACCATTTTTCCTTCGTCTTTTGTTAAGTAATTATCAGCACGACTTTGTTGATGTTGACCATGTGTATTTTTTTCTGTTTCTTCTTTGCTAGGAGGTTCTACAACTTCACCACTATAAAAGTTCATAACACGGTTAAATAAAATATCAACTTTTTTTCCAACCTTTGTTTGTAAACTTAAAAGAATAACAAGTAAAGGAAGAACAACGCTAAATATATTAACGCTAAGATAATCAGTTTTTGAATATGTTGGAACGTATGTAATAACCCGATGAATAAAAAGGAGAGAAATAAAAATTATAATAAGTTGTCCAACAACTTCGATTAAAATTTCAAAATTTTCTTTTGTTTCATCAGGACTAGGGAATACATTTTGAATAGTTTTGTTAAGAACAATAACTGGAATAATACCAATAATAACATATTGAATTAGATTGGTAACTGTATTTTTTGTATTATCATCATAATTAAAAACATGATTGAAGAATCCATTTTTTGTTCCACTACCTTGATTAGTAATTTCTTGTAGTTCATCAATATCTGCCATATGATTTATAAAAAGAAATTAAAAAAAATTCAATATCTAAATTAAATGATTCGTAACCGTTTACAGAAAAATATAAAGTCAAAAAATTGTGAGGAAGAACAATATTTAGATTTAATACGCGATATTATTAAAGATGGTTCATTAGAGTGTGGTCGTAACGGGAATACATATGTTGTTTTAGGGGGAGCGATGTGCTTTTCCTTGAAAAATAATACTCTTCCTTTATTGACTACTAAAAAGGTATCCTGGAAAACTTGCCTAAAGGAATTACTTTGGTTTATAAAAGGGCAAACAAACAATAAAATTTTAACAGAACAAAAATGTAATATTTGGAAGGGTAATGCATCTCGTGAGTTTTTAGATTCTCGTGGATTGGAAAATTATGAAGAAGATGATTTAGGACCAGTATACGGACATCAATGGCGTTTTTTTAATGCCAAATATGGCAAGTGCACAGATGATTATAATGGGAAAGGTGTAGATCAATTGCAATATATTATTGATTGTTTAAAAGACCCTATAAAACGAACGTCGCGAAGACTTTTAATGAGCGCTTGGAACCCCTGCCAGTTAAATGAAATGGCGCTTCCCCCGTGTCACGTTCTAGTACAGTTTCATGTAACACATGGAAATAAGTTGAGTTGTAGTATGTATCAAAGAAGTGGAGACGTTGGTCTTGGCGTTCCATTTAACATCGCTTCTTATAGTTTTTTAACACACTTGATAGCAAATCATTGTGGTCTTGAAGCTAATGAATTTTTATATCATTTAGGCAATTGTCATATATACGACGACCACATAGAATCCCTTAAAGAACAAATCGTAAGAGAACCATTTATATTTCCAAAATTAAAAATAGATAAAGTATGTGAAAATATTAATGATTATAGTTTGGACGATTTTGTTGTAAGTGATTATGAATTTCATAATACAATTAAAATGAAAATGCGTATATAATTTTATTTTTGAATCTTTTTAGAAAATATATAAAATGGCGTCACAACAAACAAATAAACAAGTTAACGTTCAACAAATTTTATTGTTTCATGAAACAAGATTAAAAAATGTAGACGAAATATTAAAGGATTTAATCAAATTTAAAGACAGTCAAAATAAAGGGGAAAGTCTTAAGGAACAACGCGATAGTAATACCGTTAAAACTATGGCAATGAACCAAAATAATTTTAATAAAACACTTCACGAATTTTCTGAACGTGTAAGTAAAGTAGAACAACTTCTTATTGATATTAAATTTGAAACAAAAGCGTTGAAAGAAACAAATTCTGTTGTTGTTTCTGCTCTTCAAGAAAATAAACCAAAAGAAGAAGTAATTGAAACTGATAAGGAGGTTTCTTTAACGGTTACTGAAAAGGAAGAAGTAATTGAAACTGATAAGGAGGTTTCTTTAACGGTTACTGAAAAGGAAGAAGTATCTAAAAAATAAAGATTATTTTACAAATTATTAAAAATTGAATTTAGAAATAATTTGTAATACTTAAATACTACAAACATGGAACTTGTTATTAAAGGCAAGAAATGTGGCGAATTCAAAACTATGTGTGTGATCCTGTCATCTATTGTTGATGAACTAGAACTCCAGGTTCGAGATAACGAACTTTTTATTCAAGCGATGGATACGGGACATATTTGTCTTTTTGAAGTTAGTCTTAAAAAGGAATGGTTTGAAACATTTACAACAACAAAAAAAAACGAAATTTTCGGCGTAAAGATGAGTTACTTGTCTAAAATTATGAATTGTCTGGCAGATAGTGATACAATTGCAATTCGAAATAACAAAAAAGATAAACTTAATTTTGAACTAAAAGGAGAAGGTATTGTTAAATGTTTTGATCTGTCGCTAATGGAATTTGATTGCGACGCGCTTGAAGTTCCATACGTAGACCACGATTTGGATATGGAAATTCCAACAGATCAATTTCAAAATTTAGTAAATGAACTTAGTAATTTTGGTGAAGTTGTAAATCTAAATGCTAGAGAAGATAGTTTCAGTATGACAACAAAATATAATAAATTTGAGACTACAATGAACGTAAATATTGATATCGAAGATTTTGATAATTATAGTATTGTTGAAGATACAGAAGTATCTTCTGATTTTTCCCTATTTCATATGCAAAAAATGGTTTCCTTTGCAAAATTAAGTAAAGTAGTTAAGGTTCATTTTAGTAGTAATTTACCTATTCACTTTGAATATAGTTTGGAAAATGATAGCAGTATTAATCTTTGGTTATCTCCCCGCGTTGACGATGATTAAATTTATTTACTATTTACTATTTACTATTTACTATTTACTATTTACTATTTACTATTTACTATAAAATATTTTTGGAAATTAACGATATTTATTAGTTAGGAATTCAAAAATATTCTATATCATCTTTTTAATGTTACAGTTTTTAATCAGTATTCTTATTTTTTGTATAGTATTATTATTATATTTACATGTAGCGTATTATCTAAAAGTGGATAATACTTTAGAAGTTTTTCATGTGAATGATTATACAAAAGAAAATATTAATCGTCTTTGTCAATTAAAACAACCTTTTACTTTTAATTATATCAATCAGAAATTATTACAAAATTTAACATTTAATTCTCTTGAAAATCAATATAACAAACTATTTATTCAATTGAGAAAAAAAACGGAAGATTTATTTTTACCCATTCCAATACAACGCGGTCTTCAATTGTTTGAAAATGACGTAAGTAATAATTATTATTCTGAAAATAATGAAGTATTTTTAAAAACTTCCAATCTTTTACAACATTGTAAACAGGATGATGTACTACAACCGACGCTTATGAGTAATCATAAATTTGATGTAATCTTAGGAAACGTTGGTTCAAATACTAAAACAAAATATAATTTATATTATAGAAATTTTTTCTACGTAACAGACGGTTCTTGCAAATTGCGACTTTTACCACCAAATACAAGTGGTAACATAAATGTTACTAAGAACTATGAATTATTTGAATACAATTGTAAAGAAAATGTATTTGATACAAAGTTTAAACAACCATTTGTAGATGTTGAATTGAACAAGGGAGAGATTATTTTTATTCCCACATATTGGTTTTATAGTTTTCAGTTTAAAGAAAAAACAATTATTTCATCGTTCCATTATAGCACATATTTAAGTAATATATCTATTGTTCCAGATGTTTGTAAGCACATTTTGCAAAAGCAAAATATTAATTTACATATAACAAATAAAAATTTACAGCATTTTGTGAAAGTTGAAGAATCTGAAAATCAAAATCAAAATCAAAATCAAAATCAAAATCAAAATCAAAATCAAAATC
>ENA-UOXV01004926-UOXV01004926.1-marine-metagenome-genome-assembly--contig:-NODE-4926-length-15014-cov-4.560532_pt1 | contig 15014 bp, 14 predicted proteins | sample MGYA00238165_ERZ766961 | MGnify/ENA primary metagenome ERZ766961 (study PRJEB28924, sample SAMN03173240) | marine metagenome | biome: Marine; feature: Water; material: Subsurface seawater | place: North... | reverse complement strand
AAGGCAGCCATGACCCTGTGCGCCACGCCACGACGATGCCATGGATGCCTGCCAGCGCACAGGCGGCCAACATCATGTCGAACATGGTCAGGGTCTGGAATACCGACCAAAACGCTGCGCCAACCAAAATTACCGGTGCCAATGAGCGTGTCGTATTGTCGTCGGGCCATACCGCGCGCGCTAGGCGTGCAGTCCACCAAAGCGAAACCAAGGCAAATAGCGGTGCCACCAAACGCGGCCACCAGTCATTGACGCCGAATACCGACCATCCGGCGTTCATCAGCCAGAACAGCAATGGGGGTTTGTGATGGTACGCTTCGCCGTTTAGGTGCGGCACCAAGAAGTCGCCGCGTTGCCACATTTCCCATGCGACAGCGAGGTAGCGGGTCTCGTCAACTGGCAGCGGTGGTCGGCAAAGCAGGGCGGCTGCGACCGCGACAAACCAGCATAGCAACCAAACAGGCACGCGTGATAGAACGCCGGGCATATTCCTCAGGACTCCATAGCCTGATCGCTCGCGCCAACATCATCGGCATCAATCACGCCGGCATTGCGGAGTTTGTGGTTGTCTCGATAGCGTCGATAGAGCCAAAGGCTGAGCGCGCCGGAGGACGCAAAGAGCAAAATGCTAATTGCCAAACGAATGTTTGGCTCAACGGCGAAGCCGGAGCCGGCGATGGCAAAGATCAGCATTTGCGGCGCGTAACCGACCGTTGAGCCGGCGAAAAACGGCAACGCGCGAACTCTGGACACGCCGGCCAAAAGGTTTGTCAGCACGTTTGAGCCAACGGGTAAGAAACGGATCAGCAGGGTCGTCGTGAATGTATTCTCGCTTAAAAACCGGTCCAATCGTTGCAGGCGATCCGGAAACTTGTGGGTCACCATGTCACGCGCTAAGAACCGTGCAACGGTGAACGCCAAGATGCAGCCGCCGAGCGCTGCGATGATGCTGATTAACGTGCCAAATCCAAGACCGAATGCGTAGCCGGCCAAAAAAGCGACCGCTTGGCGGGGCAGGCCAACGGCGGTGAACAACGCACCGACGGCCAAGAACATGGCTTCGCCGCGGAATCCTTGGCCGCGGATAGACGCATCGATCCAGTCTTTGTCCAGCATTTCACCAAGCGGCGTGGTCTTGATGGCGATACCAACGGCGATCAATAAAGCAAAAAGCAAAATGCTGCGGATGACGATTCGTGGCGTCATCGCGGCCCCTGTTGGGGTGCTATTGTGGGTTCTTCTGTCGTATTTGGCTCTGTGATTTGCACACGTATCCGGATCGGGCGGCTGTTCAGCCACATCACACCGAAGATATCGACAATGCCGACCCAAAGCCGATTAAAGAGCCCGTACTTGGATTGACCGCGCTCGCGGGACCGATGGTTGACGGCAACGGAGACAACACGGCCACCGGCGCGGATCGTTAATGCAGGCAAAAACCGATGCATATGATTGAAGGCTGGAAAGCCCATAAACATGTCACGCGGGAACACCTTCAAGCCGCATCCGGTGTCGGGCGTTTGATCGCTGAGCAAGCTGCCGCGCACCCGGTTGGCGACCTTCGAGGACATCCGCTTCAGCCAGGTATCTTTGCGTTTGGCACGCCAGCCGGCGATCATCAGGCGTGCGTCTGCGGACCCGCCTTCGGATTGAAACCGTTCCAGCAACGCGAGAATGTCCGCAGGGTCGTTTTGACCGTCCCCATCAAGGGTTGCGATCAACGGCGCCGACGCATGGCGCACGCCCGTGTGGATGGCCGCAGATTGACCGTAGCATTCGGCATGGCAGACGACCCTGAGCATCGGAAATTCAGCCTTGACGGCTTGCAGGCGCGCTTGTGTGCCGTCGCTGCTGCCGTCGTCGACATAGACGATTTCAAAAGCCACACGCCCTTCCAATGCGGTGGCGATTTCGCGCACCAACGGCAGTACGTTCTCGGCCTCGTCTTTTACGGGGACGACAACGGAAAGGGCAGCCAGCGGGTTATCTCGACCGGCGTCAGCCATTACGGCGCGGTCTCCTTGGACTCTCAGCTTTAATGTCGATGGCTTTTACAACGCTGATCCGCCTGGGGCCAACAAAAACGGGTTTAAATGCTGTATTTTTAGGGTTTCTGGGCACGCATGTGCGCCTTATTTACCTTGCAGACGGTCGAGGCGTAGGCGTTGGCGCGGATCTGTTAGCCGCTTCAAGGCAAGCATCACGGCGGCGAAAACCCCAAGCGCGGTGCCGCCGGCGATCAAAAACATCACCAAAAGCTGATATTTGACCGCTTGCACCGGTTCAACACCGGCCAGAATCTGTCCAGTCATCATACCTGGTAAAGATACCAGCCCCGCTGCCGCCATCCCGTTGACGGTGGGGATCAAGCCGGCGCGCATGGCGTTTCTGAGCGGCATTTGCAGGGCTTCGCGAAAAGTGTGACCAAGTGCCAAACGGGCTTCGATGCGCGCACGGCCGTCATCGGCGTCGGCCAATAGCCGATCCAGCGCCAGGCTGACGCCGGTCATGGTATTGCCGAGAATCATGCCTAAAATCGGGATCGCATAGCGGGGGTCATACCAGGGGTCGGCGTGAAACTGTGTTGCCAGCGCAAAAAATGTCACCGTGCCGGCGGCGGCGAACATCGACCCCGTGCCAAGCCCGTAGCCCCAAACCCCTTTAAAGTGGCGTTCCTGCCGGGCCATCGCCTCGCGCCCGGCGAAGCCGACCATGACGATGGCAGCGAGGAGTGTCAGCCAGGGCGAGACGGCCGCAAACAATGCCTTTAAAATCAAGCCGACCAAAGTTAGCTGCACGACCATTCGGACCGCAGCGATCACCAAGCGCTTTTCAGTGCCAAGCTTATAATACACCGACAGCATTGCATTGATGCCGAGCAACATACCGGCAAGGGCAATATCCATATAGCTGAGTTCGATATAGCTGTTCATGATGCAGCCTCAGCGCTGAGCGCGCCGGCTGTCATGACGAACCGATGCTCGGCCATGCGGGCGGCTTGCGCCTTGTCGTGGGTGACCATGATGATGGCGGTACCTGCGGCGCGCTTTTCGTGCAAGATGCTCTCGACTTTGGCAGTGGCTTCCGGATCCAGCGCCGAGGTGGGTTCGTCCAATAACATGACCTCTGGCGTCAATACGATGGCTCGTAACAATGCCAGACGTTGCCGTTCCCCTGTGGAGAGGCGGCTCACCGGCCATGACATCGCATCATCGGTGAAGCCCAGCCGCACCAAATAGCCCGCGGCGATATCCGGATTTGAAAAGTGATCGCCGACGGTGACATCCCACCATCCGCTTTCCGCCGCAACGTATATGACACGCTTGCGCCATGTGGGCGCGGACATGAGAGTGCGGCTCATCCCTTTAAGCGAAACCTCGCCGTCCGCAGGGTCCAAGTCGGCGATGGCGCGGAGCAGCAGGGACTTTCCCGCACCGGAACTGCCGCGTATGGCAATGCACGTGCCGGCGTCGACATCCAGATCGACGCGCTGCAATCCAGGTCGGGACAGGCCATGAATATGAAGCATATACAATCGTGACCCAACGTAGACGCGTCGACAAGCGTGTTGGCATCGGCTACGAAATGTAAAGAAATTCTATGATGCCAAACGCCGGAGTATTTTGATGACTGATAGTGCGCTGCTTCGCCTGCATACCGAAACGGTGCAGCCGGATTGGGTCGACTACAACGGACACATGAACGTCGCATATTACGTGCTGGTCTTCGATCATGCGACGGATGTCTTTCTGAATCAGGTCGGAATGGATGCGACGTTGCGCGAAACTACCGGCAGTTCAGTTTTCGTCGCCGAAGCACATATTACCTACGATCAAGAGGTGATGGAAGGTGAGCAGGTATACATCACCACACAATTGTTGGCGTACGATGAAAAGCGTCTACATATTTTTCATCGCATGCATCGCGCCACAGATGATGCATTGGCGGCGACCAATGAATTGATGATCTTGCAGGTGAATTTGAATGATCGCCGCGTCGGCCCGTTTCATGAGGATGTGCGAGAACGCATCGCGGCAATAGCCAAGCAGCAGGCAGGTTTGGCGATGCCTGATGCGGCTGGTCGGCAGATCAGTATTCGTCGCAAATAGGCTGAGATGATCGGGACTCATGGCGCTTGGCGTGCCATGATTGGTTTGAGACAATCAATATAAGGTGCCAGCATCGTAAAATGCAGGCTATTTGGTTGGGTTTTGTCGTTTTTTAGCGCGTCGGCATATCAAGGAGAGGTTTGTGGAGTTTGCGGATAGCCCGGCCCAGGCGGCAGAATTTGCTGCAGCAGCAATGGAACAACTTAAGCGTCGCACCATAAAGCCGACGCCGAATAACTTTATGGTCTGGTACGTGTACGCGTCGGGTCAGATGCCTGACTTGAACAAAGCGATTGATATTCTCGACAGCAATCACCAGGACTTTACTGAAACTCGGAATGCGGAACTTTTTGTGCGCTTTTTCTCAACTGCAGACGAGGAGGCGGCGGTTGCGGACGTTACGGGAAAACTGACTGACCAAGTGAATACGATGCTGGGCAATATTTCGTCCGCACAGGGCGATGCGGATGCCTACACAGACGCGTTGGTCGAAGCAGCGTCTTTGTTGGATGGGCTTGATGGGAACGAAGCCGCCAAATCCACCATCGCTGACATGGTCGAGTCGACGCACGAAATGGTTAAGAAAAACCACGTCTTGGAAGCACAGTTGCAAAGTTCAACAGCAGAGATTGAACGTTTGCGTGAAGATATGGAATCTTTACGCCAAGAGGCATACACAGATGGTCTGACCGGCATTGGCAATCGCAAGAAATTTGACCAATCGCTGCGTTTAGGTGCCATCGCGGCAATGGAGAGCGGTGAGCCGCTGTGCCTGCTGATGATTGATATCGATCACTTTAAAAAATTCAATGATACGCATGGTCACCAAGTGGGCGATAAGGTCTTGCGGCTTTTGGCAGAGACGCTCAATGAAAACATTAAAGGTCAGGACACAGCCGCTCGATATGGAGGCGAAGAATTCTCCATCGTGTTGCCGCGGACCGGATTAAAGGATGCCGTCGTGCTTGCCGATAACATCCGAAAGGCGATCAGTTCTAAAAGTGTTCGTGACCGCCGTTCGGGTGAAGATTTGGGAAAAATAACAATTTCCATCGGGGTCAGTCTTTTTGCTTTTGGTGAGCCCATTGGGGGTTTCATCAAACGCGCGGACCAAGCCCTATACCATGCTAAACGCAGCGGGCGCGATTGTGTTTGCTCAGAAGATGACCTCGCGACGTCGACATTATCTTTCAGTGCGTAGCTTACAATGCCGATGACGCCTGTTCCTCATGCGGTCTTCGACAGTGTGCCGACAGCGGTCATCGTCGTGGACCAGCGCCGCCGCGTCGTACATGCCAATCGGGCTGCTTTAGATTTACTCGGCAGTGCGGCGATGGGGCGAGATATAGCGCTCAGTCTGCGCCATCCCATGGTGCTTGATGGTCTGGATGCAGTTTTACGCGGTGTACCCGAAAAATCCGGCGAAATTACGATGCCGGTGCCCGTGTCGAGAACATTATCGTTTCGGGTCGAAGCATTGGCGGGCGCACCACTTGAGGATAACTCTGTGGCGACAATCGTGCTCAACGACGTCACATCGGCGCGAAAAACCGAAGAAATGCGGGCTGATTTTGTCGCTAACGTGTCCCATGAACTGCGCTCGCCATTGACGGCTTTGATTGGTTTTATCGAGACACTCCGCGGACCCGCGAGTGACGATACGGAAGCGCGGATTCGTTTCCTTGATATCATGCATCGCGAATCGCAGCGTATGTCGCGATTGATCGAAGATTTGTTGTCCTTGTCACGGGTCGAAATTAATGAACACGTTCGCCCTCGCCATAAAGTCGACGTCGAACAGGTCATCAAAAATGTAATCGAAGTGCTGGAACAGCAGGCCGAACAGCGTGGCATGGCGCTGGATTTGCAGGTTGAGACTGGATTGCCGCAAGCGCTTGGAGATGCCGATCAGCTCAATCAGGTGTTCCGCAACTTAATTGAAAATGCGCTGAAGTATGGTGGACAGGGAAACCCGGTGACGATCAACGCGAAGTCTGTTGACAGGATACCCGGTAGCGCGCTTGCCGGTATCGCCGTCAGCGTCGCAGATAAAGGGCCCGGCATCCCAAAGGAATTGCTGCCGCGTCTTACAGAACGGTTTTTCCGCGTCGACAAGGCGCGTTCGAGTACGGCTGAAACCGGCATCGGCAGCACAGGCCTCGGTCTCGCCATCGTAAAGCATATTGTTAGCCGGCACCGCGGACATCTCGCGGTCGATAGCGGGGTTGGGCAGGGCAGTGTGTTTACGGTTTATTTGCCGACCCATTAATGTCGGTATGCCGGGCATATTTAGAGTTATCCACAAAATTTTAACCGATTGACTTAAATATGTAACAAAAAGGAAATAATTGTGACGCGACTAGCGGCATAGGGTCCGCCGGCATCACATGAGGCACCGTGTTGGGTCTCGTGAGGGATGTTGGAAAAGTCTCCATTTTGCAAAAGGCAGGAGTAACCCATGTATCGTAAGTTTCTCGGGATCGCAGTTGCCGCCGGTGTTATCGCCGCCGGTTCGGCCGCAGAGGCCCGCGACCAAATCCGCATCGTCGGATCCTCGACCGTTTACCCGTTCGCGACCGTCGTCGCTGAAGAATTCGGTAAAACCACGAAATTCAAAACCCCGGTGATCGAATCCACCGGTTCGGGCGGTGGCCTGAAATTGTTCTGCTCAGGTGTCGGTGTCGAGTACCCGGACATCACCAACGCTTCGCGTCGCATTAAAAAGTCCGAAGTCGAGAATTGCGCCAAGAATGGCGTTGGCGCCGTGACCGAAATTAAGATCGGTTACGACGGCATCGTGATGGCTAACTCGAAAGATGCTGAGCAAATGACGATTACCAAGAAGCAGATTTTCTTGGCACTCGCGAAGACGATCCCTGACGGCAAAGGCGGCTTGAAGGAAAACGACAACATGAAGTGGTCTGATGTTGACCCGTCGTTGCCGAACAAGACCATCGAAGTTCTCGGTCCGCCGCCGACCTCTGGTACCCGCGATGCGTTCGCGGAACTGGCCCTCGAAGGTGGCTGCAAGACGTTTGATTTCATCAAAGCCATGAAGAAATCGGACAAGAATAAGTACAAAGCTGTGTGTCATGGCGTTCGGGAAGACGGCAAGTACGTTGAAGCCGGCGAGAACGATGTGCTGATTATCCGTAAGCTGGAAGCCAACAGCAACGCCTTCGGCGTGTTCGGTTATTCCTTCTTAGAGCAGAACGCTGACAAGGTTCAGGGCTCTGTTATTGAAGGTGTTTCGCCGACGTTCGAAACCATCGCTGACAGCTCGTACCCTGTATCGCGTCCGTTGTTTTTCTACGTGAAAGGTGCCCATGTCGGTACCGTACCTGGTATCAAAGAGTTTGTTGCCGAGTTCACGTCTGAGAAAGCTTTCGGTGAAGGCGGCTACCTGTCCGACCGTGGGTTGATCCCGATGCCCGACGCAGAGCGTGAGCAGTTTCGCAAAGATGGCGAGATGATGACGTCCAACATCTCGATGTAAACTAAAGACGGCATAACCCCGGGGCTTCGGTCCCGGGGGGTGCTTTTTTTAAAGGCTCTTTTTATTACTTTTATCCTGCGATCATGTCTTTTCTATATGGCTTTAGGCCGACATAACCACCCGAGCACTTTGGAAAGACCTGAGGAAAAAAATTTAAGATGTCGTTTTATTTCATCCTGATCGCGCTCATCGTCCTGACGGTTTTTGGTTTTTATCTGGGCCGCTCACGATCATTGGCCACCGTAGGTGGTCATGCCAATAAGCTCCATTCTCGCCCACACTACTACGGCTATTTCGTCGCACTTTGGTGCGGTGTGCCGGCATTGTTGGTGATGGGCGCATGGCTGGTGTTTCAAACCTCGATTGTTGAGATGGTGGTTCAGGCGGACCTTGCGCAGTCGTTGCTCATCGATGACGCATCGCGGATGTCGTTGGTGATGAACGATATCCGGAATTTGGCGTCCGGTAATATTACGTCGGGCGACATCACTGCCGACGTTCAGGCAGCCGCTGATCATTATGTAAGTTTGATGAATATCAGTCAGTTGGCGCAGATGGTTGTGGTGCTCTCTTTGGGTATTGCCGCGCTGGCGTATGCACGTCAGCGGATATCGCCGAATATGCGCGCCCGCAATCGGGTCGAGCGGGCTGTGATGGTATTTTTAATCATCTGCTCAAGCATCGCTATTTTGACGACCATTGGAATCGTCCTATCGCTGGTATTCGAATCGTATCGATTCTTTGAAATGGTCTCACCGATCGATTTTTTGTTCGGTCTTGAATGGAGTCCACAGACGGCATTACGTTCAGATCAAGTTGGCTCTTCCGGTGCATTCGGTGCAATTCCATTGTTCGCCGGCACTCTGTTTATCTCCTTGATCGCGATGTGCATTGCTGGGCCCATCGGCCTGCTGTCGGCGATCTACATGGCGGAATATGCGCCACCGAAAGTGCGTGGCACGGTGAAGCCGTTGTTGGAAATTCTGGCAGGCATTCCGACAGTTGTTTACGGCTTCTTTGCAGCGCTGACCGTGGCCCCTTTTTTCCGCGACAGTGGCAGCCTGATGGGCCTGAATATATCGTCAGAAAGCGCCATGGCGGCCGGCATCGTAATGGGAATCATGATTATCCCGTTCGTTTCGTCGCTGTCTGACGACGTCATCAATGCAGTCCCGCAAAGCCTGCGCGAAGGCTCTTATGGCCTTGGTGCGACGCGCTCCGAAACCATCAAGAAAGTGATTTTGCCGGCAGCGCTCCCGGGAGTCGTCGGCGCCTTCATGTTGGCGATTTCGCGCGCTATCGGCGAGACCATGATCGTGGTGATGGCCGCAGGCCTTGGCGCAAACCTGACGGCAAACCCGTTTGAAGCGGTAACCACCGTTACCGTGCAGATCGTGACCTTGTTGGTCGGCGATCAGGAATTCGATAGCGCCAAGACTTTGGCGGCCTTCGCGCTCGGTCTCGTGCTGTTCTGCGTTACCTTGTGCCTAAACATAATCGCATTGACGGTGGTCAATAAGTACCGCGAGCAGTATGACTGATATCGGCATGAATGATTTAATCCCTACTCAGACCTCGCGCCAACGGGGTGTCAAAGCTTCTGAGGCCGTCAGGCGCGGCCTGAAGCGTCGCTATGCTGCCGAAGCACGCTTTAAGGCCTATGGCATGATTGCAATCGGGTTGGCATTGGCGGCGATTCTGACGCTGTTTACGACGATCATCTCCAGTGGTTTGCCGACGTTCACCGAGACAAAGATCCAACTGACCGTTCATCTTGACGAACAGGTCATTGACCCGAGCGGTGAACGTAATCCGGAAACACTGGCACGTGCGAATTATCGTAAACTCGTATTGGATACGATGACGGATTTGTTCCCGGACGTCACCGGACGAACCGATAAGCGCGACCTCAGGGGCATGTTGAGCCGCGGTGCGAGTTACCAATTACAGCAAGCCGTTATCGCTGACCCGAGTTTGATCGGCGAAACGGTTTCCTTTGATTTCCCTGTCGCCTCGGTGATGGACTTGTACAGTAAGGGCATTTTTGACCGCAGTGTGCCTGAGTCAGATCGGCCGGTCTCTGATAAGCAAATGGTCTGGTTCGATGAGTTGCGCGACAAAGGCGTGATCTTCACGACATTCAACACAACGTTTTTTACCAATGCAGACTCGCGCGAGCCTGAGCTTGCTGGCATCTGGGGTGCTGCAGTTGGTTCCTTGCTGACGATGTTCGTGACCTTGATGCTGTCGTTTCCGATCGGTGTGTCAGCGGCTGTGTATCTTGAAGAGTTTGCCCCGAAAAATCGCCTCACCCAAATTATCGAGGTGAATATCAACAATCTGGCCGCCGTGCCGTCCATTGTGTTCGGCTTGCTGGGATTGGCGGTGTTTATCAACTTCTTTGGGTTGCCGCGCTCGGCGCCGTTGGTGGGTGGTATGGTGTTGGCACTGATGACATTGCCGACCATCATTATCGCCAGCCGCGCCGCCTTGAAAGCGGTGCCGCCGTCGATCCGTGAAGCGGCGATGGGCCTTGGTGCATCACGCATGCAGGTTGTCAGTCACCATGTATTGCCGCTGGCGATGCCGGGTATTTTGACCGGCACGATCATTGGAATGGCGCAGGCATTGGGCGAGACCGCACCGCTTCTGATGATTGGTATGGTCGCTTTTATTGTTGATATCCCGGGCAGCATTACGGATCCCGCGACCGTGCTGCCGGTGCAGGTGTACTTGTGGGCAGATAGCCCCGAGCGCGCGTTTGTCGCCCGCACATCGGCCGCGATTATGGTCTTGCTGAGCTTCCTCATCATGATGAATGCGCTGGCTGTGATTTTGCGCAAAAAATTCGAACGACGTTGGTAGGAGTGACACACATGGGTGACGTGACGAACAGTATTGCCGAAGAAGCCAAGGCGCCACCGCATGCGCTGGCAAAGGATGAACGCGAGCCTAAGTTCGTCACCGAAGGCGTGAACGTTTTTTACGGTGAGAAACAGGCGCTGTTCGATGTCAATTTGAACATCTTTGAAAACGAAGTGACGGCATTGATCGGGCCATCCGGGTGCGGCAAGTCGACGTATCTGCGCACGCTCAATCGGATGAACGACACCATCGATATTTGTCGCGTTAACGGGCGTGTCGAATTGGACGGCACCGATGTGTATTCGAATGTCATCGATGTGGTTCACCTGCGTGCCCGCGTCGGCATGGTGTTTCAAAAGCCGAATCCGTTTCCAAAATCGATTTACGACAATGTCGCTTATGGGCCACGCATCCACGGCATCGCCGCCGGCCAACAAGAGGTCGATGCTATTGTCGAAGAAAGCCTACAGCGCGCCGGCCTTTGGAAAGAAGTTAAAGACCGCCTTCATGAGGCCGGCACCGGCCTGTCGGGTGGTCAGCAGCAGCGGCTTTGTATTGCCCGCGCCATCGCCGTCCAACCGGAAGTGATCCTGATGGACGAGCCGTGTTCGGCACTGGATCCGATTGCGACGGCGCGTATCGAAGAGTTGATCGACGAGCTACGTCAGAACTTCACCATTGTCATTGTGACCCACTCAATGCAGCAAGCCGCCCGCGTTTCGCAACGCACGGCATTCTTTCACATGGGGTATTTGGTCGAGGTTGGTAATACGGAAAAAATATTCACCACGCCCAACGATCAACGCACCAAAGATTATATTACCGGCCGATTCGGCTGAGTAGGAGACATAAGTCATGGCGACCGATCACGATCATATCGTAACGAAGTTCGACGAAGACCTTCGCCAACTCGATAACTATATCGCCGAGATGGGCGGTCTCGCTGAACATCAATTTGCGGATAGCATAAAAGCCCTGGTGCGCCGCGATAGCGAGTTGGCCGAACAGGTGATTGTCGGCGATAAACGGATCGATGACATTGAGCACGAGGTCGATATGCATACGATTTCGATGCTGGCTTTGCGTCAACCGATGGCGGACGACCTGCGTGTTGTGATTACCGCGCTCCGTATTGCCAGCTTGATTGAGAGGATCGGCGACTACGCGAAGAATATTTCAAAACGCACAGTTGCCATCACGCAGACGCCGCCGGTGGGCCCGAGCCGAACCATCGCGCGGATGGGCAATGTGGTCCAAGGGATGATCAAGACTGTGTTGGATTCGTATCTGGAGCGCGACGCGGATCTCGCCCAGGATGTGCGCCTTCGTGATGAAGAGGTCGATGCGCTGCACACCAGTCTGTTTCGCGAGTTGTTGACCTATATGATGGAAGACCCGCGCAGCATATCCGCTTGTACGCATCTGTTATTCGTCGCCAAAAACATTGAACGCATTGGCGACCATGCGACCAACATTGCCGAGAACGTACATTTTCTTGTTCACGGCGTTATGCCCGATGACAACCGTCCAAAGGGTGACCAATCCAGTTACACCGTTATCGGCGGTGAGGACTAGAGCAACCGGAGCTATGATGTGAAATGTCGGATATGTCGCGCATTTTGATCGTTGAAGACGATCCATCGCTTGTCGAACTTCTGAAGTACAATCTTGAGACCGAGGGGTTTGACGTCAGCGTCGCCCGTGACGGCGAAGGGGGCCTTGAAGCGATTGATACGCAAGACCCGGATCTCGTCGTCTTGGATTGGATGTTGCCAAACATGTCGGGCATCGAGATTTGTCGGCAGATGCGTCAACGCACCGCAACCCGTTCAACGCCGGTCATCATGCTGACGGCCAAGGGTGAGGAAACGGATCGTATTCGTGGCCTTGAAACCGGCGCTGACGATTACATCGTAAAGCCGTTTTCCCCGGCTGAGTTAACGGCGCGTATTAAAGCGGTGTTGCGTCGCGCACATCCTGAACAAGTCGGCAATGAATTGCGCTACAAAGACATCTTTATGGATTTGGAAACGCATCGGGTCACGCGAGAAGATCGAGCGGTCAAGCTTGGCCCTACGGAATTTAGATTACTTAAGACGTTCCTTGAGAAGCCGGGCCGGGTTTTTTCGCGCGAACAGTTGCTGGATAAAGTTTGGGGCCGCGATATCTATGTCGAACTCCGCACCGTCGACGTGCATATTCGTCGCTTGCGCAAGGCACTCAATGATCAAGGCGGCACGGATTTGATTCGTACCGTGCGCTCTGCGGGTTATTCGTTGGATGCGGAAAAATTTTGATTGATTGTTGAAACTGCACGGTTTTTCGTGAGTTATCCTTTTCATTAAGAAATGCACCGTTATGCTGTGTCCGATCGTCGAGGGCACTGATGCCGGATTCGCGTTTTACATACGGACATCTTCAGTCCGCCATCAATAAAGCTATCCGTAATGAGCATTTGTTGCTTGTCGGATTGGGCTTGGTTATCGGCTGCTTGTCCGGCTTGGCCGTGATTGCCTTGCGGGAGGCGATCTCATGGATCGAAATTACGCTTTATTCCGTCGAAATTGACATGTTTTCCCGCTATGAAATCGCCGTCGAACCTTGGATGGTAATGCTCTATCCGACATTGGGTGGCCTTGTCGTCGGCCTGATCACTTGGAAGCTCATGCCCGAGCAACGCAACCAAGGCGTTGCGGATGTGGTTGAGGCTTCGGCGATGCGCGCCGGACAAATGTCATCCAGAGTCGGGTTTGTGTCGGCGATCAACAGTGCAATTTCTGTGGGGGTCGGTGCGTCGGTCGGTCGTGAAGGTCCGGCGGTACATTTGGGGGCTTCGCTGGCAGGTTGGATCGCACGTCGGTTGCATCTGTCCAGATCGCTGTCCCGAACCGTGCTGGGCTGCGGTGTGGCTGCCGCTGTCTCCGCCTCATTTAATGCTCCGATTGCTGGTGCCTTGTTCGCCACCGAAGTTGTCGTCGGCCAGTACGCGCTTAAGACTTTTGCACCTATCGTTGTCGCCAGCGTCGCCGGCACGGCGCTTTCACATATTCATTTTGGTGAGGCGTCGGCATTCTTGCTGGGCGATAACAATATCGCGTCGTTCTGGGAATTTCCGGCCTTTATAGGTTTGGGGGTTGTTGCCGCCGTTGCCGCCATGGTCTTGATGCAGAGTATTTTTCTGGCCCAGCAAACGGCCGCGAAACTGCCGGTGCCGATTTGGTTTAAGCCCGCCATTGCCGGCCTGATTGTCGGCATCATCGCGATTTGGCTGCCGCAGGTGATGGGGGTTGGCTACGGCTTTACGGAGTGGGCGATCTTAGGTCAGTTTGACTTGAAGCTATTGATTTTGATTGGCCTAGCAAAGATTCTTGCGACAGCACTTTGTCTGGGGTTTGGGTTTTCAGGTGGGGTGTTCTCGCCTGCTTTGGTGCTGGGTGCGACGGTTGGTGCAAGTTATGGCCTGATCGCCGCCGATGTATTCCCACTGCTGGCGTCGGGCGTCGGTGTTTATACGGTGGTAGGTATGGGCGCGGTAGCGGCGGCGGTGCTGGGCGCGCCGATCTCAACCACGCTGATCATCTTTGAAATCACCGGTGACTATAAGCTTTCGCTCGCAGTGATGTTGGCCATCGTGATTGCAACCGAGATCACGCATCATTTCTTTGGTGCGTCGTTCTTTGCCGAGCAATTGCGACGACGTAACGTCGATCTCCGAGACGGCTTTGAGCGTGAAGTCTTGAACAACATCAAAGTTCGGCAGGTCTTGGATCATGGCAAAAGCACAGAGGCCGACACCATCAGCACCGAAACCCCGGTGCATGAAATCCGTGAAAAAATGAGCATGTCGACGACCGGCGAATTGTTTGTCGTCAAACCGGATGGCGAATTGCATGGCACCATTACCATGCACGACTGCGGCAGCGTGCTGTTTGACAATGATTGCGGCGAAAACACCACCGCATCGGATGTGGCGCGGTTACATCCGCCGATCCTGAATGAGGGTGATTCCCTTGCCCGTGCGATCCAGGTGATGCGCGACAGCGGCGAAGACCACATCGCGGTGCTGCGCGACCCACACACCAAGGTTTTTACCGGCTGTGTGCATCATCGCGATGTGATCAACGCATACAACAAGGCACTGCTGCGTGTGCGCCATGAAGAGCATAATCAAGAGCCCGCATAGCCGACGTTTGCGGTGACACGCGGTATCGGCATGTTATAACCGAAGTTATGTCAGATTCCTTTGAACTTGAAGATGCGCCCGCGCCTGCGCCTGTCCGAAATCCGAGTTATTTCGATGGTCTAAACGATAGTCAGCGCGAAGCCGTCGAGGCGGTCGAAGGCCCGGTATTAGTCTTGGCCGGCGCCGGCACCGGTAAAACCCGGGTGCTGACGACACGGCTTGCGCATATTTTGATGCAAAATCGCGCAGGTCCCGGCGAGGTGCTGGCGGTGACATTCACCAACAAAGCGGCGCGCGAGATGAAGGAACGGGTCTCGCGTCTGGTCGGACGTCCGGTCGAAGGTTGGTGGGTCGGGACCTT